>Ga0116171_10002853_pt1 | contig 16216 bp, 11 predicted proteins | sample AD_JPNHW2_MetaG_FD_89798 | JGI IMG/M metagenome (GOLD analysis project Ga0116171, IMG submission 89798) | Active sludge microbial communities of municipal wastewater-treating anaerobic digesters from Japan - AD_JPNHW2_MetaG | ecosystem: Engineered > Bioreactor > Anaerobic > Digestate | place...
CTGTAACTTCAAAGATGAAAAACTCTAGTAGGCGGTTTTGTGTCTTTTTACTTAACCTACAACGAGTTATCTTCATTAAAATAGTATATCATGGCTCCTTATCTACTACAGCCCCTAAATTTTTTGTTTTCATGCGAGCACATGGGACAAACTGGTTTCATGGCATCTCAAGGATGAGCTGGCCACCGTGTAAATATTGACTTCTCATCGGTTTTTCTCGAGACACCCTCTACTGGACGGGGATTCCGGGCGCGGCATAAAAAAGTAATCTTTCATCCTGGAAAGTGTGATAAAATCGTGAAAAGAATTAGCAGATGAAAACACGTGCCCTCTTGTTTTTCTTTATTCAGCTGGCGTTATCTCTATCCAGCGCACATGGAGGCAATGTTGAGCGCATCATCAATATTGCTGTAAACCCCAATCTGCCTCCATTCCAGTATCTGGTTGGTGATCAGGCAACTGGAATTCACATAGCCATCCTCGACAAGATAGCTTTGGAAAAAGACATCCAGATAAAATACATCCAAAAAACGAATGACGACGAATGCCTCGCTGCACTGAAAAAAGGGGAAGTCGATGCGATCATCGGGCTGAACCGGAATAAAGCCACTGATGCAGGATTCGCGTTCTCCGAGATATTAGCGACCTCGTCTCTATGCATGGTCGTCCGCACTGACCTGATGAAGGAAACCATCAAGAGAGCGGTCCCCTTTCCCTTATCGGCGGCAATCGAGCTAGGCACAACGCCATATACGATGATCACTAATTTAGGGATCACCATGTACCAGGTATTCGGAAACCAGGCTGAAGTCTTCAACGCTCTGTCGAGCGATACCGTCGACGCCGCAATCGCCGTCAAAGACAGCATCCTGTTTCAGATTGAGAAAGCTCATAAAAGCAATAGCTATACCATAACCCACAATTATCTCGGCTACGTCAGCTATGGGCTTGCCGTAAGGCCCACGGATCAGGAATTCCTCCTTTTGCTGAACGATGGCATTTCGAAAATCAGGGCGGGAAAGGACTATGAAGCGATTCTGAGCAAGTGGATCGTCGTCGACGACAACCACAGGATGAGGAATGTCCTCCGGCTGATGATTCTCGTCTCGGTTATCGTTCTCATGGTGGTTGCTTCGTATATCTATATAAGTCTACGGATACGAAAAGCCATGAAGCGCCACGTTGCTATGCAGACCAGGGAGATTCAAGAAGTTAATCAAAAACTGGAAAGGCAGATACACCAGATCAATGAAGAAAACGAGCTGCGCAATCGAATCATCAAATACTCGCCGAGCGCCATGGTGCTGATGAATAAGGACTTCAATGTCACGCTGATGAATAGGAGCGCCCAAAACCTTACGGGCATTCACCAAATCTGCCAATCGTTGAGTATCGACGACTTGCCTGTATTCAAGGACACTGTCAAGAACATAAGCCAGAAGATATTCATAGCAGGAACCACCATTGAAAATGCCCGCCTGAAAACTAACGGCAGAAGTTTTCGCTATACCATACATCAGATAATCCTTTATGGAGAAATCAGCGGAGTGCTGATAATGATCCAGGACGTTACAAAGGAAGATCAACAGGTACTGGCCGAATTCGAGAAAGAGAAGAATCTCACCTTGAATCGCCTTATAGCTGGCATAGCCCATGAGATACGCAATCCCCTCATGAGCATCCGGACGTTCGCGACGGTGATCGGCAAGCAGGGAGACGATAAAGAAGTCCAACAGTCTTTCTCCAAATACGTTCCAAACGAAGTTGACCGTATCAATCGGCTTATCGAGAGCATGATCCAATATGCCAAGCCGGTTAAGCGGCAGGTCAGCGAAACCGATGTTGGCGAGGTCATTCAGGAATGTATTAGCCTCATCGCCCCTTCGATCATGTCCAAGAGGATACTTTTGTCACAGGAAATCATTGGTGATCCCGTCATTTTAGTCAGCCGGGACCAGATCAAGCAGGTCTTGATCAATTTGCTGATCAATGGCATCGAAGCTATAGAAAAAAAGCTTTCTCAACACCCGGAGGGTCGCGAACTAAAATTGGTGATTAGCGCCCTGTCTCAGCTTGAGTCATCGATCATCGAAATTTATGATGAAGGTGTCGGGATGACGCGGCAGGAATTGGACAATTGTCTCGAGCCCTTTTTCACCACAAAGAGTTCCGGCACCGGACTAGGCCTGACGCTTTGCAGGCAGTATCTCATCGAGAACAACGCCCAAATTGCAATAAATAGCGAAGAAGGTCAATTTACGAAAATACGACTTACCTTCCCAAGGAGTTGTTGTGAAGCCTCGCATACTGATCATCGATGACGAAAAAAGCATCTGCATAGCATTATCTTTCGCGCTGCAGCTCGAGTTCGATATGACATGGGAAACCAACCCTTCCGCCGCTCTGGAGAAGATCCGCACCGGTCATATTGACTTGGTGCTTCTGGACATTGTCATCGGCGAGTTCAGCGGCATCGACATCCTCAAATCGATAAAAAAGTTCAACCCGAACATAATGGTCATCATGATGACCGCGTACGGCAGCATTCAATCATCCGTCAACGCCATGAAACTCGGCGCTTTCAACTACCTTGTGAAGCCGCTCGATATCGAGGAGTTGCAGATTCATATCCGCCAAGCCCTATCAATACGGCAGCTGAACGCGAAGGTCGATTTCTTGAGTAGCCAACTGACCGAGCAGTACCAATACGGCATGGTGGGAAATTCGCCTTCCATGCGGCATGTCTATGATTTGATCGACAGACTGAAGGATGTGGAGAGCCAAGTCATCATCACGGGTGAGAACGGCACGGGGAAAGAGCTTGTTGCAAAGGCGATTCATTACTCAGGCAAAAGAAAAACCGAACCATTCGTCGCCATTAATTGTTCCGCTATTCCGGAAGGGCTCTTTGAGAGCGAGTTCTTCGGCCATAAGAAAGGTTCTTTCACTGGCGCCATCGCCAACCAGGTTGGAAAATTGGAATCGGCTGGTATTGGCACCATTATGTTGGATGAAATCGGTGACCTTCCCTTGGGTTTTCAAGGCAAATTGCTTCGAGCCCTTCAGGAAAAGAACTTTTCATCGATCGGCAGCAACGAGAACAAACGTTTCGAGGCCCGTGTGATCGCCGCGACAAATCGCAACATTCCCAAGCTCATCGCTGACGGCAAGTTCCGCGAAGATTTATACTATCGGATCAATGTCGTGGAGATAAAGCTGCCGGCGCTTCGGGAACGAAAGGATGACATTCCATCGCTATGCGATAGTTTTATCAAGAGGAACAACCGCCAGCAGAACAAGAGGATAAAAGGTCTGACAAAAAATGCCGAAGCCATGCTGCGCGATTATGATTACCCTGGCAACATCAGGGAACTGGCGAATATCCTGGAATATGCATCTATCGTATGTGATAGAGAATGGATCGACTGCCATGATCTCCCTGAACGCATGTCGAAAGCAAATGAGGGCCATCATAACGTATATAGCGGCTGCGAGGGGAAGACCTTGAAAGAGATCGAACGAGAGATCGTAACGGCTGTATACAAGAAACATCGGGGCAAAAGGTCGGAGATTTCCAAAGAATTGGGCATCAGTGAGCGTGGTTTATGGAACAAGCTTAAAGAGTATAGCCTGAGCGACCAGGTGGACGATAAATAGGCTATTTCAAGTCTAGATTTCGTCGACGTTTTTTATTGTATATCAATTCCGGCTCATCGCGGGCTTGCAATGGAAGCATGCCACGAAATGGCCCGGATTGACTTCGACTTGCGCAGGGATTCCCTTGGAGCATTCTTCGCTTGTCTCGTTGCAGCGCTTGCAGAAACGGCATTCGTCCGGCAAGTTCACAGGGCTTACGATTTCACCTTTCAGGATGATCCGATTTTTCCTGACGCTTAGGTCCGGAATGGGAATCGCGGACAGCAGCGCTTTCGTATATGGATGGATTGGATTTTTGAAAAGTTCATCGGCGGAAGCCTTTTCGACGATCTGCCCTAAGTACATAACGGCGATGTCATCGGAAAAATGATTGACAACCGATAAATCATGGGTGATGAAAATGTAGCTGACGCCCTTGCTATCCTGCAGCTCTTCCAGCAGGTTCAAGATCTGGGCTTGGATTGATACATCCAAGGCGGAGACCGGCTCATCGCATACGATCATTTTCGGCTCCATCGCCAATGCGCGGGCGATGCCGATACGCTGTCTGCGGCCCCCATCCAGCTCATGCGGATAGCTGTTGATCAGCCTTGTGGATAGCCCTACAGTATCGAACAGCTCGAGGACGCGTTGTTCCACGTCAACCTTGTTCCTGATTATCCTGCTCTCCCTGATCGGCTCGGAAATCAATTGGCTCAATGTTTTTTTGGGATCCAGTGAGGAGAACGGATCTTGGAAAATGATCTGCATGCTTTCACGCAGCTTGCGCATGCCTTGCCTGTTCGCTTTGATGACATTGACGCCATCGAAGAAGACTTCGCCGGAAGTGGGCTCTATGAGGCGCAGAATCGCTCTTCCCGTGGTGGATTTGCCGCAGCCCGACTCTCCGACTAAGCCCAGGGTTTTCCCTTTCTCCAATGTAAAGCTGACATCGTCGACGGCATGAAGCATACCATGTGATGTCTTGAAGTATTTCTTAAGGTTTTTAACCTCGAGCAAAGCCATCAGTGTTTCCCCCTGCCAATATGAAAATCGGATCGTTCATAGGCGAGACAAGATACGTAATGAGTCCCTGCCATACATGCCAGCCTGGGCTGGCGCCTCAGGCATTCATCCTTGGCGTAGCCGCAGCGGGGAGCGAATGTGCATCCGGGCGGCAGATCCGTGGGATCCGGCATTAGCCCTTGAATCGGCTTTAATTTCGCCGAGCGATCATTTATGTTTGGCAGCGAGTTGAATAATCCTTCCGTGTAGGGATGCAAGGTCTCGTCAAATATCTCCCGCAGGCTGCCCTTCTCGACGATACGCCCAGCATACATCACTGCAACTTCATCGCAAACTTCGGCGACGATGCCTAAATCATGGGTGATGAGGATCATGGAAGTATCGTTCTTGTCTTTCAGCGTTTTCATGAGCTCAAGAACCTGCGCCTGGATGGTGACATCCAGCGCCGTGGTAGGTTCATCGGCGATCAGCAATTTAGGATTGCACGCTAATGCAATTGCTATCACGACGCGCTGCTTCATCCCCCCTGAGAATTGGTGGGGGAATTCATTGCCGCGGGAGCGTGGGATGCCGACCGTCTCGAGCATCTGAATAGCCCGCTCATACGCGTCGCTTTTGCTGAGATGTTCATGAATTTCCAGGCTTTCAGCGATCTGCTCCCCAACAGTGAAGACAGGGTTCAGCGCCGTCATCGGATCCTGGAAAATCATGGAGATATCCTTGCCGCGGATTCCCTCGAGCTCGGAGACTGGCATTTTAAGCATATCATTCCCGGCTACGATCATCGTATCGCATTCAATGATTCCGGGAGGATCCGGGATAAGTCTGAGCAGCGACAGTGCTGTAGTCGTCTTGCCGGCGCCAGTCTCGCCCACCAACCCCAACGTTTTATGATAGCCCAGCTGAAGATCGATGCCATTTACGGCATGAACATCGCCGTCTTCGGTTTTGTAGCATACATCGAGATTCTTAATTTCCAATATCAAATTTGCATCAGGCATCTTGACTCCTGCTAACGCTTCAGTTTTGGATCGAGCGCGTCGCGCAAACCATCGCCGATGAGGTTCAGCGACAATACAGTCAGCATTATCGCGAGCCCCGGGAACACCATCAGGTAGCTGTAGTCCCTGATATAGGCCCGTCCCTCGCTCAACATGCTGCCCCATTCGGGCGCCGGCGCAGGAACGCCTAATCCCAAAAAGCTCAGGCTCGCCGCGGCGATGATAGCCGAAGCAACGCGCAGGGTTGTCTGGACAATGATCTGCGACAGGCAATTCGGCAATATATGAACCAGGATTATTTTCCAGTCGCGCATGCCGATTGCTCTGGCCGCCTCAATGTACTCTTCGCCGCGGACGGTCAAGACACTCGCCCTGGCGACACGTACGAATGCCGGTATGCTGGCCACTCCTACCGCTACCATGAGGTTGAATGTGCTTTTGCCCAATGACGCTACTATCGCTATGGCCAATAGAACGCTCGGTATGGCCGAAAAAATATCAGTGATGCGCATGACAATGTTTTCAAAAAAGCCGCCGATATAGCCCGCGGCGGCGCCTAGCGCGACGCCCGCGACCATGGCGATCAGCACCGATACGACGCCGATGGCCAGCGAATACCTGGCGCCGTACGCCACGCGCCCCAAAACATCGCGGCCAAGGGCGTCGGTTCCGAATAGATGCTCACGCGAAGGATGCTGGAGTCTATTGCCGATATTCTGTGCGATGATGTCTTCTTTATAATTGAAAGCGAATTGCGATAGTATGGCGATGAGCACGATAACGCTCAGGATCGCCAAGCCCATCATGGCGCCTTTGTTCTTTTTCAATTGCTTCCAAATGGATTTGAATGCGGAACGTTTAGCATACTTTTCGGAAGCTAAATGCTTTCTTCTCATTATAGTCTCCTACTTGGTGTACTGAGCCTTGATTCGGGGATCCACGTAGGCATAGATAATATCGACCAGCAAATTCACGATGCTGACCAGCATGGTTGTCATGACGAGGGCTCCGGTTACCATCGGTATGTCCCGCTGGTTGATGGCATCGACCACCAGCCTACCGACCCCTGGCCAGGAGAATACCGTCTCCGCCAGGACAGAACCTCCCAAGACATTGCTGAATTGGATTCCAAATATCGTAATGATCGGGATCAACGCATTCTTGAGGGCATGCCTATAGATGACTTTTTTTTCGGTGACGCCTTTCGAGCGTGCGGTTCTCAGATAGTCCTGTCGGACGACATCGAGCATCGAAGAGCGGGTCGTGCGGGTCATCAATGCAGCCAAGCCCAAGCCTACGGTCAACGCCGGAAGTATGATGCTTTTTATGCCGTTGATGCCTCCCGATGGCAGCCATTTGAGCTTAAGGGAAAACAGGATTATAAGAAGGAGACCTAGCCAGAAGTTTGGTATCGACAATCCCAGCAAAGCCAGGATCATCGAGACCGTATCCTTGATCGAGTTCTGATGTACCGCCGCTATGATGCCCAGGGGAATCGAAACCAGGATTGCGACCACCATCGTTACGGACGCCAGCATCAGTGTATTGGGCAACCGCTCTAGATAGGTCTTCATGACATTCCGTTTCGATATGTACGAAACGCCCAAATCTCCGCGGAGCATATTCTTGATATAGCGCGCGTATCGCGTGAAAATATTTCCATCCAACCCCAGTTTTACTCGCAGTTCCTGAAGTTCTGCTGGAGTGGCTTGCTCACCGGCTACTTGATATACGGGGTCGCCCGGCGCTAGATCCATGATAAAAAATACGATGAACACGACGCCGAGCAAGACGGGAATAAGCATGATGAGCCGATTTATGATATAGCGATACATCATTCCTCCTGACAAAAAATCCAGGCGGAGATCGCTCTCCGCCCGGAACTGTTTTACTTAGAAATGTAAATATTGCTATAATCGTGTTTTGCGGTGCCCATCCATACAACGCCCTTCACAGAAGCCTTAGTCCCAACATTGATGATGGAGGTGCAGATGGGGATAATCGGACAGAGATCTTTTATATACTTTTCGATGAGATGGTATTTTTCTGCCCTCTTGGCATTATCTGGCTCCACGAGTGCCTCGTCGATCATCTTGTCGAGTTTCTTGTCGGCGATGAGGGAGCGGTTCGAGCCGCTGCCGGAATAATACATGCTGCGAACGGTGAAATCGGTGCCATCGGCGTCAGTCCACTGATAAAGGGCGGCGGTGTGCTTTTTCTCGTTCAGCATCGATTTTAGCGCGGCGCTTTCCATCTCAGCCAGCTTTACTTTGACTCCGATCTTGGCGAAGTCTTCCTGCAACACAGCAGCAATCAAAGCCTTCGCGGATCCATTATACGCAAGCTCAAACTCGAAGCCCTTAGGATAGCCGGCTTCAGCCAGAAGGGTTTTCGCTTTCGCATAATCGATTCCATACCCCGTCAATTTACTATCGAGCCCGAATTGCCCGCGGTTGATGAAATTGTTATGTACCGTGCCCTGCCCATTGTAGCCAGCTTGGATCAACTTCTCCTTGTCCACAGCATAGGCCAGCGCCTGCCGTACCTTCAGGTTGTCGAATGGCGGTTTGGCATTGTTCATTGCGATATAGAGCATGATGACGTTTGGCACCTGAATTAGCGCTAGTTTTTTATCGTTCGCGATATAAGAGAGCTCAACGCTGGGCGGATCGATGCAGACATCGATTTCACCGGTCTGCAGGGCGATGACTCGGGCGGAATCTTCCTTCATGAGGCGGAATTCGACTTTCTTGGTCTTTGCCGGTCCCAGACGATAGTCCTTGTAGTACTCGAGCGTCAGATGGTCGCCGGGGATCCACTCTTTCAGGCAATATTTGCCTGTACCTATGTCATAAGCTTTTTCATTGGCCTTTATTGCCGCTTCCGAGAGGATGCTCAAGCTGCGATGAGCCAAGTTAGTCAAGAATTCTTGGCTTGGCTGGGTGATGGTGATAGTGAGTTCCTGAGGGTTCTCAACCTTAATATTTTTTATCAGTGTCAGCTTTGGCTTTGTGAATGATGACTTCTGAGCCCGCTCATAGGTAAACTTGACATCGCTTGCGGTGCAGGGAGTCCCGTTCGTGAAGGTGGCGTTTTTCGGCAGCTTGAATTTGAACGTCATGCTATCGGCTACTTCAAATTCAGCCAATCCGGGAATGACTTTTCCCGTCTTTGGATCGAGTTCGACCAACGTCTCATGGGTCATGCAGAAAAGGATCATGTTCGAATCGGTATTGGAAGCTTGGGGGTCGGTCGTGGTGACATCGAGAGGAGTGCCGATGACAATTTTTTCTTGATAGCTGGCGCTGTTCGGGGCACTGGCAACCTGTCCGTATGATGCAAAAGAAAAAAGCACCACTAAGCATAATGTTATAAGGCTGATTCTACTAAAACGCTTCATACTCCCTCCTTAGGATTTCCATCGATTTCTTTTTAGCAAAATTCATGCCAAGTCGTTGTTATCCGATGGGTGATTTATAATCAATTACAGTAATGACTTATATCTATATTGCAAAGGGCGCATATATGATGGCGATAATTTCTCATGCACAATTTGCATGATTTCGGAAAAGATTGCCGATTAGTCGGCGACTGAATAGTAAAAAATGCTTCAATTCACCTGTTCCCACCTGTTATCAGGCTGCATGAACCGGCGAAAGGCTGCCGGCCTCTATCTTTCTTTTCCTGAGTGATGCGACACTGCTTTTAGCTCCGACGCCTGCGTGCCGAAGCACTGGGCTGAACGCTTGGTTTCGAGGAGTGTTCGCGTCATGAAGAAAAATTACAAAATTGTGCGATCGAGTTCCGTGCTTATAATCGCCTTTTTCCTAATCCTAAATGGCTTTTCCTCAGCGGCTGCCGACACCCTGTTGAGCGCGCAGCCTGGGCTTGCCGACAAAGCGGCGGCGATCTCTCGCGCGGCCATCGCGCGGGATTTGGCGGCGGTATTGTCGATATGGCGCTGGAAAAATATCGCGGGGTATTTTATTCTATCACGCATGATGATCAAAATGTTGCGCATCGCTTTCATCCTCGCCATCGTCTTGCCCTTCGCCTCGGTCTTCGCGGCGGCAGACGATCTGATGATTTCCTGGCGGGATCTTTTCGACGACAATCACGAAAAATGGTACATCGGGGAAACTGAGGGCTTCAAATCCGAGATCGCTGGCGGACAGTACCGTATCACGGACAAGACGGGAGGCCGCATGTTCGGTCACGCCGTGGACTTCGACAGGGGAGAAGATTTCCGCCTCGAAGTCAAGATGCGCGGCACCAGCTCCGACCCCTCGACCTGGGTGGCCTTCATCTGGGACCGCGCGGATTGGGACAACTACTATTACATCGCCGTCTCGCCCGAGGGGAAATTCGCCATCTTCCGCGAGGAGCGTGGATCGACCGTAGTCCTTTCTCCTTGGAAATCCGGCCCCGCGCCCAAGGGAGACCGTGCGTTTCGAAATATTTCGGTCAGGAAGAAGGGCCTCAAGCTCCTGTTCGATCTCGATGGGAAGGAAGTCGCGAGCCTGCCGTACATGAGTTGTGAAGGCAAGAGTATAGGCGTGAGTTTCATAGGCGCCCAGACATTCGAGCTCGACTCGATGGCGCTTTATCAGAACCTGCGCCCCACCGGCCCCATCGCAGGCCCCTCGGCCGAGGCCAAGACGGTCTACTCAACGCAGTTCGGGAAAGACCAGACTCCCTGGCTCCTCTCCAACGGCAAACTCAAAGGGAGGTTGGAAAACTCCCCAGCCGCGGCTCCTCGCACCATCCTGGAACATTCCGAGACGGGACGCATTGATTGGCTGACGGAAGAACGAGAATTCGACCCTAGGGCCGATTTCTCGATAGAGGCTTCGGCGGCCTGGCTCTCGGGAGAAGTCGGTTCGGGTTACGGCCTCGTGATGGACGCCAGAGAAAACGAAAGCCTCGTGTTCGCAGTCTCCGCGGAAGGCCGATTCCGCATCGGGCGCACCTCTCCCGAGGGCTGGGAGGACATCGCCGCCTGGAGCAAGAGCCCGAACATCCTTCGATACGAGGCGGCGAACCGGCTCGGCGTCTACCGGCGGAACAATTGGCTCGTTTTCGCCCTCGGCGGCCGCGAAGTCCACCGCATGCGCTACGACGACTGGACTTCGAGGAAGGTGGGGTTCTTCGCTTCGGACAAGATGGCGATACAGCCTCTGTCTCTGTCGATCTACGCCGAACCATACGCCGAGGGGATATTGGCGGGTTCCTGCGTCTCGGGCTTCGGGGCCCGGCGGTACAAGGACGGGTCCCTTTACATGGGCAATTGGGAAGGCTCCAAGCCTAACGGCCTCGGCGCCTTGTACGACTCCATGGGAAAGGCCCGGGAAGGCCTCTGGAGGGAGGGGAATTTCGTGTCCGAGCGACCGCCTCTCTCCCAGCCCCTCTTTCCCGTGCGGACTAGATCGGGGGATCTGGGCCTGGTGGACGCCTCCGGCAATCCTGTCGCCTTCGGCCTCAAAGATGTCGCGCCGATCGGCAGACCCGTCTCCGGTCCGGCGCTCTTCGCGGACAGGGGGAAGATAGGCTTTGTGGATAGCGCCGGGCTGAGGCGCGGCCCCCCCGATTATAGCCTGCTCTCCCCCTTCTCCGAAGGGTGGGCGACGGCGGTTCGAGGGAAGGGGCGATTCCTCGTCGGCTCCTCGGGGGAGGAAGTGCTCCCGGCCGACGCTTCGCTCTCGATCCTCGAGACCAGGCCCGTGGAGCTGGGCGTCGTCCTGGTGACTCGCAAGGAAGGCGACCAAACACTCTATGGCCTCATGAGCGTCTCCGGCGAGACGCTCCGCGTCCCCGACCTTGCCGCTATCGGTCCCTTCAAAGAGGGCCTCGCGGCGGCGGAGACCAGGGACGGGACCTGGGGCTTTATTGACCGCCTCGGCCGCTGGCGCATCCTTCCGGACTACGACAAGGTCGATGCTTTCTCGGAGGGGCTCGCGTACTGCGGCAAGGGCGATTTTGGCGCATGGTTCGTGGACGCGAACGGCGACATCGTCATGAGCTTCGACTTCGACCAGACGCCCATTGACCCACGGCGCTGCTCGAACGGCCTCATCCCCTTTGTCGATGGGAATGGAGAGCTCGGCTTCGTGGACAAGGTCGGCGACATGGCCATCGATCCTGGCCTGGGGGACGACACCCTGGGCTTCTCCGAGGGCCTTACAGCCGTGCGTCATGGCAAGACGTGGATGTTCGTGGACACAGCGGGGCAGAGCGCCTTTCCCGGAGATTTCGAGGAGGTCGACTCTTTCTCCCGCGGCCTCGCCGCCGCGAGGAAGGATAATGCCTGGGGCTACATCGACACAGCGGGGGCCTGGGCCATTCTCCCTGGCTTCGCCGAGGCCGGGCGCTTCGGACCCGAAGGCCTGGCCCAGGTAAAGACCGCCGCGGGCTCGTGGACCTGGATCGATAGGACGGGGAAGCCCGTCTGGACTGAGGTGGCTGAACTCCCCACCCTCTGGCGCGAGGATTTCGACGACAACTCGAAGGGCTGGGCCGTGGGCGAAGGCCAGGCAGTCAAGGTCTCCCTCGATAAGGGCCACTACAACATCGTCTGCAGGTCCCCCTCGGGCTACATGGGCGGCGTAGCCCTGCCCTTGGACCGGGGCGCCGACTATTCGGTCTCGGCGCAGTTCTCCTACGCGGGCCAGACTATGAACGAGGCGATCGCCTTCCTCTGGGACCTCAAAGATGGCGACAATTTCTACGCCTTCGTCATCCATCCCCTTGGAAACTTCGCCATCGTCAGGACTTCGGGAGAGAACACGACACGGCTGGCGGATTGGGCGCAGAGTCCGGCCATCAAGAAGGGCGCGGCTACCAACAAGCTCGAGGTGCGCAAGGAGGGGGCGGCGCTCAGCTTCTCCATCAACGACGAGATCGTGAAAGTCCTCCCCTACGAGACCTTCGGAGGAGGCGGCATAGGTTTCGCCTGCTATGGCGCGGCTAACCTCTCGGCGGACTGGGTCTGGGCGCGACAGGCCGTGAAACGGTAGGAGACACAGATGAAAATGACACGAAAGCGCGCCTCGGTCCTCATGCTCGCCGCCCTTCTCGCCTCTTCTGTTTTGGCGGCCCCTGCCGCGCCACCGGCGATGGCCATGGTCGAGAAATTTGATTTCAAAGGCAGCAACGAGGACTGGGGGCTCCGGAGCGACGCGTCGAGCTCCCATACCATCGACGACGGTTACTTCGTCCTCACGAACCTGAGCAGCTCGAAGCCCCTGCTGACCGGATGGAATCTTGGGATAGACAGGACCAAGGATTTCGCGCTGGAGTCTGACTTCACGGTATTAGGAGGGATACAAGGCGCGGCGGCCGGCCTCGCGTGGGACTACAAGGACGATGACAATTACTATGCTTTCTGCGTTTTCCCTGACGGGACATGGTCCATCCTCAGGATGAGGAACCGGAGCGTCTCGACCATCGCCGGCCCCGAGGCGAGTCCGACGATCAGGAATAACGGGAGCTACAACAGACTCAAGGTGGCCAGGGCAGGTTCCTTCTTGAGCTTCGCGATAAACGGAACTACGGTGAAAACCCTTCCGTTCGAATCCATCGGCGGCGCTTATTCTGGGTTCTATGCTGGTCCAAGGATCATAGTGCGCTCGGACAACCTCGTCCTCTCCTTGAACAGGGACTACGAGGGCGAGCGCCTAGGCCGACCCGCGACGGACAAGGTGGTCTACGAAACCAGCTTCGCGAAAGGCTCCGATCCCTGGACCCTCGTGAGAAGGCCGGTGGCCGGAAAACTTGAAGCTCCCTACTTTGATGGAGGCGGCCTCGCCTTGTCGCACGCCGATCCCAACACCTACAGCGCGCTCACGAGGCCCTTCGACTTCGATACCAGCAAGGACTTCTCGGTAGAGGCAACGCTGAGGAATCTCTCCGACGACGACGACTACGGCTTCGGCCTGACCCTGGACCGCAGGGGAAATGATTATCTCTACTTCAGGCTGACCGGCTCGGGCTTCTACTCCATCGGGCGAAGAAGCGCGGGGAAGACCGAGACCTGGGTGGAGTGGACGCCCCATCCGAACGTCAACAAGTACGAGTCCTCCAACCTCCTGGGCGTGTACAGGCGAGGCGACAGGCTGTACTTTTGCATAAACGGCAGGAAGGTCCACGAGCGGGACTACTGGCGCTGGGGCTCGACCGAGCTCGGCTTCATCCTGGGGGGAATCACCAAGGTGAGGCCCGAGTTCTTGGGGGTCTATGCCTCCTCTCCGTGACACCGAGGCCTTCCGCATCACGAATTGCCCGATCTTGAGCGAAGCGCTTCCGTGGTGGCGAGCGGCTCGCGCCGCTCGTTACTAATGAGTCATCTCGGCGACGAAGTTCGCGATGCCCTTGATCATCTTCGCGGGATTCTGGAGCGGGAACGATAAGCCAGAAGGCGCGGATACGGATTTTTCGGGATGCAAGCGACGTCGCCGCCGAGTGCCCTCAGCCCTAGATCAGCCCTTCTTTATTGGGAAGTAGATCACTGTCTCAAGATTTTCGGGTGGCGTATCCTCGGGAGAATTGAGGTATTCCTCGAACATGAAGGTTTCAGTCTGGACGCCTTTCTCCTTTATAAAGGCAGTCAAGGCGTTGTAGGTTTCCTCGAGGGTAGTGTACGGCCCCGTATGTTTGGCCGTCGCGAAAAAGCCTTCGCGCAACCTGCTCGCCGCGATCCTGCCTTCGCCCGCGGCGGCTTTTGCCAAGGGGAAGCCGACTTCCACGTCCAGGTCGTACATGTCCATGTTGTAATACACGATGAAAGGCGGTCCGGCGAAGGGAATGCCGCTTTTGCCCATGTACGCGGCGATCTCTCCGTAAACTGCGCCCATCGTGTTCGGCAGCTCCGACACCGGCGTCCGATAACGGACGGTCAGGGTAGGTGTTTCCTTCCTTTCAATGATTTGCATATCTGCCTCCACGCATCAAATGATGTCCCGATTGTTGCATGAGGTATACGACAGCTGTGTGTCGGGGATGAAATCATTTATTCGTAAATTCGCGAAATTTGTCCGGCCGCGGTCTTGATAATGTCTCTTATATGGGGTGGTTCGAGCACTTCGACATAGGCGCCGTAACTGAGGATGTAACCGTACATCCAACCGTCCTCCGGCATGCGCGTTCTTGCGATAAGCCCTCCGTCCTCGGCTCGTTCCAGATTTTCCTTATTAAAGAACTCTTCCACGAGGGGGGGTATCTTTTCCGAGAACTTCAAGGTCAATTCAATGACCTTTCCTGTCTTTTCCGGCGCGTTGTCGCGAGAAAAATCCTCAAAGCTGCGACTCCGCCGCAGGAACCGCTCGGCAAGAATTTCCGGCTCCCGGATCCGCGATATCCGGAACAGCCGATATCCTTCCCGGAGACGGCAGTAGGCGTAGAGGTACCAGGCGCGCCACTGGAACACGATCGTCATTGGTTCCACGATACGAGACTCGCGTTCCAAACGGCTGTTGGTATAGTCTATCTTGAGAAGCCTGTCCGAGTTCACCGCGGCCTGGATGGTCTTGAATGTCTGTCGCTGGTCCGGCCCTCCACCGAGCATGCTGAAATCGATGTGGAGCTTTTCTTCCCGGTCCTTGAATCCCCCATTCTCGGCCGTCGAGGCGAAGCCGCGCATTTTCTCTAAGGTATCGTCGATCCGTCTGTCACCCAGGGAGTCACCGATACCGCGCAGTGCGGTGATGATGAAGAAGAGGTCATCCGCGGTCACGAGGCGCCGATCCATTTTATAACCATCCATGATGCCGTAGCCGCCCAACGGTCCCTGGACGCTGATCACCGGTATGCCCGCGAGATTTATGGTTTCCATGTCTCGCTGAATGGTCCTGACCGAAACGTTGAAGCGCTCGGCAAGTTTACTGGCGCTCACCAGGTCGCGGTTGAGAAGGTAGACGACGATGGAAAGGAGCCGGTCTGTTTTCATGGTGCTTGGGCAAAAGCATGGTTCGCGCGACCGTCCCTTGTCAAGGCAAGTCGCTTTCGCACCATAATGCGCCAACGCGAGAATTGCGAACCCAAAACGGTTTTCTTTTTATACCCGCAGCATCCCCCTGAACCCGCGCGAACCGTAGTAGGATTCCGCGCCGTTGTGGTAGACGAAGACCGCGTCGTAGCGCCGGTCGCAGAAGAGCGCGCCGCCCAGGCTCCTGATCGCCGCCGGCGTTTTTATCCAGCTCGAGGTCTTCAGGTCGAAGGCTTCGATGCGCTGCAGCGCGCGATATGCTTCCTCGTCGAGGAGTTCGATCCCCATTTCGGCGGCCATGTCGGCCACGGTGTTCTCCGGCTTGAATTCCTTCCGTGATTCGAGCGCGGCGCGGTCATAGCAGAGGCTTCTGCGGCCTTTCGGGCTTTCCTCCGCGCAGTCGCAGAAAAGGTAGGCGTCGCCCTCGTAGCCGATCACGTCGGGCTCGCCTCCGGTCCGCTCCATCTCATGCAGCGGGCGCAGCTTTTCGGGGTTCGCGGCGATGCGCTTCGCGACGCTCTCCCACGCTATGTCCGCGTGGCGGTTCATATGCCTTTCGAATCGGGCTTTGAGC
>Ga0116171_10002854_pt1 | contig 16215 bp, 13 predicted proteins | sample AD_JPNHW2_MetaG_FD_89798 | JGI IMG/M metagenome (GOLD analysis project Ga0116171, IMG submission 89798) | Active sludge microbial communities of municipal wastewater-treating anaerobic digesters from Japan - AD_JPNHW2_MetaG | ecosystem: Engineered > Bioreactor > Anaerobic > Digestate | place...
CTTCGTCAATCAGGTCGATGGCTTTATCGGGCAGGAACCGGTCGGAGATATAACGCTGCGACAGTTCCACGGCGGCGATGATGGCCTCGTCCTTGATCCTGACATGATGGTGGGTCTCATACCTTTCTTTCAGTCCCCGCAGGATGGAGATGGCATCGGCGGCCGATGGCTCGGTGACAATGATGGGTTGGAATCGCCTTTCGAGGGCTTTGTCTTTTTCGAAGTAACGCTGATATTCTTTCAGGGTGGTGGCTCCGATAGCGCGGAGCTCTCCCCGGGCCAAAGCCGGCTTCAGGATATTGGCTGCATCCATGGCTCCTTCGCCTCCGCCGGCGCCAACCAGCGTATGGATCTCGTCGATGAAAAGGATCACCTCTCCATTGGCGGCGACGACTTCTTTAATGACGCTCTTCAATCTTTCTTCAAACTCGCCCTTGTATTTAGCTCCGGCGATGAGCGCCCCCATGTCGAGCGAGAAGATCTGTTTGGTCTTCAGGTTCTCGGGGATGTCGCCATCCACGATACGATGAGCGATCCCTTCGGCGATGGCGGTTTTCCCAACCCCCGGTTCACCGATGAGGATGGGGTTGTTCTTGGTTCTTCGCGAAAGAATCTGCAGCACCCGCCGGATCTCCTCGTCACGTCCGATCACCGGATCAAGCTTGCCGTTGAGGGCAGCTTCGTTCAGGTTGATGGCATATCTCGATAATGAGTTATAGTTCTCTTCGGCATTCTGGCTTTTAACGGTCCCGCCCTTGCGGAGCTGCTGGATGGCTTTGGTGAGATCCTTTTCATTGATCCCGCTCTCCTTCAGCAGACGGGCGGTGGCATCACTGCCGGCCAATAATGCGAGCAACAGGTGTTCGATCGACACAAATTCATCTTTCATCTGGTGGCAGATATCCGATGCCTTCTGCAAGGCCCTGGAAGCATCGTTGGAAAGATAAACCTGGTCCTGCCCGCCCGCCCGGGGAAGGGCCGAAAGCATCTTGTCCGCCTCCTGGCTGAGCAGGGGGATGTTCACATCGGATTTCTTCAGTAAATAGGGAATGACATTCTCGTCAACAGACAGCATCCCTTTCAGCAAATGGGCCGTTTCGATGTACGGATGCCGGAATGCCGTGGCAATCTCCTGCGCTTTTTGTACGGCTTCCTGCGATTTGATGGTAAATTGGTTCAGATTCATGGTTAAACTCCTTTCAGCTTATTCAAGCAGCATGCTTTTGTCAAAATTCATACCACTGGACATCTGATCCAAGATAGTGAATATTTGTCAGTATTTAAATGAAAAACAAGTCGTTTTGTCGGTTGAAAGAAGGTCGCCGAAGGATATTCCTGACAATCCTGCCGCACTAAAACAGACTTTCAGGCGTTTATAAAAATATTCTTCATAAATTTGCACTCAAAGCATCCCGATGAAACGTATTTTCCTGTTTTTGATGATATTGACATCTCTTCGCGTTACTGCTCAGATCTCGGTCGAAGTGGTACCGGCCGATACCACTGTTTGCTATAACGATAGTACCGCGTTCAGGGCTATCGTGACCGGCGCGGATAACGTGATGTACAAATGGCTGAAAAACGGCGTTGAGATCTATTTTCAGGATGATTCGCTGCTTACCTTGTCAAGTGTCACCCGCGACGATACGGCGGCCTACCAGTGCGTGATCACCTACGGGATGGAGATAGATACCAGCGAACCGGCGTACCTTCGCGTGTATGACGAGATCGTCTTTGATACCTTATACCGGTATAATGAACTGGGATGCCCCGGAGTATGCAAAGGGCAATTCAAAACGCACATTTCAGGCGGACTTCCGCCGTATGAATATAACTGGGGAGGCGGGTATTCGCAGGATACCATCGTTTTCGGTCTTTGTCCCGGCGAACACACCCTGACCATTACCGATGCCCGGGGATGCAAAGCGAAGTCCGATTACCTGGTAGATGTGCTTAAACTTCCCAAAGTGGAATTCGATGTATTGCCCGGAGATACCATTTATCTCACCAAACCCACCATGACGCTGCAATTCAGCGATACGGCCCTGTCTTATATGGTAAACTGGGAATGGAGCCTTAAAAAGTCGCCCGATACCACGGTGCTCTTTTCTGCCTCCGACGTGAATCCGGTTACGTATATCTTCGACAGCACCGGGACGTTCCAGGTTTATCTGAATTATACCGATCAGAACGGATGCGATACGACCCTTATCACCGATGTGGTGGTGAGAACCGTCAAGCTGAAGATCCCCGCCGCGTTCACTCCCAATGGCGATCAATTTAATCAAACCTATGAGATCAAGGTGGACGATTCAGGCTTTCCGGAGGATTTCGATTACCGGATACCTTTTGAAGGAACGGAATTTACCGTTTGGGATCGTTGGGGAAAGAAAGTCTATTCCCGCAAGAATTATCAAAGTGGCGATTGGGATGGCGATAACCTGTCGGATGGAGTCTATTTCTATATCCTGACTTGCAAAGGTCACTGGGAAGATGAAGTTTACCGCGGGACGATCACGATCCTGACCGGAGAGCCGTAAGACTGAGGCAAGACCTTACCGTTATTTTACGGCTGCTTTCAACCCGAAATACCCTGCCAGCAGCCCGAAACCGAAGACCATAATTTCGTTTAGTCCGCGTGTCTCCAGGGAGAAGCCGATGAGAACGATGCCCAACCCCCAGTAAGCGACAGCGGCGATGAGTCCGATGATGCCGCCATAGGCCAGTGGCCGTAAGGTGATCTTTTCTTTTTTATACAATGTCTGGCCTGTGGTTCCGATCACACCTCCGGCGATGGCAAGAACGAGGAAAAGCCAGGGGAAAACAGCTTTCAGCGATAAAGAGTTGCTCCGGTAGTTGTGATTGGTGGTACGCAGACTGATATTGCCAATGCTTTCTGAACGAAGGGTGACTTCCTGGCTGGTTTCGCCGGAAAGGGTGACGGTGGCAGGATCGAGGCTGCCCAGGGAGGTCTCCAGCGTCACCATCAGAGGTCTGCAGGCAGAAACGCCTTTCAATGACACATGCAACGGAAGACTTTGTACTCCTAACCCCTGGATGGTCTTTCGGGCAGAACTGAGGATGATGGCCGGCTCCACGGGCAGTTTCTTGAGGTAGCCTGCCGGGTTGCTCACCGTTAATATTTTAACATCAACCGAATCCCTGGGGTCGGGAGAGGTGATGGAAACATCCAGCGGTGGCCAGTTGATCATGCTGATAGATAACGGGATCGAGGAAGAACCGTAAGAAATGATGATCTCCTCGGGCGTGGAAAGAGGCTTCGGTATTTGCTGCGACCCTTCGTTGCCGTTCACTTCTACCGGGAGAAAGCGGATATTCCCTTCAAATAATCCCCGCGAGAAATCATATTTCAACGGAGCCTGGTCAACAAAAACGATGCGATAGGATATTTGTTTGCCCGTGCCCTCGACTTTGGAATAATAGAGCTCGGGAAGCATGAAGACCCCGGTAGGAGAGACCGAGTCTTCCTTCATGAGTGACGAAAAGGAATGATCCAGTTTCGTGATGTCTTCACCCGTGACCGCTACGGCTTTTTGTTCACCGGCTTTCAGTTGGAATGTCCCGACTTTGCTCTTTCGCTCGGAAGTGTCGTTGGTTTTATTGAGGACCTGAAACGTAGTGACCTGTTGATTGATCTTTTCCGGGACGAGCTTTTTTTTAAGAGGCTGAGCGCCGACTGCCAGGGGGATGACCAGGAGAAGCACTGGTACAAGCATCTTCTTTTTCATGGGATCAGTTTTTAGGACATCCTTTATGTAGATATTTCCCGTCGGGAGGATTGTCGCCGGTTTGGAGGTTTTCGCTGTTGATACGTTTGATCCAGGAACAGTCGATATAGTGATACATCTCGGAATTGGTGCTCCATCCATATTTGGCCCGGGAGGAAGCAGGCTCCTGATCGTCTGTTCCCCACACACTGTATCGATCCACCCGGGTCTGATTATGTCTTACCGTGAAGGACAAGCTTCCGGGATCGGCCTGGATGATGATATCGCCGCTTACCACATCCCATTGCGGATCCGGCTGTGCGCCTTCCCCCGTTTCGGTCCAATACGTTTTTACTCCTTCCTGATGTAATCGTTCCAGACACTCAGCCGTGGGGTGGCCATGATGGCGCCCATATTCCCCCGAGGCTGAGATGATGCCGATGCGGGGCTTTATCGTGTTCAGCCAGGTGGTGTTTGAGCTGTATTGACTGCAATGATGATGGACCTTGTATACCTCTACCTGCGAAACCTTCTGAGCTGCTTTACTCTCGATATCCCGGTAATCTCCGGAGGAATAGCCACTGAGGTCGCCCCCCATCATGATATCCAGCGGTCCGAAGCTGACCAGGGCCACGAGGCTGAGGTCATTCTCGTTATCGGTGCGGATGCCGGCGCCGTTCATGGCCATAAAGGTAATGGTAACCTCGTGCGAGGTCCCCTGATCGAGGATGATGCGATCGTTGACCACGGCGGTCTTTCTTTTGGCCCCTACGGCTTCCACATAACGGTCAAACACCGTGGAAGGATACGTTCCTCCCCGGTCATAGGCGGTTTTGTTCAACGGAAATTCATCCAGTATCTGCTTCGTACAACCGATGTGATCGTCGTGGTAATGGCTGGTGACCAGGTAGTCGATGGAGGTGACCCCGACCGATTCCAGGTAGGCCGTGGGCATATCACAGTATTTGTCAACACCTTCGTCAAAAAGGACCGTCTCTCCCCCCGGTGATATCAACAGGGCTGCATCCCCCTGGCCTACATCCATAAAATGCATCTGGAACTTGCCATTAGCCTGACCGAAAACAGAAAGGGATAATACCAGGAAGAAATAAAAGAGAAGGTTTGTTTTCATGCTTATTCCGTGAGACGGTCTTTCAGTTGACAGCAGTGAATTCCTGGTTCACATTCAATGCCCAAAGTACCAGTTCGGAAAGGGAATGGGTGTTGGTCTTAAGATGAATATGCCGAAGATGGGTGTCGACCGTATGAATGGAAAGTTTCAGTTCGTCCGCGATGTGCTTCCGGCATTTCGCCTGAACCACTAAACGGAGGATCGCGACCTCCCTGGAACTCAGTTTTCCATTATTTCCGTACGACATTTTATCCTGATGCACTGCCTGGAAAAACTTTCTAACAAAAAGTATGCCAGACATATATGTATTTGATAATCAATCATTAAATATATATTGAACCTGATTTCGTTGTATAAATTCTGGACGATTGTCTAATTTTTAGGTAGATGAAGGAGAAAATCAGGTGGGAGGAAAGTCGTATTTTTACCCAAAATTCATGCATGCGGACCAAAGAGCGTTTTGACGGAGTGATTGCCTGGTTTTCGGAGCAGATGCCGGTGGCAGAAACGGAGTTGCATTATACGGATGCTTATCAGTTGGCGGTAGCCACGATCCTGTCGGCCCAGTGTACCGATAAGCGGGTGAATATGATTACCCCTGCTTTTTTCGACCGTTTTCCGACGCCGCAGGATCTGGCGGGGGCCACCACGGAGGAGATTTACGAGTTAATCAAGAGCTGCAGTTATCCAAACAACAAAGCCCGTAACCTGTCGGGAATGGCGCAGAAGCTGGTATCGGATTTCGGCGGGGTGATGCCCGATGACCCGGAAAAGATGCAGCAACTGCCGGGAGTAGGGCGGAAGACCGCTCACGTCCTGGCATCGGTGCTCTTCAAAAAACCGGCGTTGGCAGTGGATACGCATGTTCACCGTGTGTCAGACCGGATCGGGCTGACAACAGGGGCGAAAAACCCCAGGCAGACAGAGATGCAGCTGGTAAGGCATATTCCCGGTGAGCTGATCCCGATTGCCCATCACTGGCTGATTCTTCATGGAAGATATGTATGCATGGCCCGGAAGCCCAAATGCATGGAATGCGGCATCAGCCGGTTTTGCAGGTATTATTCGAAGAATGCAGAGAAATAGAGAGAAGGATTTGCACCTGTAAAAATTTATCGGAAATTTGCATTACCTTTTGCCCTTATTCCGGATTAAGCAACAGCGATCCTGAAAACCGGATGAAAAGGATGAGTCAATCCTGATCCCGAAGGATAAGATTTAACCATTAAAAACTGAATTATGAGCAAAGATGAAGAAGTGAACAAGGAAAAACTGAAGGCATTGCAGTTGACCCTCGACAAATTAGAGAAGACATATGGTCGCGGTACCATCATGAAACTGGGTGACAGTGCCGTTGAGAATGTGGATGTAATTTCCACGGGTTCCATCGGGCTGGATGCTGCGCTGGGCATCGGAGGCTTTCCCAAGGGAAGAGTGATTGAGATCTACGGTCCCGAATCATCCGGTAAGACTACCCTGGCGCTCCATGCTATCGCCGAGTCACAAAAAAACGGCGGCATCGCTGCCTTTATCGACGCCGAACATGCCTTCGACCGGTTCTATGCTCAAAAGCTAGGAGTGGATGTGGAAAACCTGCTGGTATCACAACCCGATAACGGGGAACAGGCTCTTGAGATCACCGAAAACCTTATCCGGTCCGGAGCCATCGACATCATCGTCATCGACTCTGTCGCTGCCCTCACCCCCAAAAGCGAGATCGAAGGCGAAATGGGCGACTCCAAGATGGGACTCCAGGCACGCCTGATGTCACAAGCTCTCCGGAAACTCACTTCCACCATCTCAAAGACATCTACCTGCTGCATTTTTATTAACCAGCTGCGCGAAAAAATCGGAGTGATGTTCGGGAACCCCGAAACCACCACCGGCGGCAATGCCCTGAAATTCTATGCTTCGGTCAGGATCGATATCCGGAAGATGAACCAGCTCAAGGATGGGGAAGATGCCATCGGAAACAGGGTGAAAGTAAAAGTTGTGAAGAATAAGGTGGCGCCCCCGTTCAGAAAAGCTGAATTCGATATCATATACGGGGAAGGAATTTCCCGTAACTACGAGATCATCGACTTGGGCGTTGAACTCAATATTATCAAGAAAAGCGGTTCATGGTTCAGCTATGGAGAAACAAAGCTCGCTCAGGGCAGGGATTCGGTGAAGAAACTTCTTTCCGATAACCCGGAACTGGCCGATGAACTGGAACAAAAGATCAAAGAAGCAATGCAAAATGCAAAGAATTAAACATCTCTTTTTATTCACGGCGTTGGCCGCTTTCCTGCTCTCCATGGCCTCCTGTGGCAGCGGGAAAAAGAAGGAAAATATGTCTCCTGCCGACAGCCTGCAGGCCGTACTGACCGAATTGACCGAAAAGATCGCCGATAAACCGAATGATCCGGGATTATACTTCTCCCGGGCAACGTTTTACATGAACGCTCATTCGTACGACCTGGCGATGACGGACATCCGGAAAGCCATCTCGCTCGACGGCAACAATGCGGATTATTACGTGCTCCTTTCCGATGTCTACCTGAATACCGGACAACCCGAATCATGCGGCGATGCCCTGAACAAGGCTTATCTCATCGATGCCCAGAACAACGATGTGCTGATCAAGCTGGCACGGTTGAACCTGGTCAACAAAGAGTATCAGAAGACGTTCGAATATATCAAGCAGGCGCTGACGCTGAAAAAAAGCAACCCGCAGGCCTATTTCACCCGCGCAGTGGCGCTTCTTGAAACAGGGGATACCAGCAAGGCCGTCAACGACCTGATGGCAGCGGTCGATCAGGATCAAAAGTATTTCGAGGCTTATGTAACCCTGGGTGACCTCTTTTCGCTGCGTAATGATCCCATGACGCCGTCGTATTACCTCAACGCCGTGAACATCCAACCAACCAGCAAAGAGACGAGGTACAAACTGGGGATGTACTACCAGGAAAACGGGCAGTATGAAAAGGCCATCTCGCAGTATACCGAGATCATGAAAACCGATTCCCTGTTCCGGAATGCCCCGTTTAACATCGGTTATATCTACCTGGTTTACCTGAATGAGTTCAGCAAGTCGACCGACTTTTTCACCAAAGCGATCAAAGCTGATCCGGAATACTACGAAGCTTGGTATAACAGGGGTTACGCTTACGAAATGCTGGGTAACACCCAACAGGCGACTTCAGATTACAAGCAGTCTCTGAAAATCCACGTCAACTACTCGAAAGCGGTGGATGGGCTGAACCGCTTGGATGCCAAACGTCGTAAGTAACGTCTGTAGAAAAGGATGGATACCCCGGTCATTCTTCAAATAATTGATTGAAGGATTGATCGGGGTCTTCTTTGAAAAGCAGGTAGTGAATGGCGGAATGTACGTTCACGATGCCGTATCCAAAACGGGTTGCGAATAACCGCTTGCATTCCATAATGGCATTTTGCTTGAAAGGTGTCAGTGGCTTTTGATAAAGGAGGATGAAATCTTTCAGATCCTGATAAAGGTCTGTGATGCTTTCGGAAATGGTCATCTTGACAGGATCGTTGTTCGATCGCTCATGATGGTCGATATAATAATACTCGTCGTCGTCTCCAAATTTGGCGTGCAGCATGTTGAACAGATCTTCCCATTCCGCCTCGGTGACGTAATGTTCAATCGCATCTTCATCTTCGACTTTCACATCGGGAAGCAGGGATGCTTTCAGGTAGATCAGGGGCAACACCCGTTGCAGATACGTCAATACACCCGTTCTGGGGAAATCTTCCGCTTTATCAAGGAAACTGCAAAAATCATTGGCTACGGTGAGCAACTCCAGCACTGTTCTGGAGGCAACGGGGTTCATGTTATTTTCGTTTTCGGACATCAGCATTCAATTAGGCTGTAAAAATAATCATTTCCCCAGAGTTTGAACAGTAGGGTAATCGGGCACGAAATCGGGGAGGGTGATCTGTGAAATGGAGTTCACATCCACCCAGAATGGCGGGATATTGGGTTGACATCCCGGATACACCGTGAACGATATCCTGAAGGGAGGAAAGATCAAGTTGTCATTTTTAATAGCCAATGCTACCCCCAAGCCACCGTAAAAGGTCCCTTTCAGGAGATCGCTTTGCTGCGCCACCACTCCTCCCTGGATAAAAGAGGTGATGGCAAAACGGAAATGATACCATTCCCAGGGAGTGAAGTTAACGGTGCCCGCTTTGATCCCGAGACAATGGAACCCTTCCAGGGCCGTGTCTTTTTCAAGTCCGGAGACATTAAACAGGGTGTTCAGATCATAGAGATCAAGATTGTTGGAGCTCCGGTTGAAACTGAATGCATATTGTCCGATCAGGTAGGTCCTGAACTTGTATCGTTTATTTCTGGTGGTATACAGATTCGGAATATAATTGACCGTGACCATGAGAGCGCCATCTTCCAGGCTCTCCTTGTGAAAGTATCCGCCTAAATTCGTCGTTACGGAAAGATATCCGGTACGCCGGATGTAATCCCCCGCTGAGAGTATCAGGCAGGAATAGATCCGGTTGGTGAAATCGGTGATGGAAGGTCCGATATTCAACTGTATCAGGCGGCCGAACGGGAGGTTTTCAGGTTGACCGAAACGTGATAGGTAATGGGTGATATAGCTTTTATTCCAGGAATAGGAAATGCCTGTCAGGATGTTCCTCGTGTTGAAATAAAACGGGTCTGATTGAGCCGTGACAACCGGACGATCCAGAAAATGACGGTTATAAAAGGATTGGCTGATAATGATCCGGGAGGGACGCTGAAACTCTTTCAGCGGGAACGAGAGTCCGCCCCAGGCCAGTTCTTCCTGAAAGCGACTGCTGATGACCGTGCTGTCGTTCAGATCTTCCACCTTCTTCGACTGATCAAAGAAGATTCCGCCCTCCCAACGGGTCGTGATAGAAAAGAGATTCCGGGAAAAACCGATCCCGGCATTCTCGTTTCCGTCATTGTCTTGCGAAAGGCTGATGCGACCGTTGATAAAACTTCCTTCGATATTCTCGTAGGTATAATCACATCCGTCAAACCGGAAAAAAGGAGCTCGTTCTCCTTCTGCCGAAATCTTGATGTTGATCTTGTCCCCCAGTCCCAGAAAATTAGCATCATAGACATTCATTCGGATGGTGGAAGTGGTGATGGAACGGACATACAACCCGATGGACCATACATCTTTCGTCATGATGAGGATGTCGACAGAGTCGCTGCCCGGTGAACATTCGGTGATAAAGAACCTGACATTGTCGATGTATCCCAGCTCACGGATCTGGCGCTCATTGTCAGCCAGGACCTGCGCGTTGACCCGGTCCCCTTTCTTAAACAGGAGGTGTTGCCGGATTCTGTATTTCTGGGTATTCATATGGGCGCTGTTCAAGGCTTTTCCCACGGCGGTAATATCCTTTTGGACCGTATCATACAGCGAAGATCCGAAAGGCTTAACGGAGGTGATAGAAATTTGGCGGATCACTTTCCCCTCAAAAGGAAGATATTGGGCTTCACTAACGTTTGTCTGTAAAGGATCTGTTTTATTCTTGTTGGGATCGGTAAAGGCGATGGGATAGAGAAGCTTGGTGATCTTGTGCCTCCGCGATCGCTGATAAATACTATCGTATACCTCCCCTTTCTCCTGACCGGGGAGCATCGATTCGCTGTGGTTTGTTTCACCGGATTGTCCTTGTACAGGATGACAAAGAAAAACTAACCAACCTAAACTTGACAAGAACAGCGCATGTGAAAGCCGGGCATAATATACCTGGAAACCCTGCACAAAGACATCTATTTAAGTTTCATGGAACGGATGATCCCGCTCAGTTTTTCGTCAAGCAGTTCATTAATACGTTCATAATCTGAACGATCTGCCATTTTTTCACAAACCCCGAAATAGAATTTGATCTTTGGTTCTGTCCCCGAAGGACGTACACTTATTTTGCTTCCGTCTTCCAGCAAAAACTGAAGGACATTTGATTTCGGAAGATCCACCGTATGTTCTGCTCCGGTCAGGATATTTTTCCGTATCCCGGTCTGATAATCGATGATCTCCCTGACGCGTGATTGATTGATGGATTCCGGCGGATTCTCCCGGTATCCGATCATCATCTGACTGATCTCCTCAGCGCCCGATTTTCCTTTCAGGGTGATGGACAGCAGGCTCTCTTTATAGAATGAATATTTCTGATAGATGTCAAGCAGCAGGTCAAACAGTGTTTTCCCCTGTTCTGCTGTCCAGGCAGCTGTTTCGGCGATCATGGCGCAGGCGCTGACGGCATCTTTGTCGCGGACAAAATCGCCGGTGAGGTACCCATAACTCTCTTCACCGCCAACGATGAAGGTCTTTTTACCTTCATTCCGGAGAATGATGTCCGCAATGAATTTGAAGCCGGTGAGCACATCGAAATACGCTACCCCGAAGGAGACGGCAATGTCGCGTAAGAGCTCCGAGGTGACGATTGTTTTAACGATATATTCTTTCCCTTCCAGCTTTTTCATCTCTTTCCAGCGGGTCAGGATGTAATAAAAGAGCAGCGCTGCGGTCTGGTTGCCGTTGAGCAAAATCATTTTGTGGTGGTGGTCGCGAACCGCAATCCCGACACGGTCGGCGTCGGGATCGGTAGCCATCACCAGATCGGCTCCGGTGCTTTCCGCTTTCCGGATGGCCAGGCTGAGGGCTTCGTGCTCTTCCGGGTTGGGAGAATGCACCGTTGGGAAGTTGCCGTCAGCGATCATCTGTTCTTCAACCAGACTGATGTTTTCAAACCCATATCTCCGTAGGACTTCCGGGACAAGTGTACGACCGGTGCCGTGTAATGAGGTATAGACGATCTTCAGATTTTTCTGGTGTCTGATGGCTTCGGGTGAGAGCGATAAGGCGAGGATCTTCGCGGTATAAGCGTCGTCGATTTCCCGGCCTGTCAGGATGATGTTTTCTGCATTACCCTCCCAGGAGACCTGGTCGATCGAAGTGATCTTGTTCACCTCCGTGATCACGTTTTTGTCATGTGGCGCGATCATCTGCGCTCCGTCATCCCAGTATGCCTTGTACCCGTTATATTCTTTCGGGTTGTGGGAGGCAGTGATCATCACACCGCTCTGGCATTTCAGGTGGCGGATTGCGAAAGAGAGTTCCGGAGTAGGGCGGAGTTCTTCGAAGAGATAGACCATGAATCCGTTAGCGGCAAAAACTTCCGCCGTGATACGGGCAAAGAAGGAACTGTTGTTCCGGGAATCGTACGCGACGGCGACCTTGGCCGGGTGAGCCGAAGGGAACATGGCTTTCAGGTAGTTGGCCAACCCCTGTGTGGCCATGCCGACCGTGTACTTATTCATGCGGTTGGTCCCGGCGCCCATGAGTCCTCTTAATCCGCCGGTCCCGAATTCAAGATTGCGGTAAAAGGCGTCGGTGAGCTCCTGAGGATGATGATCGATCATGTCCCGGACCTGCGCTCTCGTTGTCTGGTCAAAACGCTCATCAAGCCACTTATTTGCACGTTCAAGGATCAGGGATTCCATGATCAGTCGATTTTAGTGAGACATTCATGTAAACTTTTTTCCCAATGAGGGACGGCGATCCCAAACCGGGCCCGGATTTTTTCCGTTGACAGAACACTGAACCGTGGCCGGATGGCCCGGGCAGGATATTCTTCAGTCCGTACAGGAGTGACCGTGCAGGCTACTTCTTTGATCCGCACGATGGCCAGGGCAAATTCGTACCAGGTGATATCTCCTTCATCGGCGTAATGAAAGACCTCCACGTCCCTGATCATCTGCCTTTGCCGGATGATATCCAGGACAGCACGCGCCAGGTCCCGGGCATACGTAGGCGATCCGGTCTGATCGTTGACTACCCGGAGGCTCCCGGTCTCCCGTGCTTTCTTCAGAATGCTTTTTACAAAATTATTTCCGTAGGAAGAATAGAGCCAGGCTGTCCGTACGATGACGCCGTTAACAGCTTTGTTCAAAACCTCCCGCTCACCGTCAAGTTTGGTGTGGCCATAGACCGACCGTGGGGCGGGAACTTTTTCTTCCATGACAGGAGTGTCTCCTTCACCATCAAAGATATAATCCGTGGAGATCTGTACGAAGAAGCCGTTGTTCCGGGCGCAGGCGGTGGCCAGGATGCCCGGGGCCATGGCATTGAGCCGACGGGCGCCCGGTTCGTCATCTTCCGCCTTATCTACGGCGGTATAAGCGGCGCAGTTGATGACCACGTCGGGTCTCTCCCGGTCAAAGAAACGGGTCACCTGGTCAGGATCGGTGATATCCAACTCGGCGACATCGGTAAAGATAAAACGGGTGTCGGGGAATCCGGGCGCCAGGTCACGGAGTTCGCTTCCCAGTTGACCATTGCTGCCGGTGACAAGAATGGTGATCATGCGAACCTCCTGAAATAGTCAATGGTTTTGTTTAATCCTTCTTCCAGCTTGATGGCAGGCTGCCATCCCAGCTCTTTTTTCGCTACCGAGATGTTGGGTTGCCGCTGCGTAGGATCATCGGGTGGCAGGGGTTGGTAAACGATCTTAGAGGTGGAACCGGTGAGCCTGATCACCGCTTCGGCCAACTGCAGGATCGTGAACTCATCCGGGTTGCCGATGTTGACCGGACCGGTGAATTCATCGGGTGTATTCATCATCCGGATCATGCCATCGATGAGATCGTCTACATAACAGAAACTGCGTGTCTGTGATCCGTCGCCATAGATGGTGATGTCCTCTCCGCGAAGCGCCTGCATGATAAAATTCGATACAACACGGCCATCATTCGGATGCATCCGGGGCCCGTAGGTGTTAAAGATGCGGATGATCTTGATCCGGACGTTATTCTGAAGATGGTAGTTCACAAATAAAGTCTCCGCTACCCGTTTCCCCTCATCGTAACAGGAACGTAATCCGATGGGGTTGACATGTCCCCAGTAATTCTCTACCTGCGGGTGAACTTCCGGATCGCCGTATACTTCGCTGGTAGAGGCCTGGAGCACTTTCGCACGGATTCTCTTTGCCAGCCCCAGCATGTTGATGGCTCCCATCACCGAAGTCTTTACCGTTTTGATCGGATTGTACTGGTAGTGGATGGGGGAGGCGGGACAGGCCAGATTATATATTTCATCTACTTCGATATAAAAGGGCATGATGACGTCGTGCCGGATGAGTTCGAAATAGGGGTTATTCAGCAGATGGACCACGTTTTGTTTCTGACCGGTGAAATAGTTATCGAGACATGCTACTTCATTCCCTTCCTCCAGAAGCCTTTCGCAGAGGTGGGAACCCAGAAAACCTGCTCCGCCGGTCACAAGTATCTTTTTTCTGATCATATCCGGGAGGTGTTGATGCCGATGCAGTAATAGGTGAAACCCTGTTCTTCCATTTCTTTCACGTCGTAAATGTTACGTCCGTCAAAGATAACATGGTTTTTTAGCAGTTTTTTTACCTCTGTGAAATCGGGGAACCTGAATTCGGGCCATTCCGTTACCATAAGCAGGCAGTCAGCGCCGTCAATGGCATCGTACATGTCTTTCGCGTACGTTATTTTATCGCCGATGATGCGTTGTGTCTCGGGTATAGCCACGGGATCATAGGCTTTCACGGTGGCCCCGGCAGCCACCAGTTCGTGGATCAGCACCAGGGCAGGCGCTTCCCGCATGTCGTCGGTATTCGGCTTAAAGGAGAGGCCCCACATGCCGATGGTTCTGCCTTTCAAATCATTTCCAAAGTGCTTTTTGATCTTATGGAACATCACCATCTTCTGATGATCGTTCACCTCTTCTACCGCCTGAAGAACCCGGAGCGGATATTCATAATCCCGGGCGGTTTTGATCAGCGCCTTGACGTCTTTGGGGAAGCAGGAGCCGCCATAGCCGACACCGGGGTAAATGAATTTCGATCCGATGCGGGTGTCGGAGCCGATGCCTTTGCGGACCATGTTCACGTTAGCGCCTACGATCTCGCAGAGATTCGCGATATCGTTCATGAAACTGATCTTGGTCGCCAGCATGCTGTTGGCGGCATATTTGGTAAGCTCGGCCGAGGTGATGTCCATAAAGATAACAGGGTGACCGTTCAGCGTGAACGGCTTGTACAATCTTTGCATGAGTTCTTCCGCCCTCTTCGATTCCAGTCCGATGACGATGCGGTCGGGTTTGAGGAAATCATCAACCGCTGCGCCTTCCTTGAGGAATTCAGGGTTGGACGCTACATCGAATTCGATCTTCGCACCGCGTGCGGCCAGCTCTTCTTCAATGGCAGCCCGCACTTTGGGAGCGGTGCCGACAGGGACGGTGCTCTTGGTCACCACCAGCAGATAGTCCTTCATGTACTTCCCGATATTACGGGCTACACTGATCACATACTGGAGGTCGGCGCTGCCATCTTCGTCGGGGGGAGTCCCCACGGCAATAAAGATCACTTCGCATTCTTCCAGCGCCTTCTGAATACTCGTGGTAAAATGGAGTCTCTCTTTCTCCATGTTCCGGGTGACCATGTCATCCAGACCGGGTTCGTAGATTGGAATGATCCCGTTGTTCAGATCGTCAATTTTTTTCTTGTCAATATCAACGCAGGTAACATCTATACCTACTTCAGAAAAACAAGTGCCGGTGACTAATCCGACATACCCGGTACCAACGATGGAGATTTTCATAGTTTATGGTTTCTGGTTATCATTCAGATTTAAAAGATTCAATGGCTCTGCGGATCCCTTCTTCAAAGGACACTCGCGGCTTCCAGCCGATCAGGGCTGCGGCTTTCCGTATGTCGGCGAGGGTATCGCCGGGTTCTACCACCGGAGCCTGATAGATGGGTTGTATGGATTTTCCCTGCAGGATGATCGATACTACTTCATTGACCGAGAGATTACGGCCTCCTCCGATATTCATAAATTCACCGAAAGCTGCTGTATCCTTTGTGTGGAAGGCCAGGATATTGGCTTCCACCACGTCATCTACGAAGGTGAAATCACGGGTATGAGATCCGTCTCCGAAGATAACCGGAGATTCACCCCTGAGCATCAGATGGATCGACCGCGGGATCAGGTTGGCATAGCCGCCATGCGGATCCTGGCGAGGTCCGTAGACATTGAAGTACCTCAGACAGATGGTCTCCAGCCCGAATAACTGGTGATACATCCGGCAATAGGTCTCGGCAGCGAGTTTCTGCAAGGCGTAAGGCGACATGGGATTGGGCGCCATCGTTTCTGTCAGCGGGAGACGATCCTGACCTCCGTAAATGCTGGAACTGGATGAATAAATGATCCGTTTGACACCGCTTTCCCGGGCCGCTTCCAGCACCTTCAGCGTCCCTTCTATATTTGCCCGGTTGGTCACCTCCGGGTACCGGATAGAATACTGGACCCGGGGTACCGCCGCCACA
>Ga0116171_10002858_pt1 | contig 16204 bp, 26 predicted proteins | sample AD_JPNHW2_MetaG_FD_89798 | JGI IMG/M metagenome (GOLD analysis project Ga0116171, IMG submission 89798) | Active sludge microbial communities of municipal wastewater-treating anaerobic digesters from Japan - AD_JPNHW2_MetaG | ecosystem: Engineered > Bioreactor > Anaerobic > Digestate | place...
CAGAATGTCATCTTCTGGTCTTTGTTTAAGTTTGTGTAATTTTCCATAAACTGCCTCCTTTTTAAAGCAGTTTATTTCATGATTGCATTTTTTAAAAGATGGGGTTAATTTGACGGATACCAATCCGCTATATTAACAATGCGGTTTTTCCATTCTTTCAACAAAAAAATAATGTCAGACTAACAGACCTTACCCCCGCCCTATTCCATAAATTTATGGATTATCTAAATAACGAAAAGGACACCAAAACAAAACAAAAAAAATACACACCCCGTACCATTAACCGGATTTTACAGTTAGTTAAGACTTACCTGAATTATGCGTACAAGCGCGACTATGTTAATATTGAACTTGCCGGAAAAATTGAAAGGGTCAAAGAAAAAAAGGTTGTCCGGGGACACCTTGAACCCGATGAATTTATGAAACTTGTAAATCTTGACTGGAGCGATAAAAGAATCAAAGCGGCGGTTCTTCTTGCTATTTTTGCGTCAATGCGAAAAGGTGAAGTTAGAGCCTTGCAATGGGGGGATATTGATTTTAATAAAAACACAATTTCAATAAAAAGAAATTTTGTGGATGAATACGACGCCGCCGGTAATCCTGTTTTTAAAGAACCGAAAACGGGGAGCGCAAGAAAAGGATCATATTTAATTTTTTCAGATTTAAAAAACTGTCTTCTTGAACTATACAGCGAAACTCCATTTAAAAAACCCGATGACCTGGTACTTGTTAATATATGGAAAACAAACGCTCAGAATCAAAACCATTTAAAGCAATATACACCGATGTCAGATACTGCTATTAAAAGAGACTTTTCTCGGATGATTGAGGCTATAGGAATTGACATTAAAAGTCAAAAGGAAAGAAAACTTGTGTATCACGGGTTAAGACATACCTTTGTCAGCTACATGTCATTATTTGCTGGGGACAGTGTAGTCATGAGTCTCTCGGGACACGAAAGTCTAAGGATGCTGGAAAATTATTCACACCCGATTGAATCAGCAGCACTTTCAGCACTTGAAACGGCAAATAAGGCCCTTGACAAATACAGACAGCACCCCGCCGGGAACGATACCCCCGGACTCGTGAATTAAGGAGGCGCGACATGTACAACAGAACCGATAAAATAAATATTACTATGTCACGGGACCAGCTGCACTTAATCCGCGCCGCGTTTTCTTCATGGCTGGACCGGCAGGAAAATATAACAGATGAATTTATACAGGTTGAAGAATTACTCAACAGTTTTTACCCTACTATACAATCAGTCAGAAAAACAGCAGTATGAAAAATAATATAATGGAGTTTATCAAATGATAATCAGAACGACAGAAATTAAAAGCAGCGACATACCCGGGATCATAACAGAGCTTGAGGCAATGCCGAAAATAATAGAATTTATACGCGGGTATAATCTGCCCGGCGGTGACATCCTCGAAGCAATGGCCAGCGATATGTTATACAGCGGTAACGACATTGACACAAATAATTACAGGGTCGATAACAGGGCATTGTGTTGTTACACGGTCAGGCTTTCAGATAATACAGTCGGGAAGATCGAGACAGAAAAAGACCTTAATATATTTATCGGGCGCGAAATAGATGTTTTACTCCATGATGAAAACGGGAACGAGATTATTAAAGCCGGTTATTTAGCCGAAATTTTAACACGGGAGGTTAACGCATGAAAACGAAAACATATAGCATATTATGGACTGACGGCACGACAACAGAGGAGACGTTCAACACTCTTTCCGGCCTGAATGTATACTTGAATATTATGCACATTAAAGGCCGTACTGCTCTATACGTAAAACATGGCGGCATAATGCAAAAATCCGTTTTCAGTGATGCACCGCGCGAGGTGTCTGTTTTTGACCCGGCCCGGCTGCATTAAAGCCCGATCCGGCATATATTTATAGAAGAAACTCGTTAAAAATGGGTATTTCAACTTTTTCCAAAAAAGTGCTTTTTTTATGAAACAAATAATGCATTATGTCACTTAATTATAAGGGATAGGCGCGGAAGTCATGAGCCACGCCGACAAGACAGTTTCCTGACTGTTTTCCCTGTATATAACAAATCAGGAACGCACGACAGGAGGCGCGAAAGATGACCACAGAACAAACACCCGCACACCACGCAGCAGAAAAAACAGAAACACAGGCCTTAATTGATGCACTTAATAATAATAGCCGCCAAATAGAAAAACAGCGTCTTCATGATAAGTGTAAAAATTATACCGAAGAGTTTAACAAGCTTTTAAGGGAAACACCCGAAAAGAAAGAAATTAAAATCATTCCACTTTCTAAAAAAATAAACTGGATCGAGTCACCGGAAAAATTAAGATCACATCTTAAAATATTACACGATAACGATTTTATAGGTTATGATAATATTGAATCTATTCTTTCAGGGAGTGAAGTGGCGTTTTTTATAAAACATAAAAAGGGAGAATGTAAATCAATACTGAATAACGCGACAGGTCTTTTCCGTTTTTGGAGTACCGGCGGTTTTATAGATGGTTATTTTGAAAAAATTATCAATCAAAATACAGGGAATCAAACCGAAATAGAACATCACAGTTTAATAGAAGATTCGTTTTGTACTGAAGCGAAGGGAAACGAATTTAAAAAAGATACCTTAAAGGGAAACGCTGGACAAGCTGAGAGAGAAAATAAAATTGAACGCATTAAAAAACATTTCGAATCTTTATTAAAATAACCATTTAGCAAACCATATATTATAACACTATTACGCGGGGGATACTTTAAAAAAGTATCCCTTTTTTTATTCCTTTTGTTTACCTCACGTTTACACAGTGTTGACGTAAACAACAATATAACGGTTGTTATATGAAAAGTGATTGACCAGATATATTCCGTCAACTATGATTTAGTCAGAATAAAACATAATATGGAGGTTTAAAACATGATTCAAAAACAACCAACAACACCGCAGGATTATGAAATCCTGAAATCAAAACCACTTTTAACCGCTAAAGAATACGGTATGTTATGCGGCATAGCCGAATTAACGGCAAGACGCCTTGCCTACAGTGGCCAGGTCGAAAGCGTAAAGATCGGTAGAAGCTTACGATTCAAAAATAATCTTAACGCATAACGGAGGCAATGCGATGACAAGACAGGGAGCAACAATTAGCATTAAACAGGACGTTGAAAGAGTCCGAAACGGTAAAATTATTATCAGCATCGAAGTGCTTAATGGTGAAATAATTTCTTCAAAGCTGGAGGAAAGCAGAAAATGATCATAACACAAATTAAAAATGAAATTTCTGTTCACGATCCAGACACCGCAGCAATAGAACAATATCGCGAAAAACACTCGTCACCGTTCGCGCGGTTGTGGCATCCAAAGGCGGAGCGAGAGCAGCAGCGCAGATATGAAGAACGGGCACTTGCAGCAGTGGCAAGGGAAACGGAAGAACAGCAGGCAGCAAAAAACATTTTTAGAACTTTATCAAATAATATTGGAGGCAAAAAATAGTATGAACCTGACACAGAATGAAATCACGAATATGGGTCGTATTTATATCGACCATCCCGAAAGGTTTGAAGACCTAAAGGCTTTTGAAAAATATTCTGGCCCGGTTATTGTTCTGAAAGAGAACGGTATCACACAGGAAATAATTTCACAGCCAATTTCCGGGAACACTGAAAAAGAAATTGAAAAGCTGCAGGCCGAAAAGTCAAAACTTGAAGCGCTTGTTGAAAAGTACGAAGCCAGGCATTCAGAAAATTTTCAAAAGAGAAATTACAAAGCCGCAGAGGATGCCGAAACAGCAAGGCGACAGTATGCCCGCAGTCTTGAGAATGTAATATTAAGGCTCAATGCAGCTATTGAATCAAGGCCCGAAAAAATCAAACAACAGATTGTCGAACTTGAAACATATCTTGAATCAATACAAAGTTCGGTCATAGCACCGGCGCTTGAAGCTAAAAAAATTCTTGAAAATCAACTTTCAGAGATCAGCACAAAGCCCGCGAAAAAGTCGGCCGCCGTATGAACACATGTGAAAGCGTAAATCTGACTTTTTATAATTTTCAGGTATATGTCAATGGCCGTCAACTCGACTTTTGCGACTCATTCACAGAAAAAGATTTTCGCATTAAATCTGTTATGAGGTCCCCGGTTTTTGGTTGGCTTGCAGCATATCCCGGAAGAGGTCGGGAGGTGCACAGGTGACAAAACAGGAACGTCAATCTATCAATCTTAAAGCAATGCGGTCGAGTAAAAATAATTACTTCCTTCTGCTTGAACAGCACGGGCCGAAACACCCAGAGACGCTTGAAGCGCTACAAATGTTCACAGTAGATCGCAGCGAGTACAGGCGGCTAAAACGTTATGCGTAAAAATGAAAATGCCCGGTACAGTTTGGCGACGGTCCGGGCATAAACTAAAAATTAAAAAGGTGACTCGATATGAAAAAATCTAAAAGACCGTTCAAAAATTGTCAATCAATTTTTTTAATAAGCATCGCGGCTGCCATTCCATTTTTAATTATGGGGGTGGCGATATGCAGATAGCAGAAACTAATATTCCGATTTTATCAGGCCATGTTTTCCGAAGCTCGAAAGGTTATGATTTAATAAAAATTCGCTGCCCTTTTTGCGGCATGACACATACGCACGGGTTTAGTGGTGAATTATTATCACGAAGGTGCAGCCATTGCATGGATGTCTATTCACATGAGCGGGAATATTTTTTAACGCCGCTTGCAGTCGGGGGTATCCAGTGATAACTACACACATGGTCGAAACAATCCCAGCTTTGAGAAGTATAAAGGCATCGGGTGCGGACATAGTAGAAGCATTGATATATTTTCAAGGTGATAAAGCAAAAATTCGAGATCACATTTTAAGCGCGGGGAAAAATATTCAAGGGGGCGCAATGGCCGCGTCAGTAACGGATATAAAAAGTAAGATCAAAAAACCTGAGATTGATATAACTAATCACTTGCCTGAGTTATATGCACCGCATGATGTCTACTCTACTGATAATAAAATTGAAAAAACAAAAATACTTCTAAAAGAAAATTTCAATTTTAGGCGCAACGTGATAACCGGGATTTATGAATACGCGATAAAGAAAATTGATCCTGATTTTTATTACGAGTTTAATGACCGTGCTTTCAATAGTATTAAAATAAGATTAAATGTTAAACTCGTTAAAAAACTAACAGAAGCAGACCTTCGCATGATTATTGAATCAGACTTCACGGACGATTACTCACCTATTGCAGAATATTTCAACACTCTTGAATCATGGGACGGCGAAACAGATTACATTCATATACTTTCAGATATGGTTACCGCAAAGCCAGGACAATACGGAGAAAATGAAGCAGGAAATGCGATTGATGCTCAATGGATATGGAACATGTATCTTGAGCGCTGGATTATTGCATCGGTCGCCACAATGCTACAGCGCAATGTAAACCATAGTTGTTTAACATTATTAGGGGATCAAGGATTAGGGAAAACAACCTATCTGAGAAAATTAGGTATCAATGAGAATTTAACTTATATAGGTTCTATCAATCCCTCTGATAAAGACAGCAGGATATACTATGCTGAAAAATGTCTCATTGTTCTTGATGAACTGGAAAGCACAACGAAGTATGAACTATCTGCATTAAAATCAAATATGACTTTGCCCTCTGTAACTGTTCGCAGACCTTACGCACGAAAGCCTGAAAATCTACCCCGGCGCGCTTCTTTTTGTGCGTCTGCTAATAATATCAGCGTTCTTTCAGACCTTACAGGGTCGCGGCGTTGGTTATGTGTCGAGGTAATAAAAATTGATTACGAAGGTATCACTCCGGAGTTAATGCGCAAGGTTTACAGTCAGGCGTTTTCACTGTTAAACAGTGGTGTCAAATACTGGTTTGAAGGTTCTGAAATTCAATTCCTTGAAAAAAACAATACTCGTTTTCAACAATCCATTGCCGAAGAGGAGGCGCTTTTAAAACTCGTGTATCTGCCAATAGATAGACCGGGCGCAGCATATACCGAGGAGCACTTAACAAACACTGAACTTATAAGTAAGATGTCAGAAAAGTTTCCCGGAATGAAGTTCAGTAATAAAAAGCTCGGTGAAATATTAAACAAACATGGTTTTACCCGAAAGGCAAGATCAGGGGATCACTTGCAGGCCTATATTGTTAGAATTCGTTAACCTTAAAGTAGTAAGATAGTAACTTGTAGTAAGTTAGTTTATATATAATGTATTTTCGTTTATATACTCCAAAACCTACTTACTGAACTTACTATCTTACTACAAGTTACTACTTTTTGTAAATGGAGGATTAAATGACAAGAATAACGCAACCTGAAATTTGTTCTTATGGATTTATTGATTATTTTCGGCAAGCATACCCAGGGTCAGAGATTATTTCGGTTGATAAAAAACAAGTTAATTCATGTAAAAAATTCATCAGGGAATATCTAAGACCAGCTCGCAGGGGACATACTTCTTACCATTTTAAACACGCAGTAGAAGAAAAGTTTAACTGTTATATCAGCAACGGCGCTTTTATTATAGCCGCGTTGCAATGTGGTTGCAGGGTCGAAAGAGTCGGCCTGTCAAATCCAAACGCGTATATACACATGGATTACAAAACAGGGGGCATAGATGAATAATGATAATTTCAGCATACCGCGTTCAGTCGCACACTTCTACCAGCAGGCGCAACAGGCCGGTATATTTTTAGATAATGATTTATCAATCTACCAGCACATAAGACTTGTTATTATCACACTGTACAAGGACAGCCCGGAGTCATGGCCCGCGCTTGAACAAAGTTTTATTGTCTCAGTCATGAAGGGTATCCCTGAACCAGTACATCAAGAGGATGCCGTATCATGAAGACACGTTCACAATTAAACCGCATGGCCCGACAAATCGGTGTCAGTTACCCGGAGTCACTCACGAGTTGGTTTCTTGTAAAAGAGATTGCAGGCAGATTATTTTCCTATTTTCGGGTAAAAAAAATTAATGGAGGATTTTAAAACATGGATTTAGAAAGTTACATTCTGAACAAATTCGTTCTTACACTTAAAACGATAAAGTCAACTTGCAATGAGCTTGATATTCCATCTAAAGCAGGATCGGAGTCAGCAATACTTGCAGCAGAAATAAAGCAGCTGATAAACTCGTGCGTGGATGATATTCAGACAGCTACACGAAACTATAAACAGGAGGGCTTTATATAATGAACAGCAAAAGAGGGCCCTATCAAAAACAGCCTCCTGTCATAAGTAAAGCGTTCGATCCTGCTAAGCCACTATCACAGGCGGCTTTTAGTTCACTGCTTGGCTTAAACAAAAGTTCAGCTCATAGAGGTGTAGAGAACAAAATTATTTTTGCCGAAAGTGACAGCACAATTATCCCGGCTAAAAATTCTGTTTACATTATTAAACATTTACTTTCAAAGAAAAGCTTGCTGCATGCCGATCCTGTCAGGCGCGAAAGAAACTTTCAAATATTACATGCTCTGAACAGTAACACGAAGTTACCGGCAATCCCGGAGCCGTTCGCAGTCGAAAAAATGAAAGTCAGTGATGAAGATAATTTTTATTATTATGACATAGGAACTTTCCCGGACGATGAAAGCGAGTTTATGCCGTTGCTGCAGTATGGTATATTTCCCGGCGGTGAAAGTGAAATTCTTGTATATCCGAACTCGGAGACAGTGACAGCGGTTACCCTAAAAAATAAGTTGGTCGAAATACATGTCGATTCATACCGGGTCACAGAACCGTTGTTTATGTGTTTGAAATAAATCCCGTATATCCGTATAATATTTTCCGGGGGACTATTCCAGAGGGCAGGAGCAGTCCCCTTTTTTTTTCTATTTTCGGAAATAACCGTATTATATTTAAGAATATGCTAAAATGCTTATGAATTAAGTTGCTGTAAATTTTAAAACTTGGGAGGATTCAACGCCGGGGCGTCGTCACTTGACTGCCTGCCGATCGCTCCACAGTACCTTGACTTGTTATGCGACAACGGGAAACAGTGACCGCCGTGATGGAATATAATTATTTTTTTATTTATAATGTTACCAGTTACGGACCGCCGCACCCTGGTATATAGTGGCAGGAGTATGCATGGCCGAAAGGTAAAGAGTTATTCAGGCAACAGGACAGGCACTCACCCGGACGGTGTACTATTCATCATTCAGGGAGCAAGCAGCAGGGACACGGGGAGCACGGGGACATAGAGCACCAGCCTTGACGTATTGTGTTAGGTATCACGCCGACACATAGCCGACACATGACCGCATAGAGGCTTGACCGGATAGGCCCGCGCATACAGCAGGCAGGCAGAACGCCGGGGACAGGTAGTCATTGCATCCGCTTGTTATTCATACCGGATCACTTGATCGTTTTCAAGTATGATTTTATTTTCAAGATAATTAAAAAAAGACTTTACTTTGTACTACAAATTGAGTACATTGTTTTTGTGTATAGAGTTATCATAAATAGGACAGCCGAAAAAGGCATGAGAAAAATGCCCGAAAGAATCAGGCAAAAAATGGTTGTTCTTATTGATGACCTTGAAGCAAAGGGACCGATACAAAAAGATTGGAAAAACTTTAGTATGCTTGGTAAAGATGAATATCATTGTCATTTAGATAAAAAATGGGTTGCATGTTGGCAATGTAAAAATGACTCAATTATAATAGAGGTAAATTATGCTGGTTCTCGTGAAAACGCCCCATATTGAAATAAAAGGAAGTATCCCGGATAAATACATTGCTATGCTCCAGAAGGATTATGGCAATGAAAATGTTATCATTAAAGATGATGAATGGACTTTTGCGAAAGATACTGATTTTTATAAAACTACTAAAGCCAAAATGAAACCGAAAGATTATGTCCGTACGTACCGGGAAACACGCGGCTGGACTCAGTCGGAGCTTGGTGAAAAACTGGGAGACTTAACCCGTCAAAGAATATCTGATATTGAAAGCGGCCGCCGCCCCGTCTCGATAGATATAGCAAAAAAACTTGCAGCCGTATTTAATACAGCGATTGAGAATTTCATTTAATAAGCCTGACAGATCACACGCCACGCATTGACTTGATACCCGGAAAGAGAAAAGGATCACACCTGCAGTCAGGTCCACAGATTAAACATTCAAGATGAATCGTTTATTATGTCATAATTGGCATATTGCACCGGATAGCGCGGATCACGCCGGACAGGAACTCTTTACCCATTCCGGCAAGGACACCGGGCCGCATAAGGCAACACCCTGCCCCGCCCCCGTACTGATAAATGTTTAACACCCTGAAAGAGTCAGGGGCTTTTTTGTTATGTGTTATGTGAAACATATACAAATATAAACTATACAAATTTGCTGTACTAACTAATTGTAGCAGGTGAATGAAAAAATATGTCTTGATATGTCAAAATAAATTAAAATATATCTTGACAATGTTCAGAAAAACGGGTATTTTGCACTTATAATATGGCTTGATACAACAAGATACGGCAAGTTATTAAATATGGGTATTCTTACAAGCAGAGGGTCACAGGTTCGATCCCTGTAGCGCCCAATAAAGACCATGTTAAGCGTGGTCTTTTTTTATATGGTGATTTAAATCCATCGAGCATAAAAGAATGTCATCACCCAACTGCATTTTAAAATACAGTTATTCATTGTAAAAATCTTGACAATTACCGTCTGTTTTTTAAATGTAATTCTCGTTTAACATGGTGATCGTAGTTCAATGGTAGAGCCCTGGATTGTGGTTCCAGTCGTTGCGGGTTCGAGCCCCGTCGATCACCCCTTCAGTTTATATTCTACCCGCTGGTTTTATTCAGCGGGTTTTTATTCTCACTAAATCTTCCTTCAAATAAATGCTAACAGCATAATCAGTTATTGAAACCTGTTTTTTATTTCTGGTTTTTTATCTTGACAATAATATGACTTGATTTTTTATTTTATATGCAATATGTTGAATATGAATTCAGCAGTCATTCATGAAAGTATATTTAATTGTAAAAATGATTTATTCATCCGTTAATTTTATTGCGGTAAGATCACCAATTTTCCGCATAACACTATTCATGAATGAGAACTGATTATAATCTCCAGCAAACTTCTTTAAAACGCGAGGCTATGATGAAAACACGAATCACAACAGCTTTTGGAATTAAATATCCGGTTATTCTTTCAGGCATGAGCTGGATCAGCATGCCTGAACTTGTTGCCGCCGTTTCCAATGCAGGCGGACTGGGTATACTTGCAACAGGCGTCATGTCATCCGACGAGACTCTTGCAGCAATTAAACGCACAAAAGAGCTAACAAAAAAACCTTTTGCCGCGAATGTAACTCTCTACTTTCCTGGAGCAGAAAAAAACGCCCGGGTAATAATTGATCAGAAAGTACCTGTTGTGAACTACGCGCTCGGCAAGGGAGACTGGATATGCCAAGCGGTCCATGCATACGGCGGGAAAGTCATAGCCACTGTTACTACACTCAAACATGCTCTTGCTGCGCAGAAAGACGGGGCAGATGCAATTATTGTCACAGGGCACGAAGCCGCAGGACATGGCGGTGATGTCACATCTCTGGTGCTCATTCCGAGCATCGCTGATAATATAGATATTCCGATTATTGCAGCCGGGGGTTTTGCCGACGGCCGCGGGCTCGCGACTGCCCTTCTTCTCGGTGCTGACGGAATTTCAATGGGCACAAGATTCATGAACTCTGTAGAGAGCCCCGTCAATGAAAAACAGAAAGAATATTCTAATAAAACCGATGTATACAGCACAATTTACACCGATAAGGTTGACGGCATGAAAGCAAGGGTAATGAAAACTGAGGGTGCGATGAGACTTATCAATAAAAGACTGAATCCCTTCAGTGCGCTTATCAATTCACGCAATATTGCCAAAATGCTTGGCTTCCCGTGGCTCAAACTTGCAATAGGTATAACGCTTATGGGACCTAAAAAATCAATGCAGATGGCGCGAATGGCAATAGGCTTCGATGCATTCAAGGCCGGAACCATGGACGGTGATAATAAGAAAGGCGTCCTTCCGATAGGACAGATTGCAGGAATAATGACCAGGACACTTACTGTAAAACAGATAATCGAAGACATGGTAAAGGATGCAAAAAAAGCCGAAAGTATCCTTAATGCAAAACTTAAATGATCTATGTACAATCCGGTTTTGCTGATATTTATTTATCATCAAAACTGAACTGATATACAAAACTTTAATAAAACCAGGAGGAACTATGGCAATAGTAGAATGGAAAAAGGATGAAACAGTTGCAATACTTACATTAAATAACGGTGAAAACCGCCACAACCCTGATTTTGCAGAAGCATTTCTTTCAGCATATAGTGATATACTGGCGGATAAAGAGATCAAGGCTATTGTTCTTACATCATCTGACCCTAAAAATTTCTGTCTGGGAGTAGATATCGGATGGATGATGAAAGCTCAGGGCGAGAAAGATTACCCCGGGATAAGCAAATGGCTATACAGGATGGGTGAAGTTTTTACAGCCATGTTAATGTCACCGGTACCCACAATAGCAGCAATTACAGGCCATGCTTTCGGCAATGGAGCAATGCTTGCAGGCGCGTGCGACTTCAGGTTTATGCGTTCAGACAGGGGATTTTTCTGTTTCCCGGAAATTGATCTTGGCATCCAGTTCGCACCTTCAATGATTGAATGGATGAAAAAGATCATGCCCTACCACCTTTTCGTAAGAATGAAATGGTCGGGTGAAAAAGTCGGTGCTGCTGAACTTGAAAAACATGGCGTCATTCTGAAAGCCTGCACGGATGCAGATGATACACTGAAAGAAGCTGTTGCATTCGCCAAAACCTTCAAGAAATCACGTAAAACACTCGCTGAAATGAAAAGACGAACATACAAACATATACTCGATATTATGAAAACTGATGATCCTCAATATTTCGATTATAAACCTGAAAATGAAAAAGAGGGCAAACCTCCTATTTTCATGTTTACAATGGGTGAATAAAACTTTAAAAACCGCCCTACAGGCGGTTTTTTTATTCTTTACAATACCGGCAAGTTGTTATATAATGATAGTATACTGAAAATCTGCCACGAATTCACATAAACTCCGGATTCATTGTAATACTTAAACGTTCGGGATTATTGTGCCGTTGTGGCATATTTTTTTTGTATGATTAATCCAAAATTATCATATAAAATACAGGTAGCTGAAATGGAATACGGCCTCGATTACTGGATAGAAAACAAGTACAAGCTGCTGTCACAGTATCAGAAACTCGCAAAAAAGTATGATAAGATACTGTATATCCTCACAAAAAAAGTTGAACTTATACTTGCAAGCGCAGGCTGCAATGCCCAGGTTAAAGGCCGCATTAAATCCTTCGACGCTTTTTACAGAAAACTCCTTGAAAGATGCCAGAACCAGGTGATAGAAAAACCTTTTGAAACTATCACTGATATTATAGGGATGCGCATAGTTGTTCCCTTTCTTGAAGATCTTGAAAGCGTTGAAGAGCTAATGGAAAACCATTTCGAAATAATTGAAACAGAGCATAAATCACGCGAGCTGACAATAAGGGAGTTCGGATACGACTCCATCCACCTGCAGATACTGCTTTCTGATGATGTGATGGCTAAGTCAAGGGCACACGAAAGAATGAAAGTGGAGGTTCAGCTGCGCACAATCCTGCAGGATGCATGGGCAGAAGTTGAGCATGAACTAATATATAAAACAAGCATAGACAAGGTCGAGGATACAATCCGAAGAAAGATGATTGCGGTTAACGCTACCCTCTCACTCGGCGATACCATATTCCAGGAAATACGTGACTACCAGAGAAAACGTTATAAAGATATCCAGGAACGCCACAAGAAGCTCATGGACAAGGTCTCCACTATACCTGAAAAAATGGAAAAGCTCCGCATCCAGCCTGAAACGTCTAAACCTGAAACCATGGAGCATCCAGAGCCAATAAGTACTGATCACGTTACTGATGAAAAACGTCACGATACGGTGACCCAGAAAGAGAAGTATGGTCTCAATGAACTGCTGATCGAAGCGATGAATGCGCACCTTGAAAACAGGCTTAAAGATGCCGTAGAGCTTTATTCACAGCTGATACTCGTTTCACCTAATCATTATATATATAACCACAGAGGGCTTGTATATTTTACACTTTCGGAATATGATAAGGCAATAAGTGATTTTACAACAGCTATTCAGCTGGAACCGCGCGACACCAGGGTCTATACGAACAGAGGCCTTACTTATCGTATGCTGAAACGCTATGATGATTCACTGAAGGATTTTAATAAATCGATTCACCTTAATCCGCTATGGCCTGATACATTTTACGGCAGATCCCTCACTTACTACGATCTTGGCGATATACAGCATGCCCTTGAGGACTGCGACAGGGCAATAGGCCTTAAACCTGACTTCAAGCAGGCAGTCCGGTTCAAGCAGTTTATACTCAACCAGGAGATGAAATAATTACTTGAAGACTTCTCCTGCCTCTTTGTACCAGAGGACAAAATCAAGGTGATCCATTGGTATTCCAATGTGTTTTGAAAAAGCTGCGAGTTTTGTTTCAAGTTCCAGGTATGTTTTCCTGTTTATGCTGCGTGGAATTTCATCAATCACACCCAGTAGTTTCATGTTTTTAAGGATATGCCTGTCAAGTATGGCCAGCTTTTCGCCCATACCGTTGTTGCGCATAAAATGGCTCGCCTCCTTGTAGCTCATACCCTTCACATTTTTCACAAGCCATTCGCGTTTGTCAAAATCCTCCCCATAGAGATCAAGGCAGTCCCTGATCCCGGCGTCACCGCAGACGAACCTATCACGTGCCTCTACGAGATACTTTGCTTTATTGTTTCTAAACCTTACCATGTTTATCTCGGCGCTGATTTCATTCCAGTCACCTTCAAAGAGAAGATTTTTTTCGAGCAGGATGTTTACAGCTTTCCAGCACTGTCGTGCGCTTGATTGCGGAGTAAAGAGGCAGAATGCAAGTTCAGCGAAAATTGAATTGTTGTCCGATTTTTTCCATATTTTTTTGAACTCTGCAATTCGTTTCACAATTTCAGGTTTGATCGCATTATAAATATCAAGGACATCTTTTTCATGGCTGTTAAGATTTTTTTTCATTGCATAAATCCTCAAATTGATAAGTCAGTAAAAAACAATATATATTTATTTCAAATACAATTCTTACGGAGAATCATATGGTTGAAAATAAAGAACTGAAAACCGGTTTAAATGCCCCTCCATTTAAACTTCCAGACGCAGAGGGTAATACTGTCAGTCTTTCTGATATGAAAGGTAAATGGGTAATACTATATTTTTACCCGAAGGACAGCACAAGCGGATGTACCATTGAAGCTGTTGATTTTACATCCAGCATGCCTGAACTGCGCAAAATAAACGTTGAAGTAATAGGGATAAGTCCTGATTCATGTAAAAGTCACCAGAAATTCATTCAGAATCATGATCTTCTAGTTACCCTTCTCAGCGACGAGGAAAAAACAGTACTCCGGAAATATGGCGTATGGCAGTTAAAAAAAATGTACGGAAAAGAACACTACGGTGTCAGCCGCACAACATTTCTTATTGATACTGAAGGCAAAATCAGGTTTATCTGGAACAATGTAAAGGTCAACGGACACGTAGATGAAGTAAAATCGAAGTTGATCGAACTTCAGAAGCAGGTCGCTCCAGATTGTAAAACGCCTCCCGCATGAAGGAGGCATTTTACGTGTTCAAATGAACATTGTACAACTATTTTTTTTCTATAACTGTCTTCATATCATTCATAACAACAACCGGTACTTTTACCTTTTTGAGTCCCGGAATTGAATCAGCTATTCCCTGGTCCAGTCCCCTATAGAGAAGAGCAACTTCAACAGTAAGTTTTCCGGAAATTGATCCTATATCAAACTTCTCGATCTTCTCCTCGCCCGGCTTCAACCTGTTATCAGATAAAATCTTTTTTGCCTGTGCTATATTGGCAACAGGATTCCCCTTACCGTCACCGAAAATCGTGCCGTAAATTGCCGGATTGCCTGTAATATTACCTTTTGAATCAACAACACCGGAACTGAAAATAATTTTACCAGTGCTGTCTTTAACTATTATTCTCACCCAGGCCTGACGCACATGTGTTAAGCCCGTAGGAATATAGTGACCCGCTCCATTATTAAGAATCTTCACACGTATACTGTTCCCTTCCAGGCCATCTACAGAGATAACTGCGGCATTTTTGAGCCTCTCCTCTGCCATCTCCTTCTGCTGAATGTCTTTCCCCATTGCCGGAAGAACTGTGTTTCCACCTATGAAGTAGTGTGTAAATATATGCTTCCGGTCAGGTCCATCAACAGCTGCTTTACCCGGATTTTCCAGTCTTGCAGTTGATCCTGTACCTGGTACCCCTTTTCTCTGGTACATATGGCAGTCCTGGCACTGAACACCCTCTTTATTATACTTAGATGCTTTCCACTCCTCGTATGTATTTTCAAGTCGTGTGCCGAATACTACATGACGAACATCATGGCATGTTCCGCAAATTTCGGATTTTGTGTGAAACTCGGAAAAACTAACTTTATGAAAATCGTTCTTTGAATCATTGAATGGTCCGCGCTTATTCCCGGGATCAGCATCACCATTGCCGGGATCAAGTTTAAACCTGGCATTATATACGGCATAAGCTCCTTCAATTGAATGGCAGAAATCACATTGTACACCCTGTGGTGCGGGATCCTGGATCTTCGATTTGTCATCTGATGTTTTTAAAGGATAACCGCTTACATATCCTACAGGTGTATGGCATTTTACACACAACTCAGCCTCTGCAATTTCATCTTTGTCAGTAAGACCTTTGAGTCCGCCATCTGCAACTGCCAGATAAATCATATCTCCGTGTGCAAGCTGATGAGTAGATCCGTTCCACTGGCCGTAGATCTCATCATGGCATCCGCCGCATATATCAGGAGAAATAAAACGTGACAGAGCATAATGCTCCTCTTTAACCGAGCATCCGGCAATCAGTGTAAAAGCTGCAAGCATGAGAATAAATAATGTTATTGCTGCTTTTTTCATATAATCTCCTTAACCTGAAAAATTTGTAAAAACATCATATAAGTTTTGTGTAATTTTCTTCCGAATCTTCA
>Ga0116171_10002860_pt1 | contig 16185 bp, 16 predicted proteins | sample AD_JPNHW2_MetaG_FD_89798 | JGI IMG/M metagenome (GOLD analysis project Ga0116171, IMG submission 89798) | Active sludge microbial communities of municipal wastewater-treating anaerobic digesters from Japan - AD_JPNHW2_MetaG | ecosystem: Engineered > Bioreactor > Anaerobic > Digestate | place...
CACGTGCAAGTGACCATAATAATAACTTATGACCGGGCATCTCGTCATATAACGACCAGTGGCCAAATCCGTAACCTGATTTGGTGTAATAACCTCCCATAAAATCATTATACTCTCCCACAATATGATATGACTTTGATGATTCAAAATTATTTTCGCGATACAATGACAGGTCACGGCCGTCAACAGGCACATTCCATGCCCCTTTTTCTCCGCCATGTCCTATCTGCTCATCGCCCGGGTATTCAAACTGAAGATCTTCAGCCGTTGGAGCTGCAGCAGTCATCCAGTTATAATAGGTCTGAGGAAGAGATGTGGGATTGCTCCACATAGCATGTGTTTCAAAATAGGCTTTATCTTTAGGAAGTCTTATTTCGACTGTCCATTTTGTACGTGAAGGAAGATCAAGGCTTCCGACAAAACAGCTTACGCTTCCATCAGCATTCTCAACTGTCTTATAATCAACAGGAACACATGTTGATGGACTGTGGCCGATGATTCCGAAGTTGAATTCGATACCACCTGAAGTCCATGGACCACGCATCGAAATATTTCGGAATTTCAAAACTTCGTTTCTGTAAATGAACTCTTTTCCGGTCGATTTTTCAATTGCGCCCCACACTTTGCCACCGGCAGTAGGAAGTACCCAAACAACTACATAGTCATTTTCGAGTTTAACGACTTTCCATGTCTGCGTTTTGCCTTCCAGGCTATATCCGTTGAAAATATGATACGGATATATATCATTCCTTCCATCAACTATTGTTGGGATCGGATTGGGATCACTGAAAGGATAAGTTTTTATGTCTCTCGATTCTACCGTAATAGTAGCTTTCTGAGCTATCAGCATCTGAGACAAAATTAGAAATGCAAATAGCAGATTCTTTTTTAGCATAGTTAGTTGAATTTAGGTTGTATTTGAATGATTTATTATAAAATTAGTATAGTTCTACAATAATATGAAAATATGCTCAAATTTAATCATCTAAGTCTAAGAAGCTGGCTTTTGTCAACTCACTGATTATTAAAAAATGTTAAAATATTTTCCATTGCTCTTATTCTTTAAGAGAGTGGAATAAACGTACCACTAAATTACAATTCTTTCGGTTGGAATAAAAACTTAGTTCTGCTATCCAATTAAATCAAATGTCATTTTAATTACTTTTAAGCTCAGAATTATTAACAACAATTTATGTCTCATTTCATGTGATTGGAGGTAAAAATGAAAAAATATCTTTTTTCAGTTTTAACATTCTTCTTAATAAGTGCAATGCTGTCAGGAAACAGCATAGTTGCGGCAACCGGCCCGGGAGAGGTATCTATAGAATTCGCCATCTCAAAAAGATATCTTAACCTGCCCGTTCGTCCCGGAGCACCAATAAAAAAGGTGAAACTCACAATCAATGAAAAAGTTTTTGATCAGTTTAATATTGAACTGGCAGACTCCCTGCCATCATTCTATGTATTTATTGATCTTAAGAAATATATAGGGGAAAAAGCAATCATCTCTGCTTCTGACGTTCCGGCCGGCAGCAAAGCTTTCAGTTTCATCTCCAATGATAACCTCATAAAAGGAGCTGAGAACCTCTACAAAGAGCCTTTGAGGCAGCAGTTGCATTTCTCATCGCGTCGTGGATGGAACAATGATCCTAACGGTCTTGTATTTTATAAAGGAGAATATCACATGTACTATCAGCATAATCCTTACGGTTCAGGCTGGGGAAATATGCATTGGGGCCATGCAGTAAGCAGAGATCTGGTGCACTGGACCGAGTTGCAGGAAACTGTCTATCCTGTGAATGAGAACGATGCTGCATTTTCAGGAAGCGCAGCTGTTGATTTTAACAATACCACAAGATTCAGAAAAGGTAATGAGGATGTGATTGTGGCAGCATACACCAGCACAGGGCGGGGCGAAAGTATCATCTACAGCAACGATGCAGGACGTTCGTTCACGGAGTATGAGGGTAATCCCGTTCTTAGCCACCCGGGCAGGGATCCGAAAATCATATGGTACAACCCGGGTAAATACTGGATAATAGCAGTTTATGACGAGACAGATAAGAAAAGAAGTGTCAGGCTGTTTACATCTGCTGACCTGAAGAAATGGGACTACCAGTGCCAGGTAGACGGATTATATGAATGTCCGGAGTTCTTTGAGTTAAAAGTTGAAGGAACAAAAACCACCAGATGGGTTTTGTACGCTGCCAGCGGAGCTTATTATACAGGCAGTTTTGACGGAAAGATATTTACACCGGAATCGGCACTTATTCCGAATAACTACGGGAACTGCTTTTACGCATCACAGACATTCAGTAATATACCTGAAAAAGACGGACGACGTATTCAGATTGGCTGGGGTACAGCCTCCACCCCGCAGGAACCCTTCAACCAGTGTATGCTCTTCCCTACAAAACTGACATTAAGAGAGACTGCAAACGGAATCCGCATGTTCACCGAACCTGTTGAGGAAATAGCGCTGTTGCACAAAAAAGAATGGAAAAGGGAGATGATAACTATTAACCCGGGCGACAATCCTATAAGCAACATCAAGGGTGAATTATTTCATATCAAAAGTGATTTTACAGTCGGGAAAAATTCACAGGTTGGTTTTATGATACATGGAACAGAGGTTCTTTATGATGCATCAAAAGGAGAACTTACCTGCATGGATAAAAAAGCTGAGCTGAAGCCGGAAGGCGGCAAAATTTATTTTGAGATCATTGCCGACAGGAACACAATTGAGATATTCTGTAACCATGGCGAGGTTTATATGCCCATTGCATGTGATCTTACAAAAGGTTATGGCCTCAGTTTAATCTGTCGCAATGAAAAAGTAACTGCAAAAAAGTTTCAGGTTTTTGAACTGAAGTCGATCTGGAAATAATTTATTGATTATTAATATAGCAGAAAAAAATATTGAAATCCCAGGAGTGGGGGTTGCTCATATCATGTGATATCTCCGGCCCGGAAAAACCTATTTATCAAAATTAATCTTTTTGAAGACAGACAGTTTCATGGCTTCTTTCCTGTATATTCTGCTGGTCCGCTTTTCACCGTCGGTCTCATTTATACGGCTGAGACCAAAATAAGCATACGATGCATATTCATTTCCATAATCACTAAATAATGAAAGTTCTCTGATCCCTTCATTATAATATTCTTTAGCCAGATTCTTGTCACAATATTTTTTCTCCTCCAATATCCCTTTTAAGATTATGAGTTGTGCCCGGGCAAACTTATTTCCATCAGCTTCCGGTATATCTGATATCAGCTTTTCAGCTTCACTATAATTCTTCATCAGAAGCAGATTTCTTATATATGTTTCAAGATAAAACAGGTTTCCCCGGTATTTCTCATAAAGAGTTCTGGTGTAATATAAACTCTCTGAGTAATTGTTCTCAAAGCTTAGGTAGAGCCATGTAAGCATCGAATATGACTCAGCCTGCAAAACAACAGAGCTTACGGCAGCTGTCCTGAACTCTTTTAATCCTGTTTCGGTATCACCACGCGGAAACAGGAATGCTAGCGATCTATAAACCGGATATGCCCTGGGATAAGCTTCCCTGTAATAATTGAAGAGTCCGGTAAAGTAATATAAATCTGCACAATCTGAAACATAATCAAAGGCACGTCTGACATGCTTGTAAGTACTTATTGCCAGCGGCGTCACCTCCGAAACGAGATCATTATCCTCATAGTACGATAAAAGCATTCCCTGTGCCGACAAAGTGGCCAGTAAATACTCGGCTTCGTGACCGGCACAATCATTCGCTTCGGATAGTTTAATGCATTCGCGCATATCCTCTTCGAATGAAACATGTACAGGATTTGTATGAACCATTGGGTAATTCTCCCAGTAAGTCATGATCCCTCTCAAGAGGTAAATAATAGGATGACCCGGATATTTATGTACGATTTGTGAATAAACCCCACGGGCATCCTCAAACTGCATATTGTAGATATAATCAACATCTTTCTTAACAAGGTTTAGTACAGCAGTGTCCTGAAGAAGTTGCGCGTCTACCTGAACAGAGCTAAGAAACAATGAAAACCCAATCAAACCGATTATTTTTTTGATGCTTACGGGCATTGTATGAGATTATTACTGACATAAATGTATTAAAACTTATTTCAACTACAAAACAAGCAGAATAACGAGGTGTGGGGAAAATAAAAAATATCGTATTTGTCATCAAAACGATGAAAATGACTATATTAACAGAAAATAAATATTAACCCTATACGTTCTTAAAAAAAGTCTGTTCTTTATAACCTAATCCTGTTAAAAATGAATCAGCCACTTTACAAATGTATATTTATTTTAACCGCCGTGATAATGGCGGGAGCTAAAGGAAACTGTCAGACAGTAGTACCAAAAGAGTTCACTGAAGGCACCATAGAAACTCAGATTAATTATCTTGAACAACGCACAAAGATATATGAAAACTACCGGGCCATAAGGGAGGATATGTTCCAGAAGATTAACAGCAATATATTAGACTCCCTTTCTTTGGCCAAAAGCAATATTTCGGTGTTAAATAAAAGTACATTAACATTAAGCCGCGATAACGATTCTCTTAATATATTACTTGAAACAACAAAGAAAAACCTGGAGACAGCAATCACCACAAAGAACAAGATAAGATTTCTGGGTGCCGAACTAAACAAATCAGCCTACAATTTTATAGTGTGGTCAATAATCGTAGTCTTACTTATTATTCTGGCTATCGGGTTCTTTTCATGTAAAAGAAACCTGATTTTAAAAACCAAAACCAAAGATGAACTGAACGAACTCAGAAACGAGTTTGAACGCTACCGGCAATCCTCCCGACTGGCACGTGAAAAGATGTCTATGGATCATTTCAATGAGATAAAAAAGCTGAAGGGTCAATCCCAATCACCGGATAACAACAATATATTCCGGATAACGGATTCTTAAAAACATCTCCACAGTACCGGAATACCAGAACTATTGTGCATTCACATGCCTGTTCCTTAAGTATATTTATGATCTTCAAAATAAAACTAACTGCCATTCTGTCATTGTAAATATCATAATAATATGCCATTTTGTCGTTAAATTACGATTGGTACACTAATTGAAATAGTGAAGGTGTAAACGTTAGTGATAACGGTTACAGGAAACAAAAAGTAATTAACAATTTAAAATAGGAGGTTATTATGTTACCAATGATTACAAGAAACAGTTACAAGCCTGTTACATTTCAGGACTTCTTCAATGATGATTTCTTCCCTACATTCAAAGCAAGCAACCTGCCTGCAGTAAACATCAAGGAGGACGAAAAAGCCTATTATCTTGAGCTTGCTGTTCCGGGCATGGACAAGAAAGATTTGAAAATAGAAGCAAACGACGGTGCTCTTATCATTTCATCGGAACACAAGGATGAAAAGAAAGAAAAAAACGATGGCTATACGAGGAAAGAGTTCAGTTACAGTTCATTCTGCAGAAGTTTCTATCTCCCCGACAACATCGATACTGAAAAGATCGATGCAATCTACAAAGACGGGGTTTTAGGAATCTCAATTCCTAAAAAAGAAGAAGAAAAGAAACTCAAGAGCAGAGAGATAAAGATCTCATAATTGAGACTCGGTTATAGAAAAAGGGTTGACAACACAACCCTTTTTTTTATTGCCTTATCCTGAAGTTCAGGGCAACCTTAAGTAAAATCTGCAGTTAAGTCAACCAGAGTTTAAGCAATAACCTGCCAGATTAAATTCACTGAACTAAATTCAAACAAACAGGAAAAAAATCCCGGTTATTCCGTATAATATTTTTTCGAACAGAGAATATTGTATCATCCGCAACTTTCGAATCAGTGTTCATATCAGACTTATTTTCTGAAACATACCAACGCATTTAACATTCTGCATTTTTAGAACGTTTTTTCAATCACTGTTTGAATTAGAACATAATTCACTATCTTCGCCCCCTGTTTTTTTCATTAGCACTATTAATACATCTTATTATTATGTTACTACATCAGCAATTCGTTCGTATGGCCAAGAGCCATTCCGGAAAACTGGCAGTTATTGATAAATCGACAGGACAGAGTATTACATATTCCAGGGCTCTGATTGCAGCGCTTATCCTGAGTTCAAAGTTTGATGAATATGAAAAGGGATTCATTGGTATAATGATTCCGACTTCTGCCGGTTGTGTACTTGCTTCAATCGGTGCGCTGATGAGTGGCAGGGTGCCTGTAATGATAAACTATTCAACAGGTGCTGAAGCAAATGCAAAGTATGCACAGAAGAAATGCGGATTCAGAACAATAATTACTTCCAAGGCATTACTTGAGAAGATCAACTGTCCACTGATTGATGGTATGGTTCTGATAGAAGATATAATGGCCGGTATTAAAACAGGAGATAAGCTTAAGGCAGCGCTGATGGCTAAACTACCCTTAAATATACTTCTGAACCGTATTCACAAAGGGGATAAAAACGACACTGCAGTTATTTTATTTACCAGTGGAAGTGAAAGGGATCCTAAAGCTGTACAGCTAACCCATGGGAATTTTATTTCAAATGTTGTAAGTTTTGGCAGCTACCTGAAAATAAATGAATCAGATATCATACTGGCAAATCTTGTTTTTTTCCATGTGTTTGGGTTGACCGTAAACCTGTGGGTTCCCTTGTACTATGGCATGACTATGATAACTTATTCAAATCCTCTTGATTTTCAGGCAATAAGCAAGATTGCCCGTGAAGAAAAGCCAACAGTAATGGTTGGAACACCAAGTTTCTTCTGGGGCTATCTGAAAAAATCCGAACCCGGAGATTTCAAGACTCTCAGGCTAATGATAGCCGGAGCCGATAAATGCCCTGATGCTCTCAGGGAAGGTTATCTGAAAAAACATGGGGTCACACTTCTCGAGGGTTATGGAACCACTGAAACATCTCCGGTTATATCTGTCAACTCACCGGAATCGAACAAACCCGGCAGCACAGGTAAAATTATTCCAGGTGTTCAGGTCAGGATTGAAAGCATAGAAACAGGGGAAGAATGCAGAGCCAGAGAAGTCGGGTTGATTATGGTTAAAGGACCTTCTGTAATGAAAGGATATTATGATGATCCTGAGCTTACTTCCGAAGTATTGTCTGACGGTTGGTATAATACCGGCGACATGGGTTATATTGATGAGGATGGTTTTCTCTGGCATGCCGGCCGTTTTAAGAGGTTTGCCAAGGTTGGAGGAGAGATGATCTCACTTGTCAAGGTTGAGAATGTGCTTGAGAAATTACTTCCTGAAGGAGAATCCTGCTGCGTTGTTGAGGTTCCACATGCAAAAAAGGGATCATATATTGTGGCTGCAATCACTGCAGAGGTTAACAAGACGGAAATACTAAGGAAGATGTTAAAAGAGTTGCCTGCCATTGCACTCCCCAGGCAATTTATAGTTATCAGGGAATTACCTGTAATGGGCACCGGAAAAACTGATTTCCGCCACGTAACTGATATGGTCCGAGAGATTCTCTGCGCTTCAACATCTTTACAGTAACAATGATTTAAAGGCTTCAGCACATCATACCACTGCACCGTTATGACGTTATGTTGAGGCGCAGCCGAAATCCCGACATCCCGAAGTATGAGGGATCGTCGGGACCGTTCTGCCGTTGTACCGTTTACATGCAAAAACTATGAGTATTGCATATTTCAGGTTTTATGAAGAGCTGAATGATTTTCTTCCTGCAGAAAAAAGGAAAAAACTTCTTCCATATACATTCAGAGGTAACCCTTCAGTAAAAGATGCTATCGAAGCAATGAGGGTCCCGCATGTCGAAGTTGACCTTATACTGGTCAACGATCTGTCAGTCGACTTTTCATATAAGCTTAAAGATGCCGATTCGGTAGCCGTTTACCCTGTATTTGAAAGCTTCGATATCACTTCGGTCTCTCATCTTAGAGAAAAGCCATTACGTAATTTGAAGTTTATCACTGACGTCCATCTCGGGAAACTGACAAAATACCTGAGATTATGCGGTTTTGACACCTTCTTCAATATAAACCTTAACGATAAAGAGATAATCGAGATTGCAGCATCCGAAAAAAGAATTATACTTACAAGAGACATAGGTTTGCTGAAAAATAAGAACGTAAAACATGGTCACTGGATAAGATCTCAGTATCCTTTTGAGCAGTTGAAAGATCTTTTTACCCGTCTCCAGCTTAAGAATCAGGTCAGTTTATTCTCAAGGTGTTCCGTATGCAACGGCCTGCTCAGTAACGTTGAAAAAGAGGAAATTATGAGCCGTTTGCTGCCTAAAACCAGACAATATTATGATGAATTCAAAAAATGTGATGTCTGCGACCGTATTTACTGGAAAGGTTCTCACTATCTCAGCATGATAAAACATATTGAGTCATTGATGGTTGAGACCTGAAAATAATCATTTTAAACAATCTTGTGATGCCTTATTCTTTAATAATCTGCCTCAACACTCAGATCAAACAGACAGAAGATGCAATGCAGAGTGGTCAAAAAGGTCGATTATATTTCTTTATAATAGAAGTATGATGGGTCAACTGTTTCGTTGCTTTCCAGCACATCAATCAAAACAATCTCCTTATTTTCTGTTTCAAGTATTTCAATTTCTTTCACCGGGTTGTGACCTGCAATCTGATTAAATTCTTTAAAAGGGTATTTCCTCAACTCTGTTGTATCGCACCACAAAGGCCCGCCAACCTCATAATTTCCTCCCCTTCTGTATCCCACATCAAATATTGCTTCATATCTTTCAGTAAAAGCAAGATTCAATAGTTCGGAAACAGAATGAATATAATTATGTTCTTCAGCGAATGGCCCAAATCTCTGATCAAACCATTTTGCGTTTACTCCTGCGTGTGTCCAGATGTAATCATTTATCTGAAATGAGAGCTGAAAAAGGTGCTCATTGGAATGGAATATGTCGTAAAAATCATAATGCATTTCAGGCCGGTATCCGGAACAATAATGTTTATTGCCTAAAAGATAATGGATATCATGATTCCCCCATAACAATATTACTTTTTCAGGGTATCTCTTTTTCAATTCAATAATGCCCAGCAGATTTTTCTTCATGGTAATATTGTCAACAATAAAAGAGTCGACGTAATCCCCTGCAAAAATTAATTTATCGTACCTGTCTATTATCTTCACGACAACATCCGCAACTGCCACACCATGTGTATCTCCGATGCTTACTGTTTTCATAAAGCGCTCCCCCCTGATCAAGATAACTACAATATACAAAAATCACAGGTTTTACCGGAATGTAAAAGCCGTCAATTAATTTCCGGGTTCTTTCTGTTACCTTTCAAAGCAAGATCCTCCCTTTTATAAAATAAAAAACCGTTTCCCAATTATGTTACGGGAAACGGCTTATAGAGTAATTACTTTATTATAAAGTAAATGTAATTCCTAAAGAGAGTGAAGAAGGATTAAGATTTAATCCAAAATCGTTGGTAATCGATTTATCATTATCATTATGCTTTTCAATGTAAGATTGAAAACCTGCCCATCCGAATTTACATTCGATGGCAATTTTTGGGGTAATGTAATAATAAGCACCTGGAGCAACGCCAAATGAGAAGGTTGTTATATTTTTCTCTGTAGTGTTGTTTGTGTTATATGAATTTTTAACTTTCCCTGCTTCAATTCCCATATTTGCTTCTGCAAATATGCCGCCTGTGCCTGAAATAAGGTAGTAGCGTGCAAAAGGATTGATGACAACAGTAGTATTTGTTATCTTTTCCAGACTAGCATCAGGATATTTGTATATCACAGATCTTAATCCGACCTGTGCCCCTATTGCAATTTTATCTGAGACAAAAAATCCTGCTTGTGGTAAAAGGGCAATTGAGGTGGATGTGTAGTTTTTTGTTGTTGTGCTTCCGGATTTATATTTGTTTGTTTCAACACTGAGACCAAGATCTCCTCCAAGAAAAACCTTTCCTGCTGCTGGCTGGGCTTTAACTGTATAACCAGCCAGAACGATAAATAATAAAACAATTATTCTTTTCATAGTTACTGATTTTAATTATTTGTGCAAAATTAGGCTTTTTATGCGATAAGTCCGAGCTTGTGCTAAAAATTCAGCAAGATCACCATACTATCCTAATTGCCTTCCATTTCATAGCCGCCACCGACGTTCTGCGGCGAAGAATCTTTGGTCTGTTTCTTTGGTTTCATGTTTCCAAAACTATAGGTAATAGTTGCCCCGAACTGTCGTCCGCCCCACCATCTCTCACTGTACTGTGAGAAACCTGTTCCTGAAGTAAATGTCCTCCTTTTTCTTGAATCAAACAGGTCGCGGGCGTTGATGCTGATACTTATCTTGTCAAATGATTTTCTCAAACCGGCATCCATTGTATATCCTGCTTTCTGATATCCCTGTGCAATTATCTGTTTTGCGTTATAGTTACCGGTCAGCTGAAGTGAGTATGCTTTTGGCATCTTGAAGTTCCCAATCATTCTTGCATTCCATGTGAAATCATTACTGCCTTCACCTGTAATAGCGTTAGTTTCACCTTCAGGAAGATAACTGAAACCATCAAGTTTATAATAATAAGCATTTACGGTTGTAGTCAGCTCAAGGATTTTGAAGAATTCATCTTTTATTACAACTTCCGATCCGGCTGAAGCCGATCTGGTGATATTCTCATAAGTGGTTTTCATTACATTATCTTCAAGATAATTAATGTTTTGGATCACATCATTTGTGTTACGATAATAACCGGATACTGACAACATATGCTTTTCCCATGTCTTCAGATAATTTAGTTCGAATGCATTTGAGAATTGCGGTGACAGCTGCGGATTACCAAAGGAGATATTTGTAGAGTCGGTAATGTTCACAAAAGAGTTTAGCTGGCCACCCCACGGGCGGGATATACGACGTGTATAACTTGCCTGCAGTTCATTGCCGTTTGGTAAAGAATATGATGCAAATGCGCTTGGAAACAAGCTGAAATAATCATTGGAATAAGAATCCACATCTTTTTTGGTCTGGTTATAGCCCGGAGACCAGGTTATCATATCGGAATACTCTCCACGCATTCCGACCTGAAAGCCAAATTTGTCGATGTGACCTGAGTATGTCCCGTAAAGAGCATGAACATCCATATTATAAATAAAACGGTTGAACAGATCCGTTTCCGGATGAGACTCGGCCTCTGTGGCACCTGAGAAAGTTTCTACAGGGCTGTTCTCCCGACTGAAAGTACTTTTATAGCCGGCTTCAATTTTTGTATTATCATTTATTTTGTTCTGGTAGTCTAGCTGTATCTCCCAGTTATGATTATTTATATTATTTTCCTGTCTCTGATATGATAATAATTCCCTGTTATCAGCATATATGGAACTCTGATCGTAAACTGAAGAACCGTCCATTCCCCATTTGTTATATGAAGCCCTGAAATCGAGATAGTGATCCTTTCCAAATTCATGTTTATAACCAAGATCGACATTACCTCCTGTCATCTTATCATCTGAATTGGTGATACGTTTCCGGCTTGTAAATGAATTAGCCACATCAGTCAGATAATCAACTGTGTTTTTATTATCACCATCACCGAACATCCCGAAACCATCCACTGAAAAATGGTCAGAGGGAGTAAGATGCCATGTCATACCCAGACGTGTAAAAGCATGGCTTCCAGATCCTTTTCTGTTGTTCACCTGGTTGAGAAAAGTCGTATCGCTGTCAGAAAGATTCAACCTGTTTGTCAATCCTCCTCCTCTCATTTGCCTGTTGTGGTAATTTACACTGGCATATGCATCAAGTTTAGAACTGCTGTAATTGTAGTTTGCACTTGCATTGTACCCCCCACGCGAGTCGGCTCCTGCCTGAATGCTTCCGTAATAACCGGCTTTACGGTCTTTTTTCAATACTATATTTATTATTCCGGCAGTCCCTTCAGGACTATATTTTGCTGAAGGATTTGTGATGACTTCTATTTTATCTATTGACTCTGCAGGTAACTGCTCAAGAACCTGTGACTGGTTATCAGCTGTAAGTCCTGAAGCCTTACCGTTAATCCAGATGGTAACTGAAGAATTTCCGTGAAGGGAAATCCCTCCTTCATTATCAACCTCAACCGAAGGGACATTACTAAGAACATCTGTTGCCGACCCTCCTGTTGATGCAATATTCTGGTCAATGGCAAATACTTTTTTGTCAATATCTACTTTCATCTGGGTTTTCATGCCAACGACTTTTACTTCATCCATCATTGTGGCATTTTCAGCCAATGGAACTTTTTTCAGGTTAACTATGGTTGATGCTGATGAAAGAGTAACCGTTTTTTCAAATGGCGTATAACCTATAAACGACACTGTCAATGAATAGGTTCCGAATGTGACATTATCAATTATGAATTTACCTTCTTTATCAGTTACCGTACCCAGAGGAACACTTCCTGTCGTATTTTGCTTATTAACACTTATGCTCACAAATTCCATCGGCGCATTTGTCTTTGAATCAACAACCTGGCCCAGAATCTTTCCTTTTGTTTCAACAGCAAAAATATTGCTGTACGCAAAACAGATTGATATTATTAACACTAAAACAGCTTTTTTCATTTTGAATGCTTTCATTTATAAATTTTTGAGTTTTAGACCGCGAATATCGTGCGTTTATTCCTGCAACTTTATTAATATTTGTTAAAAAGAATAAATAAAATCTTAACCCAAAAGTTACCTTTATTGCCATTTGACTTATTTTAAACTATTTACCAAATAACATTTTGCAGTATCCGGTTTGCGCGTCCAGGACATCTACCCGATTACCCTTGCCCAATGCTGAATACCGATTACCGGGAACTTCCTATTCAGCCTCCTGCTGCGCAACCTCAGTGTCTTGTCCCCAAGAGATCGGAACAAGTGTGTAAGTTCTTTACCTTATTTTCTTACCTTTGTTCTTTCAATTAGATTAACAATACTCACACGGCATAAATGATATTTGAAGAGTTAGACCTGAATCCTGAGTTGCTTGAATCAATTAATTACATGGGTTACAGCGAGGCCACCCCAATACAGGAAAAAGCTATCCCTGCTATCCTTGCCGGTAGTGACCTGATTGCCTGTGCACAGACAGGCACCGGAAAAACGGCAGCTTTTCTGCTGCCAGTTATGAATCAGATTTCACAGAAACGACCCAGTCATACACACACGCTCATCCTGGTTCCTACACGTGAATTGGCTATACAGATTGATCAGCAGATACAAGGGATTGCTTATACCCTGAACATCACCTCGCTAGCTATTTACGGCGGAGGAAAGAGCAGTGAATGGGATCAGGAAAGAGAAGCCCTCTCAAAGGGGACTGATATCATTGTGGCTACTCCGGGAAGGTTGATCTCACACCTGAACATGGGCTATGTAAAATTCAAAGATATAGAGGTTCTTGTTCTTGATGAAGCCGACAGGATGCTAGATATAGGATTCCACGACGATATCATGCGCATAATATCTTATCTGCCAAAGAAGCGTCAGACCCTTATGTTCAGCGCCACAATGCCTCCCAAGATAAGAGCATTGTCGAAACATATCATGAAAAACCCGGTGGAGATTGCACTGGAAATATCAAAACCTGCCGAAGGGGTCATACAGGCTGTCTATAAGATAAGTGACAATCAGAAGCTACCACTGCTGAACAGTCTGGTAGCCGACAATCCGGATTACCTGAGTATTCTGATATTTAGTTCCACGAAAAAAAAAGTGCATGAGATAGTAAAAGGACTCCGCTCCAGGGATTATTTGGTGGAAGGAATCTCCTCCGACCTCGAGCAGAAAGAGAGGGAAGATACTCTGCTGAGATTCAGGTCACGCAAGACACGCATTCTGGTAGCCACTGATGTGCTGAGCCGTGGAATAGACATTAAGGATATCGATCTGGTAATCAATTACGATACTCCGTCGGATGCAGAGGATTATGTACACCGCGTTGGCCGTACAGCCAGGGCAGAATCTTCCGGAGTTGCAATAACTCTCGTAAACAGAGAGGATATAATAAAAATGCAACGTATTGAAAAACTAATAGGGTACGAAATTTATAAAGCTCCACTGCCTGCTTTCATAGCTGAGGACCATGATATGAGTCCGGTGCTTCAGTCCCCGTCACGGAAGGCTAAAAAGAACAGGTATAAAAAGAAATTCAACAGGGGAAAAAGGGAATAGCAAAAACTGAGCAGAAAACATTGAGAAGCGAGAGATTCCCCTGTTCACTGAACGGCAGATACAGCCTCTTCAAAAAGATAAATCTAATATTTCATCATAATATAATTTTGATTTTAATGGTATGATAGCCTGTCCCGCTTTGGCGGGAGAACCGCAAATGATTGGAAATTATACTTATACGTGTTTGTGATTGCGTTCAATCATGCGGGTTTCATCTTTATTTATTTGCCCCAAGATAAAGAAGGAACCCAAGTTTAAATCCTAAAGTACCAAGAACTTCTCTGTAATTATTCGGATTGTCTTCCTTATCTTTTATAGTTGTCGAGGAATATCCAGCCATCATGTCAAATTTAATCATTTCCCCTAACGGAACAGAAAGTCCGAGACCTACTGTATACGACCAAATGGCTTCTTTATCAGTCTCTTCATTATCAAGATAACTGGTATACTTATTTCTTAAAGATCCGACTGATCCTCCCAATTCAACAAAAGGGGCACATTTATCAAGCGGTTTATAGTATCTGGCAAAAGGACCAAAACCCAATACTGTAGTTGTTTCTTTATCATCACCCGATCCATAACTCATGAAAGAAACATTTAAATCCAATCCGACAGCCAGATTATCGGCAACGAAGTAACCCGATCTGGGTGAAATATTAAAGGTTCTGATTTTTTCAGAATCACCATCTCCATTATCACTCTTGGACTTCATAGTCGAAAATCCCAGATGCATGAGATTTGAGGATCCTCCTGAATAGCTTGAATAGAGATTATAAATATTAGAAGAGGATGATACTCCCAACAGGAAGTTACCCTTACTGAATTGTGCATTCAGCACTGATATGCTGACAAAGCACAAAATACTGACTAAAAATAAACCTTTTTTCATAGCATTAGGTTTTAAGTTTAGAAACTATATAGCAAAGGTATGACAATATATATCAAAAGTCAAATTTATTATCGACGTAAATAGTTGATTATGAATTAAGAATGTCGATTAACAGATACATTCACACATACACATAATAACGATAAAAATTAAATGATTTTGAAATCATTATGACATGGTTTAACTTTATATTTATTTCACTTACCTGTAATTTTAAAAGTTATGGAAAGTACATTAGCAATAATCATTCAGCTCATCAGCGGAGCTGTTGGAGGAAATGCTGCCGGTGCTTTGATGAAAAGATTGTCACTGGGGACACTCCTTAACTCTTTAGTAGGTATTCTTGGAGGCGGAATTGGAGGTCAGTTGTTGGGTTTTCTGGGCATTGGAACTGTAAATGGTGTACCCGGAGTCGAAAGCATTGGTGGAAGTATTCTTGGCGGTGCTGTCGGTGGTGGTGTATTGCTGGCTATTATCAATATAGTAAAACAAGCCTTCGGTAAATAGATCCGGCTAATGTCTTTTTTCCTTTTAAATCACAATAATCTGGTGCATCTGACACCTGTAATTTCTATTTTTGTCTCATCAGATATCAATAACATGGGCGAACAAATAAGCAACGACCCTCTGCATGGGAAGACACTTGAGGTTATAGTTAAGTTCCTGGTCGAATATTATGGATGGGAACAGTTAAGCACACACATAAATGTAAGGTGCTTTACCAATAACCCAAGTATCCAGTCAAGTCTGAAGTTCCTCAGAAAAACGCCATGGGCCAGAAAGAAGGTTGAGGATCTGTACATTACCGTGATACGACGCGGATAACTGTTTCTGATCCTCCTGAAGAAATTTTGTACTTAAAGAGCTATTCAGGTAACTATTACTTCAATCCCATCTTTTTTGCGATCTCCGACGGTATTGCTTTTTTGTTAACCATAAGATTGGTTGTCCGCAATGCAACATATGGTTTTGATACATAAATAAATCCGTCATATTTACCTGTAACACCCCATGAGTTTTTCACTTTATAGAAAGGATTTCCGGTCTGATCGACAGCAAGCCCGACAATGTGCATTCCGTGATCATCGGTCGTGGAATAGTTATCAAACTCCA
>Ga0116171_10002861_pt1 | contig 16177 bp, 13 predicted proteins | sample AD_JPNHW2_MetaG_FD_89798 | JGI IMG/M metagenome (GOLD analysis project Ga0116171, IMG submission 89798) | Active sludge microbial communities of municipal wastewater-treating anaerobic digesters from Japan - AD_JPNHW2_MetaG | ecosystem: Engineered > Bioreactor > Anaerobic > Digestate | place...
CACTCCGCAGCTGTGTATATACTCCGCCGGTTCGGAGAGAACATCGGCCTGACGGGAAACTTTACCATATATGACGGAGGGGATCAGGAGGATGTAATTAAACGGATTCTGATTGACCTGAAGCTTGATCCGAAAAAGATCAAACCTTCAATGATATCATCCAAAATTTCAGAGGTTAAAGACAAAGAGGATTACCTGGAGGGAGTTGATGTTAATAAACTCGTTCCGGATTATTTCTCTTTTAATTTTTCAGAAATTTTTGATCAGTATCAGAAAAAAATGGCTGAGAATAACGCTCTTGATTTCAATGACCTTCTCTGTAAAACAGTTGAACTGCTGCGGAAATCCCCATCTGCACTTGCTGAAATGCAGCATATGTGGCGCTACTTTATGATCGATGAGTATCAGGATACAAACTACTCACAGTACCTTATTGCAAAATATCTTTCAGCAGCAACAAAAAATATCTGCGTCGTGGGAGATGATGATCAATCTATCTATTCATGGCGCGGAGCTGATATACGGAACATCCTGAACTTCGAAAAGGATTATGATCAGACAAAAGTAATCACTCTTGAAGAGAACTACCGTTCAACGAAACAGATTCTCGATGCGGCGCATTCTGTAATTACACATAACGAGAACCGTAAGGAAAAGAATATAACAGCATTCCGCGGTGAAGGAGAAGCCGTCACATGGTGTAAAACAAATAATGAGTATGGCGAAGGTGAGTTTGTAATCAATACAATTGTTTCACTAAAATCGAGAGAAAATTTAAAGAATCATGATTTTGCGATATTTTACAGAACAAACGCACAGTCAAGAATCTTCGAGGATTTTTTACGGAAAGAGAAACTTCCGTACAGAATTATCGGCGGCCAGAAGTTCTACGAAAGGAAAGAGATTAAGGATATCCTCGCGTATTTGAAATTTCTTGTAAATCCGGCTGATTCTATTGCTCTATTCCGGATTATTAATACTCCTGCACGAGGTATAGGTAAAGCTTCCCAGGACAGAATTTCAGAGATTGCGAAAAGTGAAAATATCAGTGAATGGAAAGTCATAAGGGATGAATTGATGTCAGGGCGTGTACCTAAAGGGCTTGATGATTTCAGAAAAATAATAGATAAACTCCTGAAAGAACTTGTTCAGATTCCCGGACGCATAAAACTTTCTGATTATATGAAAAATCTTGTAGAAGTAACCGGTTACCGTGAAAGCCTTCGCGAGGAGAACACCCTTGAAAGCAACTCCCGTATTGACAACATCGATGAACTTATAAACAGTATCTTTGACTATGAACAGACAGATCCTGAAGCGACACCTGAACAGTTCATCCAGGATATAGCACTTTATACTTCGGAACAGAATCCCGAAGAGAACCCTGACGAAAAGGCAGACTGTGTTACGCTGATGACAGTGCATAACGCGAAAGGACTTGAGTTCCCTGTAGTTTTTCTCACCGGTATGGAAGAGAAAACTTTCCCGCATAAGTTTTCAATAGATACAGATCAGGGAATTGAAGAAGAGAGGAGGCTCTGTTATGTCGGCATCACAAGGGCGATGGACAGAATTTTTATCACCAACGCGGAACTCCGGAGAAGTTATATGGGTACTGAAAACAAATTTCCCTCAAGATTCATTGATGAAATTCCATGGGAGTTTATTAACAGGACAGAACATATCTCACAGGGATACGGGTGGAGCGGCAGCAGTTCCCGTGAATCCTACAGCCAGACTGAGAGCAGGCAATATGTTCCAAATAAAAATGAAACGGTTACCTACAGCAGCAAACCGAAAGAATCATCGTATCTCGAAGAACTTTTTGAAAAAAGAAATGATATTGATGAAAGCGGATCAAAATTCGTTGTAAAAGAGAGTGTCATGCACCCCAAATTCGGAGTCGGGAGAATTGTAAGCATTGAAGGAACAGGTGATAATATCAAACTTACAATAAGTTTTGGACTGACAAAACGCGTTTTTATGGAAAAATACACGCCGCTTCAGAAGTTAAATTAAAGTGGTGCATCTGATATTACGATAAGTAAATATCAGACAAAATGGCGGCGGAAATTAATGAACATTAGCAGATTTTACATACTTATATTTTCAGTGATCCTGCTTTCATGCGGTACGCAGCCTGTTAAGGTCGCGGATGTAAAATCAGGTGATATTGCAAGTCTTGACAGTTTTTTTAAACGGTCAGAACTCGATTCTTCAAAAGCCGGAGCTGTAATCGAGAAATACAAAATAATTCAGCATCTTACTCATTTGTGGAAAATGGACAGGGGCGGGAAAAAATATTATCTCCTTGAGAAAGATGATATAACAGAAATGATCAATTCAGTTACAGAAGGGATTTATCTTGATTATATTCTTATTAATAAAAACGGCGATATTGTATACACCAGAAAAAATGATGAGTTATTCGGTACGAATGTTAATCATGGCTACGAGGCAACGCCGTTACAAAAATGTTTTTTAAATAGAACCGGAGTCTATTTCGAAGATGTGGCATTTTTGTCCCCTTCATCAAAAATTTATTCGTTATATATATCCTCACCGGTTTACGTTGAAGGGAATTTTCATGGGGTGCTCATCCTGCAGGTTGGAGTAAATAAAATCTCCGGAATACTTGAACCGGAAACAGAAATTTTAAGCAGAGACGGTATAATCAGAGTTTCATCTTTAGAGGAAAAGGTATTTTCGAAGTACCCTGAATTTGAGGGTATTGATATGAAAAGCCTGGACCGTGATGGAGCCGTTTTTTTAAACAGCACTGAAGGGAAACATAAATTTTTAAAATTCAGTTTTAAAGAAATTAATTGGATAATAATAAATTAAAAAGATTTGCAGTAACCGGAATTTTCTCTTATCAATCTATTGGCTCTTTAAAATTCATTCTCAGGCGTGCTGATATTTTTTTCTTTTACAATCAGGTTCTCAATTTCCTTACTTATTCCGCTGTAAAGGCCCGGCAGGTCATATTTTTTCTCCATCTGCTTCGAGACCAGATCTGCAATACTTATCAGCATATCATCACTGAAGTACCTTTTGGAGCTTACAATAATCGCATTGATAAGTGCCGGCAGAAGAGAAAGGCTTTCTGTTTCTTCTATTTTAATAAATTCCCTTATCCCTTTATCTTTTAAAACTGCGGAGTCTCCCATATCAGAATTAATTCCTGATATAATAACCTGCCCTGCCCTGAAACTGTTTATATAGTCATGAGATATTTTTTCGTCCATAATCATTAAAATATCTGAATTAGAGATTACATTCTCCACTGTTGTAGCAAGGCCTTTCCTGTTTTCAAATGACATCATCTGGCGCTCATTGCTGTCATGCCCGAGGACTTTCATATACCCCGATTTTACCAGAAGCGCTGTCAGCCGGATGGTGCTGTTATCCAGTCCGATAATCCCGACAGAGGTATCGCCCGGAGTGATGGTGTGATTCCTTATTAATGTATTTATAACTGCGAGATAATGCACCGGGTTTTCATCAAGCTCTTTAAAGATAAGAGGTTTTGTTACTGCATCAATAATATTTGATAAGAGATAATCGTCCTCATCATTATTCATTATTCTCAGACAGCAGAAATTCTCTTCTATTCCTTTAACTGTTTTAATCATGTCTTCAATGGAGTTATATCTGATAACTAAAGGGAATGCATTACGCCCTGTAAATTTCCCGATTAATACGGAATCTCTCTCAGAGTCCGCATACAGATGATAGTAATGGCTGCTGATATCACTTCCGTTTTTGATTTTTACGCCGCTTATAAGTGCGATACTGTTGAAGCTTGCACAATAATTTTTCTGCAGGCCGGTATCTATTTTTTCATGTATAAGTTTATTGCCGCCGATAAGTGCAGTCCATACATCATTAATATTTTCGATTTCAATTTTACTTGATGTAGTTAACACTCCCCCCCTGATTTTATCTTCAAGTGTACTTGTGACTGTTATGTCCTGAAAATATTCGCTGTTTTTATTTAGTGTATCAACCAGTCTTACGAGGTCCTTTTTTGAAGAGTAAATGATTTCAATTGTATAATCCTCCCACCTGCCGTCAGACTCGGTGAGATTTATCATGTTAATATCAATATTATGTTTATATAGAGTGGATATAAACTGCGGGAGTATTACTTTTTTCATTTTAAGAGTGACAGAGGCTATTAGTTTCATAGTTTTCCAGCCTGTTTAAATGCGGTATTTATACTTATTGATCGGAATATTTTATACCAAGCATTCGGCATTTTTCCAGCATATCAAGAGATATTTCCTCTGTCAAATCGCAGTTTTTAACAAGTACAGCTTCATTTATGTCAAATGATGTGTTTATAGTATTGTAAAAGTGCCTCATTCCTGTCAGTACACCTGTGAAAATTTCGTTATAGTCGGAACCGGCGGTACAAAAGAAAAATCCTTTTTTTTCTTTACTTTTAATTCCAGTCCGTTTGCTCTCCTCCCATAAAAGCTGGCAGCGGTCAATGATTGATTTTAAAGGTGCAGGAAATGAAGAAAAATAAAGAGGGGAAGATATTGAAATGATATCAGCATTTCTGATGAGATTGTAGATATCAGACATTGCATCATCAAAAATACACCGGGATTCAGAGGCACAGCGGCCGCAGGCTGTACAGGGTTTTATATCCGCTTCATATGCATTAACGATATTAATATTAAACCCATTCTTTATGAATGGGTTTAAAAATTCATTCTGCAGTTTTGTTGAAAAACTGTTTTTCCGGGGACTTCCTGTGAGAGCAAGCAGATTCAACTTAATCTTCCTTCAGCCTCGTAAAGATCATTCTTCCTGCAGTTGTCTGAAGAACAGAGGTCACAGTAACATCCACTTCGTCATTCATTCTGCGTCTTCCGTTTTCAACTACAACCATTGTACCGTCATCGAGATAACCTATTGCCTGGTTGGAATCTTTTCCTTCTTTAACAAGAAGTACGCGCATCTCTTCACCGGGAAGTACGATCGGTTTCAGTGAATTTGACAGCAGGTTGATATTCAGAACATCTACGCCGTGGAATTCCGCTACTTTATTGAGGTTAAAATCATTGGTTATTACTTTTGCTTTCATAACTTTTGCAAGCTGGACAAGTTTTGCATCGACTTCAGGAATATCCTTAAAATCCATATCGGAGATTTTTACCATGATAGACTGGTCTTTCTGCATTTTATTCAGGATATCAAGGCCTCTTCTGCCGCGGTTTCTTTTTATTGAATCCGCAGAGTCGGCTATCATCTGAAGTTCATTCAGGACAAAGTTCGGAATTACAAGAATACCTTCAAGAAATCCCGTATCGCAAATATCCGCAATTCTTCCGTCTATAATTACGCTTGTATCGAGAATTTTGTAAGGTATCTGCACGTCTGAATCATTAATTCCGGGTGCGATGATTTTATCTAAAAAGCTGATATCTTCATTATTTATAAGAAAGAATATCATAACAGCAAAGCCTGAAATATGATACAGAAGCGGTTTAATAATACCGGAATATTTTTTTATAATATCCACTTCAAATGAATTGATTCCGTTAACCACCAGATGAGCGGCGGCCAGACCGATAAGAAGTCCTATTAAAGCAGAGAGAAGCTGTCTTGATTGGAAGCTGTGAGAAACATATTCAATGATAATAATTATACCCAGTGCAACTAATCCAGCGATAATTCCTGAAATTATTACTGCTGTCATTGAGTAAGATGAATAAAAGATGGCTGTAAAAAGTATGGATGTTATTATAAAAAGAGTTCTAAAGATTATTATTAACATAAGGTAACTCCTGATTAAACTATAATAAGTATTATAATATATAATATGATTCAAAAAGCATTTTTTTGTTTAATAAATATTTGTTTAATAAATAATGGAAAAGAACCCGTCAAATAGGAGTATTAAATGAAGATGAGCCGGTTTGTATAACCGGTTTCCGGTTTTTAGGGCTTGAGAGCTATTCCTCTTCCTTAAAACCGGAAGAGAGAGCCTCAGAAACTATATTTCCAGCTTCATCAATAGCAATACTTTTTGACATTGCAACTTCGTAAGTAATCAGCTGGTAGGCGTTTTCGTAAAGTTTTCTTTCCATAATGGAAAGTTCTTTTTCACTGCCTCTTTTGAAGAGATCTCTTGCAACTTCAGCCACTTCATAAATGGAGCCGCTTTTGACTTTATCTATATTGTTCTGGTAACGAAGTTTCCAGTCTTCTTCTATCGCTTCCGCTTCAGTTGCAAGAATTGCCATTACTTTTTTTATATCTTTTTTCGGGATGATGCTTCTTATTCCTATCTCTTTCGCGTTATTTACCGGTATCATAACCTTCATACCATTGCTGATGATTGTAATCATATAGTATTCGTTTCTTTTTCCGAGAACAACCTTTTTCTCAATCCCTTCAATTTCACCCACACCATGCATGGGATATACGATTTTATCACCAACCTTAAACATTTTGCAACTCCTGATTTTATTTCTCAAAAAAACTGAGAAATAATAATTTTTTTGAGTAATAGGAATACAATATACACAAAATAAAAAGAAATGTCAATAAATGAATTTTTGACTATTCTGTCAATCCTTCTTTTTCCATATATCTTTCGAGTACAGACTTCATTTCATAATGATTTCCGTCGCAGACTTTATCCGCGCCGCTTCCTTTCAGCCCTATTCCGCCTGATATCTTTTTACAATTCGGCCCGGGGATTAAACCGGTATACCAGCATACACCTTTACCTTCCACACCGTCCGGTTTCTCAGGAAATACAGGATCGGGCATCCCGTTATACACTTCTTTCATATAGTATCCCCAGAGCGGAGCGGAGATACCTGCGGCAGCCTGTCCTTTACCAAGCGTCATAAAGGATTTGTCATACCCAAGCCATACTACAGCTGCTATATCGGGAGTATATCCGCAGAACCACGCGTCAGACCAGTTTGAAGTAGTACCTGTTTTTCCAGCAGCAGCTTTAGTAAATCCTGCCTGGTTCCTTATAGAATAGGTGGGAGTTCCCCTGTCGACAACTCCCCGCATAAGATCAGTCATAATATATGCCACTGATTCAGGTATAATCTGTATCGTGCCTTCAATTTCTTTCGCTGCAATAATATTGCCGACTTCCTCCTCTATGTTGACCAGTTCATTCCCATCCCTGTCAATCACATAACGGACAGCATATGGAATTACATCGCGTCCCCTGTTTGCGTAGATTGCGTATCCTGTAGCCAGTTCAAGCGGCGTAAGATCTACAGTTCCAAGAGCAAGGGCCGGTCCCGGGGTAAATCTTGTTTCAGGAACCTTCAGCATACTTGCCGCGTAATCTATTATTCTATCGGCTCCGACAAGATCGAATATCCTTATTGAAATGATATTTATCGATAAAGCAAGTGCTTTCTGTATATTTACCATGCCGGAGAATTCACCCTCATAATTATCAGGTGACCATGTAGTGCCTGCTGCATCCACATCGATAATCGGAACATCGGGAAGTACTGTCGCAGTGCTTATGCATTTATTATAAATTGCAGAACCGTAAACAAAAGGCTTGAATGCTGAACCGGGCTGCCTTCTGGCCTGAACCGCCCTGTTGTACTGGTTGGAAACTTCAAATTCGGAACCTCCTACCATTGTTGTGATATATCCTGTCGGCGGTTCGACCGCGATAAATGCGCCTTCAACTTTCATTGATGAGGATATTCCCGATATCTGGGTCCTGAATGCTTCTACAACGTTGTAATTTTTCGGAGCATCTGACAGGAGCGTAAGAATCTCCATTGAATCGAGAAGCTGATCAACCATATTTTTTTTAAATTGAGTATCAAGATCGTTAACAACAATTACTGACGGGAGGCTGAATATCATCCGCAGGGCGCTGTATGCACCGAATAAGCTTCCGTCAACTGCGCTGTAAGAATTCATTCTGGAGGAAATTTTATCCTGTTCTATAAGTCCTTCACTCATATATTTTTGTGCTACTTTCTGACGTTTAAGATTAAGTGTAGTATATACGGTAAGCCCTTCATTATACATTACATCTTTCCCGAAACGGGCATCGAGAATCTGTCTTACATAGTCCGTAAAATATGGGGCGTTATCTTCATCTTTTGATTTTGCTGTCTTAGTAGGAAATTCAGTCCTCATTGACTCAACAAATCCCGGCCAGAATGCTTCATAAATCTCGTCCGCATGCTGCTGAGTAAGATAGCCTGCGTTTACCATCCTGTTTAGTGTGTCTTTATTTTTAATAGAAGCTTCTTTCGGGTATTTTAATGGTGAATAACCTTCAGGTTTAGATGGAAGTGCAGAAAGAACACTCGCTTCAATCAGCGACATATGCCTTACTTCTTTATCAAAAAAGAATTTGGAAGCTGTCGATATGCCATGACATCCGTGCCCGAGGTAGATCTGGTTGAAATACATTTCCAGAATTTCCTCTTTGGAGAATTTTTTTTCAATCTGCAGGGCTAGTATTGCTTCAAGGGCTTTACGCGCGAAAGTCCTCTCACTCTCAGTAAAAAGCTGTTTTGCAAGCTGCTGAGTGATGGTAGATCCGCCCTGAACTATTGTAGGTCTGAATGCTTTGACTGAAGCAAACAGGTTTTTACCCATTGCTCTCACAATTGCCATTGGGTTTATACCGAAATGTTCATAGAAGTCTTTATCTTCCTGAGCAAGGAACGCATTGATCAGAGTATGGGGAAGTTCATCAAAGGTTACAAGATCCCTTTTTTCCTGATATAGTTCAGCAATAAGTTCGCCGTTAACATCATATAATCTGGTTGGTATGCTCGGCTGGAATTTTTTCAGATTGTGGATTCCTGAATAGTTTTTAATTTCAGAAGTTATAAAACCGAAAATAATCCCGCCGGTAATGGAAAAAACTGCTACCAGAATAAGAGCAATTTTCTCAAGCTTTAATACTTTTTCTTTTATGTCCATATTTTCCATGCGGTTTTCAAAAGATGGTTACAGTAATAGCTAAAATAAAAATGAGAGCCCATTAATCAACCATTATTTTTGTGTGACTGATATATGAAATTACCGAGTAAATACAGAACTACAATAATTGCACCCCACATTATAATTTTTATGATAAAAATCAGGATCATGCCTATAAGCTGTAATATCATCGGGATTATAAATTTTAATGCAATATAAATGAGAATAAGAATTACCAGATATTTTATAATGGTTTGAGGAAAGTCATTCATAACAAACTCCGTATCATAATTATAATTTATCATTCTTAAAATAGGAATAATTTCAACAACAAAATATGAGACGGGATAGTAAAAAATCACCTTTTCCGGGATGAAGCGACATAACTTGCGGTTATAAAGAGAATATCCATATTTATTTCGATAAAAAATAAAAAAAATGTTGTCGAGATTAAAAGGATTATTTAATATTAACATAAATTGTGATATTATATTTTAAGTAATGGATGCTTAAAATTTGTTATCTTTATTTAGGAGATAAAACTTATGAATTACGGAAGATTTTTTTTAGTTCTAGTATCGTTCATTATGGTATTTAGCCTTTCAGCTTCATCTCAGGAATTGAAAGAACTTGATCCAAAAGGCAGTGATAATCTTAACGAGAATTTTAATCAGGCTGAGAAACCGGATGACTCTTATCTTGCACAGTTTCATGCACAGGATGTTGTATCTAAATTAGTTGTAAAGAACCTTGAGCAGATTTATCTCCTTAATGTTATTGTGACTAACTTTGATAAAGGCTGGAAAGCGGATTATGATAAAATTTATGACGAATATAAAAGAGCTATAGAGCTTTATTATAAAAGAGATATGATTTTCTCTAAAGTCTGGTTTGAAAGAAATCAGAAATCAATTTCTGATCTCATGAAGAAAATGTCAGAACAGTATGGCAAAGATACTCAGGGTATAATGGATGAGTGCCACAAGCAGATAGTAGCTCTTCACCTGAATCAGAAAACAAGATCAGATCCGAACAAGTTTAAGGAACTTTTACAGAACCAGATGAGATTAAAGATTGCATATGGCCAGATGGATGATGCTGAGAATGAGTATACTGCAAAAAATTATGAGCAGTCTCTTTACCATTACAGAGTTGCAAAAGCTTATGGAATAAGAATTCTCGAAACTGTTGCTTATTCTGATGAAAGTGACGGTAAGAACGATGGTTTAAAAGTTAAAGATATTAAAGAAAAATACAAAAAAGATAAAGCTGACAACAGAAACAGAATTTATGAAGAGATTAAGAAAGGCGAGCAGAAAGCTGGTGATGCAACCACAAATCCTCAGTAAGTAAATTATTAAAGTATTATTAAGATATATAAAGGGGGTTTAATGCCCCCTTTTTTATTTCTAAAATATTTATTAATTTGCATATTTTTTTGATAAATATATTATTTAAGGTTAATCAGTAAGTGGATTGTATTTTGAAAAAGATGAGAAAAAAGCGGATATTTATATTATTTATTCTGACCCTGCTTGCATTTATCCCGGACAATAATATTCAGGAGAATGAGTTCCCTCTTTACAGAGTGGTAATTGATCCGGGCCATGGTGGAGTTTTCCTGAATGACAGGAAAAAACACGGAGACAGATTTGATATGATCACTGCAGAATATCTTGATGATTTTGCAGAAGGAGCAAATTATAAAGGCATTTATGAAAATAAAATTGTCTATAATATAGCCTTAAAAACAATTAATCTATTATCATATTGTTCTAAAAATGGTGATTTTGAGCAATTTAAAAAAATTCTGAAAAAATATACTGACAGCAATATCAAAAAAATTTATATCGAGACTTTAATTAGCAGAGGAGAATCGCTCACTGAAGATAAAATAAAAAATAGTGATGATCCTAATGCTGATTATAGATTATATGATTTTCCCGGCCCGGATGGAGATATGATAAAAGGGCGTATCTCTAAAATAAATGAATATAAACCGCACCTTGTTGTATCGCTTCATCTGGCTAAATCAGCTCCGTCTGATTATAAAGGGATGAATGGTATAATAGTTCCGCCATATAATGTGCTAAAAAAAGGATTATTAAGACTCCAGAGTGAAGATACCAAAAGAAATCTTAATGATAATGATATCCTCCGTTCATGGTTCAAGGAATCGAATAAAGTTTCATATCGTTATGCATTTTATAAAGATTCAGCCCAGTATTTTACTTCGTACGGATTAACGAAGAATTTTAAAACGGATATAGATGACTATACTGGCTATAAATATAATATGGTTACATGGAAATACAGTGATAAACCTTTCTGGGATATTGAAGCAGAAAAGCATCCGTCTAATACCAGATATTCATCAGACTATAATTCATTCAGGGAAGAGGGAAGTTTCTGGGAGAGGGAAAAGTCTGTTTATGAAGAATACAGGAGGGGCACCGGCTTTAAGGATTTTGGCGGGGATAATTATCATGCGACATATGAAATAATAAAATATGTTCTTTTCTCTCTGAATGAGGCAGGAGCAGGCAAAAAAGATAAAGTTCCGGGAAAACCTTATGTGTCGACCTGGTCAATACCAATGCTTATCAACGCGATCAGTGCATATATTGAATTGGGATATCTTGACAGAAAATGGGACCGGGAAGTTCTTCTGTACAGGCAGGATGAAATTGCCGAAGGAGTTGCCGTGGGAATATATTCCTTATTATCCGGACTTGATAGCATAAAGGGAAATTTTAGGCATAAGCCCTCAGGAAAATTAATTGACCTGAATAAGTACAATATTACAAAAGATGAAACCTATTTCGATATTGTAACGGATTGAACATGAAAAGATTTTATATTATTTTTTTGCTGTTCTTAACAACTCAATTGTATGCAAATTCTGAGAAATTTAATAATTATTTTATAAGCGCAGCTTCAATTGCAAAACCTTCCGTAGTAAATATAGTCGCCTACGAAAAACGTGAAAAAGATGGTAAGATTAAACTTCAGCGCATCTCCTACGGAACGGGAACTATTATTTCAAAAAGCGGCTTTATTGTTACTAATTACCATGTTGTTAAAAAAGGGGATCTCTTTAAAGCTGTCAGTAGTGACGGGATTACTCATGAACTCCAGCTTTTTCAGAACGGTAAATATTACCTCTCAGATTATAAAACGGATCTTGCAGTCTTGAAATTGGACAACAGTGACGGGAAAACGTTTACTCCGCTGAGACTTGCAGACTCTAATGAACTCAATGAAGGGGAATGGGTCATAGCAATCGGTAATCCTTATGGCCTTAAGCAGTCAATAACAGCCGGTATTGTTTCATCAAAAGGGAGAGATAATATCGGTTTTACGGATATTGAAGATTTTATACAAACTGATGTTTCAATAAATCCCGGGAACTCGGGAGGGCCCCTTGTAAACCTTAATGGTGAATTGGTCGGGATCAATACTGCTATAAGGTCAGCTTCGGGAGGATTCCAGGGAATAAGTTTTGCCATACCGTCAAATATTGTAAAGCATGTGTGTTTCGATCTCACAAGTTTTGGAAGAGTAAAAAGAGGCTGGCTTGGATTTGTCGCAAGAGAAAAAAGTTTTTCTCAAAATAAGGAAAATAAAAGCGTAGAAGTTCTTTCTGTTATACGGAACTCCCCCTCTGATACTGCAGGTATTAAACAGGGTGATATTATCAAGGAAATTGATAATGAAAAAATCGAAAGTCTTGGTGCACTTACAAAAGTAATCGGTAATAAGGGAGTAGGTTCGAGAATTGAAATACTGCTTTCGCGTAACGGGAAAATTATTGATATTAAATTTGTATTAAGAGAGAAAGATGAATATGTCAGGCTCCAAAGTGAGCTGGAACAGCTGTTTCAATCCTATGGAGTAGAAGTCGATGAGGATGCTATAACAGGAAATATCGTGGTAACATACCTTTCTCCAAGAAGCCCGCACAAAGAAATTGAAGAGGGTGATATAATAGTTTCGGTAAATAATAAAAAGATTTCATCACTTGAGAGTTTTATTGAAAAATATAAATCTTCTGAAAGGAAAATACAAAGCATCAAAGTCATAAGAGATTCCGGAACTCATGAAATTTATTTTGAAGATATAAAAAATGAAGAATAAGAACAGAATGAAAAAAGTTTTATTGATTCTCATACTCTCCATATCAATATGCTCTGCTTTATCAGGCGAATCGGAAGAAGTTGTGTTCGATGCTGGTTTTTTTAAAAATTTTAACGCCAGGCCGATGATTCAGAGGGATGACTTTTTAGATAATTTAACTAATAAGATTGTTATCGGAAGAGGAATAATTACCGGTATTTCAGTTAATGAAAGATATAAAAAGCAATATAGAATCCTTATTGAATCTTCTGATTCTGCTGCGTACAATCAGAAATTTATTTTTTTTGTATTTCTTGAAAATAAAGATACAATTGACCTGCTCAGTTTAAATTCAAAATTTGAATTTAAGGGCCAGCTTATGGGATATACTCCGCTTGGCACTAAACGGAATGAATATATTCTTGATGTAATACTGATGGATGGATCAACGGTGATTGAATAAAAGTAAATGCATATAATTACATCAATCTGCACTGCACGGGGAATGGTGTTTCGGGAGTAACACCATCGCGTTGTACATATGAAGTATTTATATTAAAAATAAGAATTAATTTAACAGTTACAAAAAATTAAGGACCAGGAAATGGAAAATATTAAAAAATCATATCAGACTATACTTGATGATAACTTTCCGGAAGAGATGACAATAACTTTCGGGAACCAGAAACTTCAATATAAGAAAAGAGTATGGAAGATCAATGATGATGGTGTAGATGTTGAAAGAGGCTTAAGGTATGGAGAAAATCCGGGACAGGAAGCCGCGATGTATGAACTTGTTAACGGTAATCTTGTATTGGCAGGGTGTGAATTTATTAAGCCGGGGAATTCATTCGTCAGCGGCATTGACGAGGAGATGCTGATACAGTTCGGGAAACACCCGGGTAAAATTAATCTTACTGATATTGATAATGCGCTCAACATTCTAAAGTATCTGATGGATAAACCTGCAGCTGTTATTGTTAAACACAATAATCCCTGCGGTGCTGCATATGGTACTTCTATAGCGGATGCTTTTAACCGGGCATATAGAGCTGACAGGATAGCAGCATTCGGCGGGTGTCTGGCAATGAATAGAATTTGTGATAAAGAAACCGCAGAGCTGATTGCCAATCTCTATCTTGAAGTTATTGTCGCTCCGGAATATAATGGTGATGCTCTGGAAATTCTAAAGAAAAAGAAAAATTTAAGAATTGTTAAAATCCCGAGGATTGACCGTCTTGCTGAACTTAGAGATGTAATTTTTCCTGAATTTAAATCATTAATGGATGGAGGTCTGATTGTTCAGCAATCTTCAACTACCAGGATAAAATCAAAAAATGATTTTCTCCCTGCAGTAACGGAATATAAGGGGAAAAATTACAGTATAGACAGAACTCCTACAAAAAAAGAATTTGATGATATGCTTTTCGGCTGGTATGTGGAACAGGGTGTTACATCGAATTCCGTTATATATGTAAAGGATGGAGTCACCGTAGGTATAGGTACAGGTGAGCAGGATAGGGTAGGCGTCGCAGAAATAGCAATATACAAAGCTTATACAAAATATGCGGACCTCCTCTGTTTTGACAGATACGGAATCACATACAAGGAACTTGAACTCTCAGTTAAAAAAGGCGAGAGAAATAAATCCGATAAAAGTATGATTGATGAAGATACATCCGCAGCAAAAGGGGGCCTTAAAGGTTCAGTAGCTATATCGGATGCTTTTTTTCCGTTTAGAGATGGAGTTGATGTTATAATTGAACAGGGAATATCTGCTATTCTGCAGCCTGGCGGATCAATAAGAGATTTTGAATCGATTGAAGCATGCAATGAAGCAGAACCTAAGGTAACAATGATGTTTACAGGGCAGAGAGCTTTTAAACATTAGAATATAAAAAAATCCCGGGTTACCGGGATTTTTTTATTTATACATCTACCGATAGAAATTATTTTTTTTTCTTTTTTTCATACTCTTTCATATACTGGTCAATCAGGCTGATCTTTCTGGTCGGCTCAGCGTTTCTTGGCTCATTCTCTTTAACGGGCATTAACTTTCCTGCAAAGAATTCAGCAATTAAGATGAACGGCTTAGTCAGTATGTCCTTCACGGTAACAAAATATTCCACTATAAACTCAAGGGTAGATTTAAAGAAAGGTTTTTTCGATCCTTTAGGAGTTGCTTTTATTGGAGCTAAAACTTTTTGAACCGTATCAGCTGTTTTAGCAGTTACACTTTCTACAGACGAAGAAATAGTTTTCCCTGTTTCTCCGGCAACTGTTTTTACCCTGTACATTGCTGGTATAATTGACGGTGTGCGATCCAGACTTACAGATGGTATTCTTGATACCTTCTGAGATTTTTTTCGTGTTCTTAATGAAGGACCGCCTGATTCAGATCCTCTATCTATCATAAACAGGAATATGTAATAAAAATACATAAAGAAATTGTAGAATATTCCAAAAAAAGCCATCCAGATATCTACAAATCCCCAAAATACCTCTACCAGAATTTTACCAAAATCAACAATTTTAAATACAAAGCTAAAAGCATTATCAATAGCAGCATTAGAGAACTGCTTGACCATACTATATTTCATAAAGTTACTCCGAGGGTTCTTTTTTTGAATAAATATCTTGATAAATATTATTATTTTTAATTAAACTGAGTCAATGATTTTTTATAATTACCGAGCAACAATAGCAGTTACCCGATAGAGCAGTATCTTTTTTTTATATATTTAAGACACCACATTGTGAACAAAGTAATATAATCTGTTCTGAAAATAATTAATTGTGTCAAACAGAATGAATATCCTGCCAGGCAGACTGATCGGTAATTTTATACCTCGCAGTGACATAGAATAAACTGTTTGAGTAAAAAATTTTTTAAATCGCATTAAAATAATGATTTTTCTTTTATAAAAACTCCTATAAAAAATAGGGTGTCATTTTTTAGAGATAGATTTACTGAATTTTAAATAATTATAAAAAAGTTTAAATCGAATAAATTTAATGCAGGAAAACAAAATGAAAAAAATTTATGTTGCATCACCTTTCGGTTTTTCTGAAGCAGGAAGATTATTTCTTTATGAAAAATTAATTCCGG
>Ga0116171_10002862_pt1 | contig 16175 bp, 14 predicted proteins | sample AD_JPNHW2_MetaG_FD_89798 | JGI IMG/M metagenome (GOLD analysis project Ga0116171, IMG submission 89798) | Active sludge microbial communities of municipal wastewater-treating anaerobic digesters from Japan - AD_JPNHW2_MetaG | ecosystem: Engineered > Bioreactor > Anaerobic > Digestate | place...
TCAATTCCGTTTCCATCCCCTCCGCCTTCAATTCAGTGAGAACGGTGTTGAGCAGGATTGATGTATTGCCGTCTTTGCGTGCGCTGGCGTTTAAGGCCACAACCTTCATATTTTTACCTCCACGAAAACCAATTATATTAAAATTTTTATTCCCCCTACCTCATGTAGCCTTCAAGGTTTTTCAAGCCCTATTCTCTTTATAATTTTACTCATATTTACAGATTTTTTATATACCTTACAACCTAAATATCAATAAAATTATAAGCTGTGGCTCATACCGGAAAGGACTCATGGAATTGTGTCGGGGAACGGTTTGACTTCACCTACGAGTCATTGTTCTTAAATTATGATTCAATGTGCGAATAACCATTCGTAATGTTCAACGATTTGAAATATAAAATTTTCTTCTCCTGTGATATGTAACTCCCCTCATGACTTCTTCTTGCTAATTTATTTCGGGGGAAACATTTCGGGGGTGGGCCATTTATAACCTGCATCTTCTGCAAATTTTCGAATTACATTAAAAGCTGTGGATTTATTATTTTCGGTAAGCTGTTTTGCAAACCCGATTTGCATCATCCATCCACTCCCAAACGCTAACGTCATAATAGTAAAAGCAGCATAACGGCAAGCTTTTCTCTTTGCCCCGGGAAATGATCTCTTCAGTTCATCCTCTATGGTGGATTGAAATTTATCATAAATTCTTTTCATCGCACCCCGTATCATTTCATCTCCTCTCACAGCTGATGCTAAAAGCCCGGCAAGCAAATTATTCAAGGGGAGATTGTTAAATTTCTCACTAAAAAGATAGTTTAACGCAGATTCAAATCGGGCTTCTCCCTGGAAATTCCCTATCACTTCCATAGCAGAATCCATATGTTTTCTTTCTATCTGATTAATGGCGTTAAGAATCAGTTCTTCTCTGTTTCCTAAATAGTGCCTGATAATTCTACGGCTTTTTCCAGCTTCTTGGGCCACCTGTTCTAAGGTAGTACCTTCTAATCCTCTTTTTTCGATACAGCGTTCCAGCGCAGTTATAATTTCTGAGGATCTTTGTTCTTTTAAACTTTTTCTGCCCATTGGTTATTCCTTAAATGCCCATTGTTGGGAAATTATATTGACACCGAATATAAAAAACATTATATATGCCCAAAATTGGGTACATATAATGTTTTTACTCGCTGTTGTCTATAACGTTTTATTGGTATCATGTAGATATAATAATATCAATTGGTTAAAAAATGAGGAGGTGAAATCATGAATATATTTTCAAATGAACTTCATATCTATAAAAAACTATTTTTTCTTTTGCTAGTCGTTATCTTCTCAGGATTTAACTCTGCTCAGGGCGCCAATCATCATGCTTTCGCCGATCGCGTAATTACCGACGCAAAAGTCTACACGGTAAACCCTGAGCAACCCTGGGCTGAGGCTATCGCAATTAAAGATGGCCGGATTGTTTATGTGGGCGACAGTCCCGGAATAAAAAAATGGATCGGTCCGGAAACAGATGAACTCGACCTTAACGGTAAATTGGTTTTACCCGGCCTAATCGACTCTCACATCCATCCCGGAATGGTTGCAGGTTCATCTGAATTAATTACCATGCCCTTCACCGAAGTTTACCCTCTGCCTTATACCGGAAAGAAAGAGGCGCTGGCGTGGTTGAAGAAATTCGCAGACAAAAATCCAAAATTGCCTGCGATAGTGGCAGGTACCTGGCGGCAGGAGGACTTCGGCGTGGAAGGGCCGAACAAGAGAGATCTGGATGCTATTGTCAGTGACCGGCCTGTAATTTTGCTGGAGCGTTGGGGCCACGGTTGCTGGCTGAACAGTAAGGCCCTTGAGGCGATAGGGGTAACACGCAACACACCGGATCCTGTTCCCGGACTTGCCTATTATCAACGGGATAAAAACGGCGAACCCACTGGCTGGGCTAAAGAGGGCGCCGGCTGGAACGCACTTTTTCGCTATGTTAATCCCACAGAAAAAGCGGAGGAAATGTTATCGATTCTTTTGGACTATCTGTCAGCCAACGGAGTGACCACCATATTTGATGCTGGTAATATGACCATACCTGATAAGGTTTATCCCTTAATCTCTAAACTTGATCGTGAAGGAAAACTGAAAATACGCATTGAAGGATGTCACCATCTTATTCTGCCTTATCAGATCGATGATGCAGTGGCGGAGTTGAAACGCCTGCGCAGGACTTATTCAGGCAAGAACCTGAAATTTAATACCATGAAAATTCACTTTGACGGATTGCATACCAATAACACTGGAGCTTTGATGGAACCCTATACAAATAATCCGGACGCTCGCGGAAACACTCTCTTCAGTGAAGACCGGATGGTGGATTTTATCATTGAACTAAACAGGGAAAAAATTGACCTGCATGTCCATTGCTGGGGCGACCGTTCTGCTCATATAATGCTTAATGCCTATGAACGAGCGAAACGCAAAATCGGGGACCAAATCTATACCCGCCTCACGCTGACCCATCTACCACTTCTGAAGGACGATGACATACCCCGTTTCAAACAACTGGGTGTGGTTGCCAATTTTACACCGAGTTGGAATGGTGATGTTTCCATTGATTTCTTTGAACCTTATTATGGAGATCGAACTAAGAATGTTTTTCGTATCAGGCCGTTATTGGAAAGCAGCGCACCGGTTTCTTTCAGCAGCGATATCATTTCGCCGTTCTGGATAAATTGGGCCAACCCTTTTTATTCAATGCAGGTTGCGCATAATCGCCAGGCAGCTCAAGGAGGTAAGGACGCGCCGGTGTTGCAGCCGGTTTCAGAACGTTTGGGCCTGGAAGATTTGGTTCGCGGGTATACTCTTACCGGGGCCTATCAGTTGCGGATGGATGACAGCCTTGGGACCATTCAAGTCGGTAAAACAGCCGACTTAATAGTACTGAACGAAAATCTGTTTGAGATGGACCGCTACGATATCCATAAAGCGAAAGTAGAAATGACCATGATGGAAGGTAAAATCATATATACACGCGACTGGAAAGCCGTGATGAAGGAAAAGTTTTTCGAGTTGTATCGGGTGTACTTTTTTTGGGCTAACTCATAAAGGTGATGGCCTATTAAAAGGAGGAAATCACATGACGGTAATGCAATCCATAAACACTGTGAAGGAAGACCGTTGGTCCTACCTATGGCTGGCAATCGGATCACTATTGTTTGTAGTTGGAAACGGGAGATGGGCCATCCCTCTAGCGGCGTGGCTCTGGCCGGCCTTCATGCTCCGTTTTACACGCACACAAAAGCCTGTGTGGGGCTTTCTCATTGTGGCGGTTGTTTTTATGGTGGGGTGCAATATCCAATGGATTGATATAATGCAAGGACCTATCTTCATTATCCTTAATGCTGTCATGGGGATGGTTCTTGTCGCAACTTTTCTGATTGACCGGATCATTACCCCACGGTTTAAGGGTATTTTATCGACCCTCGTGTTCCCTCTGACCTGGACAACGATGGAATACTTGAGATCGTTCGGTCCATTCGGTTCATGGGGTTCCGTTGCTTATACGCAGTTTGGCAATCTACCCCTGGAACAAATGGTATCCGTTACGGGCATATATGGAATAACATTTTTAATTACTTGGTTTGCTGCTGTTGTAAATGCAGTTTGGGAGAGCGAGTTTGCCTGGCAAATAATCAGAAGGGAGGCTGCTCTTTATATCGGCATTCTGGCCATGGTGCTTCTTTTGGGCGGGGCGCGTCTGGCATTTTTCCCGGTGGATTCAGAAACCGTTCGTGTAGCTTCAGTCGTCGCTCCTTCAGGCGAAAATATAATCACAATGCTGTCGTCCAAAGAAACAAGAAAGATTCCACCTGTGGAAAAAACCATCGAGGTAATGGAAAATCTATCCAGGAAGGGCGCCGGTGTTGGCGCTAAAATTGTCAACTGGCATGAATATGGTCTCATAGTGGCCAGGCGCGATGAGGCAACATTCATTGAACACGCATGTAAGCTTGCCATCGGAGAAAATATCTATCTATTGCTGGCATTAGGAGTGTTTGACGAAGAACCCGGATCGCGCGGTGAAAACAAGCTGATTTTTATCGAACCGTCAGGAAGGGTGCTATGGCAATATCATAAGCCACGCCCTGTCCCAGTAATAGAAGAACCCTATGTAGTGAAGAGTAAAGACAAGACACCGGCAATCAGCGATACGTCCTATGGAAAAATTGCTGCCGTGATTTGCTTTGATGAGGATTTTCCCAGATTTATTCGTAAGGCCGGACATGCCAAGGTTGATATTCTATTTGGACCTTCTGAGGACTGGCGAGAAATACTCTCGATACATACACCGGCGATCACTTTCAGGGCTGTTGAAAATGGGTTTTCACTGGTTCGCTGTACATTCGAGGGTTTGACCATGGCCGTTGATTATCAGGGTCGAGTCCTTACAGCAACTGATGATTTTAAAAATAAAGAACCGGTGATCATCTCAGATCTTCCCATGAAAGGGGTACCTACAATATACTCAAAGATAGGCGATCTGTTTGCATGGCTCTGTGTCGCAGGCTTCTTGATTGTCATTGTATGGGCTCTGCGACAGCATAAGAAAGCATAAGAGGAGGGGTTATTGATCAAACTGTCCATGAACAGTTAACTGCCACGTAACAGGTATGGAAAGGTAGGGCTATTGGTTCTGCCCCCTTTCATTTTTGTTTTCATGTTTGTTTTCATTGACGCTTATTCGAAATATTCATATTATTTTAATTTTAACCGGACAGTAGTGAACCTAAATATTAATAAAATTATAAGTTGTGGCTCATACCGGAAAGGGCTCATGGAATTTTGTCGGGGAGCGGCTTGTCTCCACTTACTAGTCCTCAATTCAAGGTTCATTACAAGTCAACGATAACCATTCGTAATTTCTCTTCTGGCTGCAGTGCGTATTATTTTTTGCGATATTGACAGGCGTTTCTTTTATTCATATAGTCTTTTCAAAAGTGATATTTGCACAGATGAGAGACAAACATAATTCAAACCCTGCGCTTTTGCCATGGCCGCTTGACCTGCCGCTGTTCTTCCTCCAAAGGAAACTATTCAACCGCAAGATCCCCCTGCTGGCCAGTTTCAAGATCACTTATAGCTGCAACCTAACCTGCCGCGCCTGCCCCTTTCATCTTCGCGCCCATCATGAAGCATCCTCTATGTCGCGGGAGACAGCCATCGCGTCCATGAACGCTTTGCACCGGATGGGTACACGCATAATTGTTTTTGAAGGCGGCGAACCGTTGCTGTGGCGCGACGGCCCTTATCGCTTTCACAATCTCGCCCTGGACGCAAAAAAACTCTTCCTGCGTGTGGCGGTAACGACCAACGGCACCCTGCCCCTGAATGTCCCGTGCCATACCCTGTGGATCAGCATCGACGGCATGAAAGAAGCGCACGATGGATTGAGAAGCGGGTCCTTTGACAGCATCTGGGCAAACATTAAAAATACTAAACATCCCCGGATTTTTATTCACTACACGCTGAACCGCCGGAACTGGCAGGATGTGGAAGCGCTGGCAGAAATGATTCAGCAAACACCGGCCATTCGGGGCATGACGGTTCAGTTTTTCTACCCCTACAATCAGGGAGAAGAAGACCTTGAACTTTCATCGGATGATCGGCGCCGTGCGATCGAAATAATACTGATGCTGAAAAAATCCGGTCTGCCTATTTTGAATTCAGCCGGCCGCCTCAAAGCCATGATCGATAACAATTGGCGCTGCCATGATGACATCCTCATCAATGTCGATCCGGATGGAACTATCACCAGAGGCTGTTATGTCAAAAGCCGGGGCAAGATTCATTGCAATGCCTGCGGATTCACACCGGTCGCCGAAGCATCCGGCGCTCTGGATCTGATTCCCGAATCGCTGTATGCAGGCTGGAAATTATTTCTGAAGAGTTAAAGACCAATTTAGCGTAAATATTTCATCGAATTTTTGGAATAATAATAGGGGTTCTTTTTTTATATTCACAATATTCTTTCCCGAAGCGCTTCTCAAGTTCCGGTTCCTCAAAGTTTTTAAATTCAAGGATACTCATGAACACAAAAAGCGGCGTCATTATAAATGTGAGTGTTATCGAGCCGAAGCAAATACCAATTCCGGCCATTACCATAAAAAGACCCGTCATCATCGGATTTCTTGAATAAGCGTAAGGGCCGTCACTAATCAGTTTTGGTGGAGGATTTATCGGCACAGGGGTTCCTTTTGCTTGAAGGAACTTCCCCGCACACCACAACCATAAGAGTGTACCTCCAATCAGGAGGGGCAGGGAAAGCGCTATGCTGAGAGGTTTTGAAATAAATGCCGGCAATCCAAAAAAATGGTCCAGATAAAAAGAGATAAAGATCAACAGCAATACGATGCAGAAAAAAATAAAGCCAACCAAAGGGGTGAGGATTATACGAATTCTGCTTGTGCCAGTTACTACCTTATATACAAAGTTTATAATTTGATCCCGAAACGCTTTCATATACATTTGACCTTTTGTTTCATAGATACCACATTTGTTTCCCTTTATGGGAGATGGAGCTCGAAGCGTTGTTCCGTAACTTCCGCTCCCCATCTCGAACCCCTTTGCATCTCCACGAGTCTGAATCCTGCCCCTTCGTAGAGATGATGAGCGGCATGGAGCCCATCGAAAGTCCAGAGGTACACCTTCCTGTGTCCGGCCTCCCGGCAGAAGGCAACGGCCCTGGTGATGAGCTCCCTACCGACGCCGGTTCCCCTGAGTTCATCGGAAACGATGAAATACCGGAGATGCGCGCCCTTGGTTTCAGAGTTTATCCCATCAATGGTTATATGGGCTTCAATACGGCCCCTGCTCGCTGCCGTCCAGAAGCCGTCACGCAAGGCATCATACCGCATCAGAAATGCAGAGAGGTCTGTCGCTACCATGGCCTCGAAAAACAGACCAAATCCCCAGTTGTCATGGTAATACCTGCCGTTCAGCTCCGCTACTCGTCCGATAGCCCCGGGACTATAACCCCTTGTTATGGATATATTCTGCATATTTCACCTTTTCAGACATATCATATTGTCTGGTCGCTGCACAGAAAGCTGTGTGACATCCATTAATTTGATACTGAAACTGGATTCTGCCCGGTGCGGGATCGGCATTTTCGTCCATGCGAAAGGTCATTAATTTTTTGGGGTTAAAGTTCCCTCTTTTTCCTTAGCCGATCCGCAATCAAAGAAAGGATCGGGATCCTTCTCGGTTTTTTTGCAGGTACGAGGCATGCCAGAATCTGCGGCAGGACCTCGGTTGCCTGAGCTCGAATTGAAAGATCACAAAAAGGGGTCAGTTCGGATTCCTTCCAATTTATCTCTATGAGCTGCGCACCGGCACGCTTGGCCATCCCAGGCAGAGCGGCTGCAGGATAGACCAATCCTGATGTTCCTATCACTAACATGGCATCGCAGGTTCGGGCTGCGTTTTTCGCCTCTGTTAAATCCTGAACGGCCTCCCCAAAACTGACGAAGTCCGGCCGTGTGAGCCCCCCGCATTCACATCTGGGAAATGCGTGCAATAATGCGTCCAAAGAGAACGCATCGATTTTATTCAACACAGGGCGGACCATCGCAAAAAGCTCCTCCCGTGTCAGTCCTTGCTTCCTTCCGCAGGTCATGCAGCGAAGCCGATATAGGTTCCCATGCAATTCGTAAACAGAACTGCTTCCGGCTTCCCGGTGCAGATTGTCCACGTTCTGGGTGATGATGGCTGAAAGGTGACCCATTTCTTCGAGTCGGGCCAGTGCAAGGTGCGCCGGGTTCGGCCGGGCCTTTTCGAGGGCAGAGAAAAAACTCTCTATAATCTCATGGGCCTTATCCGGATGTTCGGCCAGGACATTAAATATATCCTCGGATCCAAAGCGATCCCACAACCCGCCGGCGTCCCGGTAGGTGGATATGCCGCTGGCAGCGGAAATGCCCGCCCCCGTAAAAGCCACGCCTTTCCAGGCTGAAGAAAGAATTTTTGCCACCTGTTCGATGGGAGTCATCTTGGTTCCTTCTTGACTGTGATTATCTAAAACTTTGCCGGCATCATCCGTAAAATCGTAATGGACCGTTAATATATATTTTATTTTTTACAGGGCTGCCAGTTTTTTATGGATTTCTTTCCAGTTTCCAAATCCATAGTGAAACACGTGTTTTCAAGCACATCGGCCGGTAAGGAATTAATTCTAGGCACAATATTTACTTGGCATAAATAACTCTATTCTAGTCATAATTTGTCATACTTTTCTTTTATTGTTGATGACTCAAACTAGATTCAATGTAAGACATAAGATTTACACGGTATTATTTTTAACATATTGATGTAAAACAGTATTTTTAGATTGCTCAATCATTATGCAATCCGATATAAAGTAGTGTTATTTGACCCCTTAGCGTTATTATCAACAGGCTTATCAACAGCCGTATTAACAATTCTGTTTATAGCTGAATATTCGTCCAGTTAATGCAAAAAAAATAGAATTAGTCTTTGTTGCGTCAAAGATGGGAAGGATGTAAAGTAAAGACAAAAAGATGAGGATATTGATATGGCCGCTATTTTTTTTAAAAAGATGACGGGTAATGAAAAACCCTATGTAGAACCTCTGCGACAACTTTTGGAACAATTCAAGCCTCCGTTTGCTTCCGGCGACAGCATTGGTATAAAACTCCATTGGGGAGAACGAGGTAACAGGAGCTACCTACCTCCCGACTATGCAAAAGAAATCGCCGGCTGGCTGATTGCGAAAGGAGCAAAACCTTTCGTTTTTGATACAACGGTGCTCTATTCCGGTGGCAGGCACAACGCCGAAGATTCTCTAAAAACTGCCGCTAATCATGGTTACACATCTGATTTCCTCCAATGTCCGATTATTATCGCTGATGGCATGAACGGACAAGATGTCGTTTCGATTCCCGCAGGCTACAAACATTTTAAAACAGTTCAGGTTGGCTCTATCTTTGATAAGGCGAATGGTTTTGTTATCTTCTCACATTTCAAGGGTCATATGGTTTCCCTGTTTGGCGGCGCCATCAAGAATATCTCCATGGGATTTGCGTCCCGCGCCCAGAAGCAGCGAATGCATTCAGATTATCATCCTGTGCTGAATAAGAAAAAATGTACCCGATGTAGTGTTTGCGTTAATATCTGCCCAACCAAAGCAGCCACTATCACAGAACCCGATTATCCCGTCTATGATTTAAAAGAGTGCATTGGCTGCGCCCAGTGTATCGCCATGTGCCCGGAATCGGCCCTTAAAATCTTCTGGGAGTCGGATAAAACAGTTTTTCAGGAAAAGCTGGTTGAGACAGCAGCAGCCGTCTGGAAGAAAATTGCAGGGAAGACCATTGTCATCAACGCCCTGCTTAATATCACCGCAGAATGTGATTGTCTGGCGGGCAAGAATCCCGTCATCGGTAAGGATTATGGTTTTATCGGCGGCTATCATCCCGTGGAAGTGGATGCAGAATCCCTAAAGATGACCGGACCGAATATATTTGAAAAAGTCCATCCCGGAACACCCTGGCATCGCCAGTTTTCCTATGCCCGCGAAATAGGATTTACAGCAAAAGCATAATGTTTTTCACACAAAGGCAGAGTCGATTGCCCCTGCCCTCATGAACGTTATGTTTATTGCCTATGTCAGTCTAACAATTTCATTCAGGAGAAATTCTTTTCCCGAATTTTTTTATTTCGTTCTCCGCTTCTTGCAACCGTTTTACGACTTCTTCCTCAGCGAATGTGCCTTTTTCTTTTAATTTTATTGACATGTCTTTAGTTTTTTTCATAACTTCTTTCGTACCTTTTTCGGCCTTTTGACCAGACCAAGCAAAGCTTTTTTCCAAATTTTTAATGGCCGAATCCAGAAGTTCGCCGGCTTTTACGGTCTCTTTTTTAGCCCACGATTCCGTTGATTTGATACGGGACTCCGATGCCAAAGCAAGATAGGCACGTGCAAATGTTTCTTCAATCCTTTTTCTCGATTTCACGGCTCCAATTTTTACATCATCAGCCAGTTTTTCCAATTCCTCAGCCGATGCCGTCAAAGCCCCTTTCCCCTTGTCCGACGCTTTTACGGCTTCACCTTTCATATAAGATGCACTCTTCTGAATCTGTTCAGCAGCTGATTTCATATTTTTCTGCAAGTAATCCTTCTTTGCCTTCTGAAAACTCTGATCGATTGAGTATAGTGATTCTGAGGCGGCAAAAGCTGTGCAAGGCATAATTCCCGATACGATCAATGCAAAAACAACCATTACTATGACGCGATTTAAACGGTACATATTTTGTCTCCTCTCCCATATTGGACACGAAATTAATTTATTTACTTATCTTTCATCAAAAAAAATTCTTTACAAGAAGTCTCGGGGGTTCTTCCGTGCAGGCTTTAGATTATACAGGTGGCTTATGATACTTTACGGCGTTTGTGCTTGTGTTTTAGGTGCAATCTTGATTTCTACTCTCCTGTTCATTTGTCGTCCGGCCTCGGTGTCGTTGGTTGCCACAGGCATGGTTTCGCCAAACCCGACAACTTCCATGCGGTTGTCGGCTACACCGCGCTGACCCAGTAAAGTTTTTACTGCATCGGCACGCCGCTTAGAAAGGTTCATGTTGTATTCATCGGAACCTTTACTATCGGTATGTCCTTCCACTCTAATGAGAGTATCTGGATATTGATTCAAAACGCCTGCGATCCGGTTTATTTCAGTGTAAAGTCCCCTTCGCACTTCTGTTGAGTTTGTATCGAATGTTACGTCACCTTTAAAAGTCACGGCTAGAAGGTTGCCTTCCCTTCTAACAGCAGCAGCTTCTGAAGTTTCCAAAGCATCACGCATCGCCTTTTCCTGATTATCCATCATCTTGCCAACGCCGTAACCACCAGCCCCTCCCACAGCAGCACCTATGGCAGCTCCTACAAGTGTCCCTGCCGTGTTATGGCCTATGGCCTGCCCCAATACCGCCCCGACTACGGCTCCACCTCCCGCTCCAATAAGACCGCCTTTTTGACCTTTTGTCATGGTTCCCGTCTCTGCGCAACCTACCAGAAGCAAAATGCAGCAGAGAAAAACAGTAATTTTTATTTTATTCATTTTTGTCCTCCTTGCAAAAGCGTTATTTTTTTCACGTTATCTTTGATATTTTGGATAAGTTATTACAGAAAAATTTAAGCAGCAATGAAATTGTATGTCAAGGAAATATTGGTCATAAGATGTGGTGCACAGTGTCCATGTCTGTCGTGGGTGTAAATTGTTTTTACTGCGGGACGGCAAAGAATAGTCAGGGTAAGGGTTGCTGCCCGTCGTGGGGTAGCATACGAAAGCCACAAATTGTTTTTTCTGCCCGGCAAACGAACCAAAGAGATCCTCGTCCCTCGGTGAGGTCACCGTGGCGATCAGTGTATTCGCCCGATCGACCAGCAGTGCAGTCACATAAAGGCCCCCATCGCCTTCCCAATATCTTTTCACTTCATCGCTGGTTAAGCTGCCAAAATTCTGCTGGATATAGCTGCAGGCAACTGCATAGAGACCAGGCAGTGGCAGGGGCTGCACGACAGAGGTCGGTGGCGTAACGGTCGGCGGATTGCTGTCGTCACCACCACCCCGCATCCGGCAAAAGCTACTGTGATGCCCAGCAAGACCGTCAACAGTAATTGATGCAAGCATCTGGTCATGACAGCACCTCCTCCCTCGTCCTTGTCAACTATGCTATAGCTATTTTTTAGTGATACGCTTATTTCATAGATAATCAAGTAAAAGGTGCTTTTGAAAATAGCTACAATTTGGTAGAAAGGATTAGGTTAAATGGAGTATGCGCGTCAATATTTGTTATGCTTGAATACAGGCAACAAGACATTTTTCGAAAGTAAGCTTGAACTGGAGTCTTGAACTACTCAAAATTAACATCATAAGGAGGAAAACATGGCTGGTCTTTTCGACAAAATTAAAGCAGATGTGAAAAAGGGTATCGAAGAAGGCATTGCTGCCGTGATAGAGGGGGCAAGTGTCGTATCCGGAAAAATGGATGAAATCACAGCGGAGGGTAAAAGACAGTATAAGATGTTTGATCTGAAATCAAAGATACAAAGTCACATGACCGAACTGGGCGGGAGAGCCTATGATGTTCTCGACAGGAAGAAAAGCCCGGTTTCGGACAGCAAGGTAAAGGCAGTCTTTGTAAAAATCAAAAAGCTCGAAGAACAGTTGCGCAGACTCGAAGGGGGCAAAGAGAAAAAAGCCGCTGCATCCAGAAAACCGGCGACGAAAACAAAAAAGGTCCTGAAAAAAAGCACACAGGCATCAGTAAAAAAGATGGCAACGAAAAATACCGGAAAGACATCAGCCAAATAATCAATCTTGTCTTCATAACAAGAGGGGTGCAGTCAGCAAGCAGTTCTTGCTGTAATTTTTAGAAACAATTATTTTAAAAATAGTGTATAGTTTAGTTCATAATTAATCAATATTCACTCAGGTATTCAAAATGAACGATAACGGCAAGACACAACAACAACTCATAAAAGAGATGGCAGAGATGCGCGAGCGCGTAACCCAACTGGAAAAAACAGAAGCAAGTCTTAAACAGAGCAATGCGACACATTGGGAGAGTAAGGAGATCTTTCATTTACTGGTAGATCAGATGACAGACAGTATGATCATTATCGACTGGGATGGAACAATCCGCTTTGCCAATGAGACTGCCTTGAAACTGGTGGAGGTTGACTCCCATACAGATGTTCTTGGCAGAAATATCGTTGAATTCTTGGATTCGGACACTCTACCTGGGATGATAAACGCATTGGCCATGGCTAAGGCAGGCCATAAAGTCGTGAGAAAAGAAGGCAAGGTCATCACGGCAAAAAGTCAGGGGAAATGGGTGGAAGCCAGGGGAACGAAAGTCCATTTCCAAGGCTCTGATTGCTATATGGTCAACATCAGGGACATCACAGAACGCAAAAAGACGGAAGAGGCGCTGAATCAGGCGGAAAAGAATTATCACAATTCTTTGGATGGCTCCATCCTGGGCGCGCGGATTGTGTCTGCTGACGGAGTGACTCTCTATGCCAATCAGGCAACGCTGGATCTCTTCGGATTCGCCAGTATGGATGAACTGAAAGCAACCCCTGTCACGGATCACTATACCCCGGAGAGTCTGGCTGAGAACCATCTCAGAGTGGAACAAAGAAAACGAGGCGAGAGTGGACCGTTCAATTATGAAATCAGCATTGAAAGGAAAGACGGGAAGGTCCGCCATGTCGAAGTCTTCCGTAAAGAAATCATTTGGGACGGCGCCACACACTTTCAGGTGCTTTACCACGACATCACCGAGCGCAAGCGCGCGGAGGAGGCGCTGAAGGAAAGTGAGGATCGGTATCGAATCTTGGTGGAAAATGCGAGCGACATCGTCTTCAGAACGGACAACACCGGACACTTCACGTTTGTTAATGCGGCGGCACTCCTCATTACAGGATACCAGGAGAAAGAACTTATCGGAAGGCATTACCCAACCTTAATCCGCCCGGATATGCGCGACGAAGCCATGAAGTTCTTCGGCCGTCAGTTTGTGAAGAAGATTTCCAACACCTACTCCGAATACCCCATAATTGTGAAAGACGGCCGTGAGATCTGGTTCGGGCAAAACACCCAGTTGATCCTTCAGGACGACAAGGCGGTGGCTTTTCAGTCAGTCGCCCGCGACATCACTGAGCGCAAGCGGGCAGAGGAAGCCCTCGTGGAAAGCGAGAATAGATACCGCGAGCTCAGCATTCTCGATGATCTCACCCAGCTTTACAATTCCCGGCACTTTTACAATCAGTTGAGGATGGAGATCGATCGGGCAAGCCGCTATCACCAGCCGTTAACCCTGCTCCTTCTTGATATCGACAATTTTAAATTATTCAACGACGCATACGGCCATCTCGAGGGAGATCAGGTCTTATCACGACTTGGTCAGGTACTCAAAAATCAATTGCGCCAGTCAGACTCCGCTTATCGTTACGGCGGTGAAGAGTTCATTATCCTGCTGCCCATGACCACCAGCAAGGACGCCACCGTTGTGGCGGAAAGAATCCGGACAGATTTTAAGGAAGAGAATTTTTCGCCGGTTAATGGTAAAGACGTGCATATGACGGTGAGCATCGGGATGGGACAGTACCGGCCCCAGGAAGATATGAAAACCTTTGTAGCTCGGGTTGACCAGCTCATGTACCACGCAAAGAAGAATGGCAAAGACAGGGTTAGTGCCGAGTGATAACCTCAAAAGCAGTTCAAATAGTAGTCCTCACTTCGATACCTTAGCTGAGAATGAGGATTGGTAGGAAGTCATAGTGAACTTTAGTTAATCATCAATATTTACCAACGTATTCAAAATGAATGATGACACCAAGACACAGCAACAACTCATAAAAGAGCTGGCAGAGATGCGCGAGCGCGTAACCCAACTGGAAAAGACAGAAGCAAGTCTTAAACAGAGTAATGCGACACATCGGGAAAGTGAGGAGATCTTTCATTTACTGGTGGATCAGATGACAGACAGTATGATCATTATCGACTGGGATGGAACAATCCGCTTTGCCAATGAAACTGCCTTGAGACTGGTGGAGGTTGACTCGCATACAGAAGTTCTTGGCAGAAATATTACTGAATATATTGGTCCAAACGCTCTGCCGGTGGCTACTGAAGATTTGGCTATGATCCAAGCAGGCCAAAAAGGCGTGACGGAAACATACAAAATCATCACGGCAAGCGGTCAGGAAAAGTGGGTGGAAGCCAAGGGGATAAAAGTCCATTTCCAGGGCTCTGATTGCGATATGGTCAATATCAGGGACATCACTGATCGCAAGCAAATGGAGCAGGATTTTGGGCGGACACTTGAAAGCCTCAGGAAAGCAGTTGGCACAACCATTCAAGTCATGGTGTCCGCTGTGGAGGCAAGAGATCCCTATACAGCTGGTCACCAACTACGGTCTGCGGATTTATGCCGTTCCATTGCCACAGAGATGGGATTATCACGGGAACAAATCGATGGAATCCGGATAGCAGCTTCGATCCATGACATAGGAAAATTATCCATACCGGCAGATATATTGGGCAAGCCCATAAAATTGAATACCCTTGAATTATCTCTGGTCAAAGATCACGCCCGGAAAGGGTACGAGATGCTGAAGGATGTGGAATCTCCATGGCCGCTGGCGCAAATCATATACCAACACCACGAGCGGATGGATGGTTCCGGTTATCCGAGAAATCTGAAAGGGGAAGCCATTCTCATAGAGTCCCGGATTCTCGCCGTGGCCGACGTCGTGGAAGCCATGTCTTCCCATCGTCCCTATCGTCCGTCTCTTGGAATTGAGGAAGCTCTGAAAGAGATCGCAAGCCACAAGGGGGTTCTTTATGACAATGATGTCGTCAATGCCTGCCTGAGATTGTTTCGAGAGAAAAGCTATCACTTGCCTGAGATATGAGGGTAGATGTATCCGTGCAAGTCCGCTGAAGTGCATATTTCATATGAAAAGTTTCACGTCCCTGAACGTGGTAACAACCTCCCCAGAGATCACGAAAAATCATACCAAAGGGCAGCAAAGACATAAAGTAATGAATGGTGCAGGATTAAAAGATGTTCAGGAGATCATGGGTCACAAGACAATGAGTATGACCATGCGCTATTCTCATTTGTCTCAGGAGCACAAAAAGAAAGCGGTAAATCTCTTGAATGGATTAACCACTTTTTCAACAATGTCACAAACCCGCCTTCACCAACAAAAAAAGAGCTAACCGTTAATGGCTAACTCCTTGAATTTACTTGGTGAGCCCTGTCGGGATCGAACCGACAACCTACTGATTAAGAGTCAGTTGCTCTACCAGCTGAGCTAAGGGCCCTTGTTTAATATTTCTTGGCGCGCCCGGTAGGATTCGAACCTACGACCAACAGATTCGAAGTCTGCGACTCTATCCAGCTGAGCTACGGGCGCGTAGTTTCAAATCCAAAATGGGGTGAGTGAAGGGACTTGAACCCTCAGCCTCCGGGGCCACAACCCGGCACTCTGACCAATTGAGCTACACCCACCATTATCGCCTTGGTGCGCCTGGAGGGATTCGAACTCTCGGCCCACGGATTAGAAGTCCGTTGCTCTATCCAGCTGAGCTACAGGCGCA
>Ga0116171_10002867_pt1 | contig 16162 bp, 14 predicted proteins | sample AD_JPNHW2_MetaG_FD_89798 | JGI IMG/M metagenome (GOLD analysis project Ga0116171, IMG submission 89798) | Active sludge microbial communities of municipal wastewater-treating anaerobic digesters from Japan - AD_JPNHW2_MetaG | ecosystem: Engineered > Bioreactor > Anaerobic > Digestate | place...
TTCAGGCGCGAGATTGCGGGCCAGGAGAATTTTCTCAAGGAACAAGAGGCGGAAGCCTTCGCCGAAGGCAGGCGGCTTGCCGAAATCAAAGAGGAGTACGAAGACTTGGTTTCGGAAATCGCCGAAATCGAGGCGGAAGGACAAAAGCTCTCCGCCAAGATGACCCAGCTGGAAGCGTCGATTGAGCTGCGCAACTCCGACCTTGTGCAACGCAAGAAGGATTCGGGCGAGCTTGCCGCACGGCTCGAAAAGCTTCAGTCTGAGCTCGAATCGATCCATCTGGGTATGGCCCAGACCGAAACCGAGATTAAAAACTTACGTGAGAGCTTTGCTGAGCAATATTCCAGGGACTTGAGCGAATTCGAGTCCCGCATGCAGGAAATCCGTGAGTCATTGACGGAAAGGCGCGAGCTTTTGGCGCAGTACAAGAACAAATTGCGCGATCTCGGCTCAGTAAATTTGATGGCGCCGGAAGAATATAAGGAAGTGAAGGAGCGTTATGATTTTCTGTCAAGTCAGATGGAAGATCTCACCAAGGCGCGCGACGACCTGAGAAAAATCACCGACGAGATAAGGACAGAAAGTGCAGAGCTCTTTTTAAGTACTTATAACAAAATAAAAAAGAACTTTCATAACATGTTTCGCAGACTTTTCGGCGGGGGCCGTGCCGAACTCATGCTGTCGGATCCTGACCACATCCTGGAGTCGGGAATAGAGATTCTTGCCCAGCCGCCAGGAAAAAAACTCGAGGCGATTTCTCTGCTTTCTGGAGGCGAAAAGACACTCACCGCAATCGCGCTCCTGTTTGCAACCTATATGGTAAGACCCTCGCCCTTCTGTTTCCTTGACGAGATCGATGCTGCCTTGGACGAAGCGAATGTGTTGCGTTTTGTCAATCTGCTTCGTGAATTCTCAAGAACGAGTCAATTCATTGTGATATCGCATAATAAGAAGACAATGGCCGCTGCCGACGTGCTTTTGGGGGTTACCATGGAAGAGTCAGGGGTTACCAAAGCCATAGCCATACGTCTGGAGCGACAAAAGTCGGGGGAGGCGACGGTGGCTTTTGCCCCAGACGATGAGTTTTTTGTGGAAGAAGACGTGCCCTACGAAGCCGGTAGGGAGCTCGAAACGCCGGCGCTCCAAGAACCGGGACTCCAAGGATCGGGAAGCGAGGGTAGCACAGAATGAATACGGAACGGTTGTATTACACGCACCCTGAGATTTCCAGGACGATGGCGCAGATCCTCGACATTAGGAAAGTCGAGGTTGGGAAGGTCGACACTGGGGCAAAGGGATGTGCTGGTGTCACCGATTTCTCCGGGGCTGCCGCAGGTGTGGACGAAGTAGTGCTTGATAAGACAATCTTTTTTCCGGGCGGGGGCGGGCAGCCCTGCGACCTGGGAAGTCTTGCAGGTTTTAAGCTTGTAGAAGTCAAAGAGGACGTACAAGGGAACATAGTCCACCTTATTCAAGCGGTTTTGGACAGTTCAGATGTCGATGGAATCTCGATGCTCAAGGTAGGGGATGAAGTCGAACTCGTGCTGGACGTGGCACGCAGGCGTGACCATACGCAGCAGCATTCGGGGCAACATTTGCTCTCCGCAGTCTTAGAGCACGAGTATGGGATTCACACGATAGGCTTTCACCTTGGAACCGAGTATACGACGATCGATGTGACGGGGCAGTCGCTTGAGAAGGCCGAAATCCAAAAGGTCGAGGCTCAAGTGAATGCATGGATAGGCGACGCGAGGTCCATCATAACCCATATTTGTCCGCCAGAAGACTTGGCGAGCTTTAGGGTGAGGCGCGACTTGCCGCAAGGGCAAGAGATAATCAGAATTGTCGAAATAGACGGGTACGACTGGGTGGCCTGCTGTGGCACTCACGCCCGTTCGACTGCTGAGTTGCGGGCTTTCAAGATTCTTTCGTGTGAAAAATACAAGGGTGGGACGCGTATCTATTTTGTGGCGGGGGACAGGTCTATTTCTTTACTGAGTAAATACTTTGACCTTGCAAAGGATGCTGGCGCGCTTCTCGGAGGGTCGGTGGATGTGCTCGTCGAACGCGTCAGCGCCTTGAACACGAAGGTGCAGACACTGGAACTCGAGCGCAATGGCCTCATTAAAGAAAGGGCGAAATTCGAGGTGGATGCGGCTATGGACGGCTCGGTTACGGGTGCGGGCGAATGTTATACGCTTTCCGCATCGAGTATGTTTCCCGAAGGGACCAGGCTCCTCGTGTTCAAGTATGCAGACAGAAGTGCGGCCGCCGCCCTGGAGAGCGTCAAGGCCGGCGCTCGTCGCGGGGCGGTCACAATAGCGCTCGTTGAGACGGAGCACACAGTGCTTTTTATGGCTCCGCTGGCTGGGGCCGCGTCGGACCTGGCCGCGGCGCTGAAGGCCAAGATGTCCGAATATGGTGGCTCAGGGGGCGGCCGCGCCGGCAACTTCCGCGCTGTCTTCCCCGACGAGAAGCGCGCTTTTTCCTTTTTAACCGATATTCAAACCCTGCTTAGCGGCGTTCACTAAAGTCCTGTGTTGTTCACTGATGCCCAGTGGTATTGACTAGTCCGATAGATCGAGTGGACGCCTGTTATCTGAAAGACGCAACGAAAGATATTCTCTGTCCAGCGCCAGGTCTTTGACAATATAACGCACCTGCTCTGTGGAAAGAAGATTCTGCTCCGCATAGAGATACACGAGCGCTCGTTCTGCAATGCAAGGTACGAGGAGCGAGTTCATCTGAATAGGACAGGGCTCTTCGCAGTCGATATAATGACTAACTAGCGATTGATATAGCCTGGACTGCTCCACATTGCCATTAAGCGCGTTTAGCTCCGCCATGAGAGGCGCAATGTTGCCTCTTGCTGCCTGCTCTCCAAGAGGCTTGAGTGTAAAAAAGGTATACTCCTTGCCCGGAAGGTAATGATGTATGTCGCAACGGGTACAGTAATTAGGCTCCTTGCCATCGGATTTTACTCTGTCTCCACCTATGATGATGAGCGGGTCAAAGTACAGCGCCGGGCATTCTTTACCATCTACTACGTAGTATCGATAGGTATAGAGGGAGTCCTGCAGACAGTCCTCGTGCTCACAGTATGCGGTAAGCGGGAAGACGTCTGTGGCGTTCTCTAAGAGCAATCGTGCCGTCTGGTTAAAGATCTCTTTTCTGAAATTGAGAACGAGGGTAGGGCAGATAAAGCAAAGCCCGCGGCGCATCGATTCGTCTGCCATGAGGTATGCAATACGCTCGTCGAAGAAAGCTGTCTCGTCGATTATCCATGTGCCAACCGTAGGATTTTCCGCCAATAGCACCTCAAGCTCAAACGAGTCGTGCGCGGAGCCTATAAAGCTACCACAGCGTTCGTAGCCGCCGCGATAGGCAAGGGCATCCTCAGGATAGTCTGGGAAGCGCGCCTTGTCCAAGGCTTCGCGCACGACAAAGACCTGTCTTCGATCTATGCCTTTGCTTGAAGTGAGAGCCGCAACCTGACCTTTTTTCTTTAGGGCGACTTTGCTGTCACGCCACACTCTCGCGGTAAACTCGGTTTTTCCTGAGCCCATGGGGCCTATAACAAGGATACGCCTTTTGGGCGTTACAAAATCATGGTGGGAGTAGGAATGGTGTACGCGCAAGAGTGGAAAACCAAGGTTGCGCAGCAGTTGGTCAGTCTCATTGGTGCCATCTTCGTTCATGTCGGTATCCCTTCCTGCAAGTGTTGTTCCAATACGTGGTGTTACAAACTGCTAGAGATTGCTTTAGATCGCCATACCCTATTCGGAGTTATAGACCTGCCTCGTGATGCTGCTCTGCCTTTGCGATATTGGGTTGCACCTGAGGGGTTCCAAACTTCAGGTACTTATAGGGATGTATATCGAGTGCATTTTGATACCAGCCATTGACGAGATCGGTATCAATAACAGAAGCGGCAAGGCTGTGATAGATAGGCAGCACCGCTGCCTCTTGCAACAATATAGTCTCTGCCTTGGCAAGAAGGGACATTCGCTCTTTACCATCTTTTGCATAGGACTTCTCGAGCGTCTCGGTAAAACTTTGGCTCTTGTATCCTGCGTTATTCAATGGGGATTCCGACGCCCACATTTGCAGGAAGGCTTCAGGATCCGCAAAATCGCCTATCCAAGTCGAATTGGCGAGCGTATAATCAACCTTGCCTTTGTCTACAAGCTCATAATATCGAGAGGAATCGACAGGGGCGAGATCGACCGACAAAGTAGGCAGGGCATTCTGCCATGCCTTTTGGAATTCCATGGCCACGCGTTCGGAGTCCTTTGAGCCTTGAGCATAGCAAAGACGCACTGTTGGAAGGCCTTGGCCCTCTGGGTACCCTGCAGCTTTTAAGAGTTGCAAAGCCTTGTTCTTATCGGATTCCGTTATGCCGCGCGCTTCGCTGTAGCCTGGAAGCGGCAGAACGAGGGTCTGCGCTATAACCGCATAATAGTCGCTACTCCGAACAGAATCCCATGGCACAAGGTAGGCAAGCGCCTCGCGTACGCGGGCGTCATTCCAAGGCGCCGTCTGGCAGTTGAAGTACCAATAATGTGTCGCAAAAATCGGGTTAACCTGAATCGCAGACTGCAGGAGAATGGAGTCAAAATCTCCCGGCCCCGCGAGCCACTGCACTTGGTCGTTGTTAAACATCTTCGATGCAAGGACATCGTCGTCAGAAAAAAGCATGGTGAGTTTAGGAATCGAGACAGAGTTTGCATCCCAATAGTAGGGATTTTTCTCGAGTCTTAAGCCGGATGCATCATAGCTCACGAATCGATATGGACCATCCACAGGGAATGGTATGCGTGCCTGCCAGTCTTCCGCCTTCAACATGGAAGGATGAATAGGGGCAAAGGAATGGTGGCACAAAAGGCGTGTAAAGTAAGCAGCAGGCCTAACAAGCTTGACGACGAGCGTGTGGTCGTCGGGGGTTTCAATGCCGACGGTCCCTGGATCCTTCGTAATGCCCAGCCTGAAGTCGCGTGCTCCTGCGATGATATCGCAAAAGGTCGCGTAGTCGCCGTTAAGACTCAAGAGTCTAAGCCAGGAATTCTTGAAATCTTGTGAAACAACACGCGTTCCGTCAGACCAGCGCGCGCTCTGACGCAGAACAAATGTGTAGGTCTTACCATCGGAACTCTTGGACCACGACGAAGCAACGGCAGGCACAGGGTCGAGCGATGCCGGGTCGTAGGTACAAAGTCCTTCATAAAGGGCGGTGAAGATCTGGGCTTCGTTGGAATAGATTGACTGGTGGAGGTCAAATTCGAGTGGCGTCGTATTGAAGACCGTGACAAGTTCATCCGGCGCATCGACCTGAGAAAAAACAGTGGAGTCGATGCCAAAGAGAGCTACGAGAATCGCAAAGAAGGCTATAATTCGTGTGTTCATCGACCTAAAGTATGCGATAAAATCTGGTAGAAGGCAATCACTGTGGGAACAAACAAAGCATTTGACAAAGAATTTCTGGTTATGGGGGTGCTCGCTAGTTCCGATGCGGATTTTGCACCGGTAAGACTGCGTTTGGTCTCCGAGTTCGGGCCGATCAAAGAAGAAACCGCGCCTCAGGATTTTTTCTGGACCGATTACTATAATAGAGAAATGGGGCAGGGGATTGTGCGCTTCTATCTTCTTTTTGAAAACCTGGTCGATCCGGCGACGCTCGCTGACATAAAACTGCGTACCAATGCCGTCGAAGCCGATTTCGCTCAAAGTGGAAATCGGCGATTCAACCTTGACCCAGGCCTTCTTGCTCCCGGCCGTTTTGTTCTTGCTACTACCAAAGACCGCGCCCACCGTATCGCCTTGCACGACGGCATCTTCGCCGAGCTGACACTTATCTACGAAAAGGGGAGTTTCCGTGTTCTGCCTTGGACCTATCCCGATTGGGCTTCGGAGCCTGTAAGGGCCATGTTGGCCGATTGGAGGAAAGGGCTTTTCGCTTCACATTGAGCGCAGAAACTGAGCGTTTCAGAATGAGAGTTTCTAGTAGTTTACTGCACGAGTAAGACAGAATAGAAACGGCATACTTCCAAAGTCTGTCGATCTTCTCACGATTTCTTAAAGAACAATCGTTACAGATTTTGAATCGAATGGCTCATTGTTAACCGTTTCATAGGCTGAGGAGATCCTTCTATGAATGAAGCAGTTGTCGAATTCGAAAGGATTGGCGGCCTATTCGGTTTGGTGCTTTTCTTGCTTTTGAGCAGCGTTTCGTGCAAATTACCGCAGGCATTCGTCTTGCATTCTTTGCAAGTATCGTTCCCCCTTTTGCCGGAGTCTTGGTCAGACCTTCCTTTGGACGGATATATGCTCATTTGGTGCGACGAAAAAGGAGAGAAATGTAGCGCCTTTCTTAAGCCAGAGGATCAATTCAGGATTTGCGTCCCACGGGGTGTCAAGCAGAGTGTGCTTGCATATCCCATGTTAGGGTCTCAGTGTTTTCGTCCCCTTGGTGCATTATACCCTTACGACATTGCAGCGGAGAATGTGATGACTCCGAGCAAAGCAGAAGACTTAATCCTTCTCTCAGCGAATTCAGGCTATGTCGCCCTGGTTGCAGAAGCATTGAAAAAGTCTGGTTTTGATCCTTGGGCTTTTGCCCTGGACGAATTGTCTACAACTTGGGAGAAGCGCGGCTGTGATCCCTGGCAGCTTGATCCCAGCGAAGTTGCTGAAAAACTGGCATCTGCAGAATTCAGGGAAACGCTTTTCCAAACCAGCATACAGGACATCGAATTGCCGCAAGGTTTGACATGGTGGCCGGAAAGTCCTTTTGCAAAGACAAATAAGATCGACACAAAGCAATATGCGTCACTAAGCACGGGAATTTCTAAGTTCTTGACACAAGGCGCCTACCTTATCGTGCAAGTTTCGAAGGAAGGTGAAGTGACTATCCAGGTTTCCAAGCTTTAGGTCAGAGATCCGGGTTAACTGCGTCCTCGTCCTTACTTCTGTCAGTCTTCGATGTTTTTTGCTCGAGTGCATTGTGTGGCCCTGCAACCGGGAGACGAATCGTAAACACGGAGCCCTCTTGAACGTAGCTTTCTACGCATACCGAACCTTCGTGCGCTGTCGCTATATGTTTTACGATGGCTAACCCCAAGCCCGTGCCACCCGTTGTACGGTTTCTGGACTTGTCGACGCGGTAAAAGCGTTCAAAGATATGGTCCTGATCCGCAGCCGGTATACCTGGACCGTGATCCTGTACGCTGAAACTAACAAAATCGCCTTGTTGTACGTAGCGAATCTCGATTTGTGAGTTTATTGGCGAATATTGAAAGGCATTGTCCAGCAGGTTTACGAGAGCTTGTTCCACAAGCCCGGAGTTCGCCACAAAGGTAATGTCGGTCTGTGCCTTTATGTCCACGGTGATGTTTTTCTTTTCTGCCCTTGGCTGGACTGAATTTATCGCAGATTCCACTATTCTTGCTGCAGAACAACGCTCCACAGTTAACCACAACGAAGGGTTGTTTTCGATTCGCGACAACATGAGTAGGTCGTTTACTATCTGTTCCATTCTCTTGGAATTGTGTTCGACAACTGCAAGATATTTCTTTGTAATATCAGGTTTTAAATCGTCATCTTGCATTAGTTCAGTGTAGCCTTGGATAACTTGTATTGGCGTTCGGAGTTCGTGTGAGACATTGGCGACAAAATCGGTTCTAATCTTTTCGAGCCGCGAAAGTTCGGTGATATCGCTCAGGACCGCCACGGCTCCCGGCTTCTCGTCAGCCTGCGAAACCTGAAATAAAGGTGAAGCGTGTACTTTTAGTCTACGTTCTCCATTCCGGAAAATGCTCATTTGGCTAAAAACTTCGGTCTTTTCTGAAAGGCACTGAGAAAAAATCTCTGGCAATGCCCCGGCGTCGGTGAGTTCGATAAGATTTTGCCCGAGGATTTCCTCGCGCCTAACGGCGAAAAACCTGCAGAAAGCAGGATTTGTTTCTATTATTCTGAGCGAGAAATCGACTGCGATAATGCCTTCGCCGGCTGCTTCGAGTATCGAAGAATATAGACGGCTTAAGTTCTCATTTTCATCGGCCCGTTTGTGAATCTGTTCCACCATGGCATCAAGCGTTGCGTCGAGGGGCTCGAGTTCCTCCGGCAATTCCAGAGCCGGAAGTCTGTCTTTTCCGGAACTCTTGGCGTAATGTTCGGCCTTATTTCTTAATTCCGCGAGCGGGGAGGCCAGCTGTTTATTCAAAATAAAACTGACGAGGACAGAGAGCAAGGCAATGAAAACTATGAGGTAGACAACCAGCTCTTGAGATCTCTCAAGAGCGCCTGCGCCAAGTGGCAAAGCCATTGCCAGCCTGAGAACAAGTTGACCTGATGTGTCGTTTTCGGATTCAAGTCCCGGCACAAGGATGGCAACGTAGAGCGTTCTCTTGCCAGTGGTGGCCGATTTTCGCACGGCAACGCCTGACTTTGCGTGAATCGCGGCTTTGACTTCAGGCCGATCTAGATGGTTTGACATCGACTCGGCATTGGTTTCAGATTCCGCCAAGACCTTTCCGCCTAAATCTATGATCGTAACGCGATACGTGGTGGCGTTCGTTACTTCCCGCACAAAGCCGGAAAGGCTGGATTCTGAAGCATCCCTTTGATTCTTCAATGTGATCGCAGCCAGATTTGCTGTTTTTAAAAGGACTTGGGAATCTGACTCAACAAGGAGCCTATCTGAAATATTGACAGCCACTGCAACAAAAACAATTGTTGCAACGAGAATAGCGAGAGCGACCCAGATGAGGTTTTTTCTAAAAATGCTACGCTTGCCAGATTTCACGTTTCATCCTTGAGACGATATCCTATGCCGCGAATCGTCTCCAGCATATCGGAAGCCTGTCCCAGTTTTCGCCTGATAGATACAATATGGACGTCGATGGCCCTGTCCGTAACAGGGTAGTCGTGTCCTTTCGTTCGGTCGATGAGTTGTTCACGTGTAAAAACCCGCCCCGGTTCCTGCAAAAATGTCTCAAGGATCGCAAATTCGGTGGCCGAGAGGTCTAAAATCCGGTCGGCGAGCTTTGCCTCGTGGCGTTTGCGGTCCACCACGAGATCCTTAAACGAAAGTGTGTCCTTAGCCGTATCATGATTTGCATCTCGAGCGTTGCGCCTCAGCACTGCCTTTATTCTTGCCACAAGAACACGAGGGCTAAAAGGTTTGACGATATAGTCATCCGCTCCTAAACTTAACCCTGCTACGATGTCAGATTCGTCGTCCTTAGCTGAAGCGATTATTATGGGAAGGTTGCGATAGAGCGACATGGAACGAACCACGCGCAGGAAAGAAAGCCCATCCATACCTGGTAACATCAGGTCCAGAACACAGAACGCAAACTTGTGCTGTCCCAAGGCGGTGAGTGCGTCTTCCGCCTTAGCAGCCTTAAAGCTCGCCCATCCTTCTTTTTGGAACGCCAAAGCCATAAGCTCGGCTATGTCTTCATCGTCTTCGACGATCAGGATTTCATTCTGGTTTTCGTTTGCCACAGTCGGTTTCTCTCCGCATGCCTAATACCTATCGGACCATTTGTCCTATTCGTTCAGATCAGCGTGAATGCCTTCCACCATGAAAACTATGGCCTCGCACGCATTGGTCATGTGATCTCCCAAACGTTCCAAGTGCCCGGAAAGCGTAATGATGCGCGTCGCGCGTTCGGCCTGTTCTGGATACTGCATCAAGAACGCAAGTGTGTCCTGCAAAAGTGCCTTATGCGCATGATCGATCTCGTCATCAAGCAAGGCGGTTTGCCTTGCAAGCGCCGAACTGCGCTGCCTGTATGCCTGAGCGGTGCCGTGAATCATCTGTGCTCCCATGTCAGCCATTGCGGTGATGCGTTCAAGCTGGTGCCACTGTGGCTCGTGAACAAAAAGCTTAGTCGCTTTGGCAAGATGAACCGCATAATCGCCGGCTCGCTCGAAATCGGCAGCCAATTTGAAAACCGACAATAGTTTACGCAGATCCGAGGCTACTGGCTGCCGGGTTGCGATCAATTCAATAACATGGTCTTCTATCTGCAGTTGCAGCTTGTCAATCTCGTCATCCTCGTTCTTAACGGTCTTGTAGAGGGCAACATCCTGCGTCTTGAGCGCATGACTTGCCTTGAGTACGGACTCCTCAACTTTGGCAGCCATAAGCACCATGAGTTCATCGATAGCAGCCACGTCGGCGTCAAAAGCCGGGTTTTGCATTGGGTGCTCCTTATATTCTTTTTCGTCCAGACTTTTCAGCCAAAACGGCCGGTGATGTAGCGCTCGGTCCTTTCGTCCTCTGGGTTTACAAAGAGTTTTTTCGTGGGCGCATACTCAATCAAATCTCCCAGAAGCATGAATGCCGTCATATCCGAGATTCGCCCTGCCTGCTGCAGATTGTGCGTCACTATGATTATAGTATAGTCCTTCTTAAGCTCGGTCGTAAGCTCTTCGATGCTTGCTGTTGAGAGCGGATCCAGGGCGCTCGTTGGCTCATCCATCAGAATAACTTCCGGAGTGAGCGCCAAGGTCCGAGCGATACAAAGGCGCTGCTGCTGTCCTCCGGAGAGCGAAAGCGCGCTTTTCTTGAGTTTGTCCTTCACTTCGTTCCAAAGCGCGGCTTTTCTAAGCGAGGATTCGACGAGTTCGTCGCAGCTGTCCTTAAGGCCATGAATACGGGCTGCCCACGCAATATTATCGTAGATGCTTTTAGGGAAAGGATTTGGTTTTTGGAATACCATACCTATTTTGGTTCTGACAGTCACAGGGTCCACGGCTGGATCATAGATGTTCTTGGAATGGAAGCGTACCTCTCCCCTGGTGACGGTTCCAGGTATGAGCTCATTCATGCGGTTAAAGGCACGCAATGCGGTGCTTTTGCCACAGCCTGAGGGGCCGATGATGGCAGTGGTTGCTTTTCTGGGAAAGGATATGGTTAAGCCTTTTACAGCTTTGACGCCGTCCGCATAGGTCACTTCCAAGTCTTTGGCAGACAGTGCAATATGATCTGGCGGGTAGAAAAAATCCATAATATCAATATTTGCAATTGACGTGAGCTTTCTGTTTGAGGAGTGTTAGATTTGAGTTAATTCACGGCGACAGTTCTTTGATTATTGATGATCATTGATATCGGTCTCATTTCAAGATTCGAGCGATCTCGTGTACGGAGCCGATGCCCTTTCGTTCCATCCACTGGGCGATGCCAGTCTTAATTTTGAAGGGTACTTCCGGATCGACAAAGATCGCCGTACCTACCTGAATAGCCGCTGCTCCGGCAAGGAGGTACTCGATTGCATCCTCGGCGCTGCTGATCCCGCCACAGCCAATAACAGGGATTTTCACTGCCCGTGAGGCCTTCCATACGCAGGCCACGCCCACCGGCCGAATCGCAGGACCCGAAAGCCCTGCGGTCTCGCGCGCAAAGCGGGGCTTTAAGTTCTCTATGTCTATCGCCATGCCGACCACAGTGTTAATGCACGTAAGCGCATCGGCTCCGCCTTGTTCTGCAGCGATGGCAATACTGGCAATGTCTGTCACGTTGGGGCTCAACTTTACAAAAACGGGCCTTTTTGTGAGCGTAGATATCTTGCGGGTCAGCTTTTCTACTTGTGATGGCTCCGTTCCGAAACTCATGCCGCCGTGGCTCACATTTGGACACGATACGTTGATTTCGTAGGCGTCAACGCCGTTTCCAAAGGGCCCCACTGCTTCTTCTATCGCTTGGATCACTCGGCAATACTCGTCCTCGGTGGAGCCCGCGATGTTTGCCACAATAGAACAATGCAGTGTTTTCAGAAATGGAAGCTTTTCTTCCACGAAGGCTACAACCCCGGGGTTGGCAAGACCGATCGAGTTCAAGAGCCCGCTCGGCGTTTCAAATAGACGAGGTGCGGGGTTGCCCTCACGCTTCTCAAAGGTGATTGCCTTGGTATAGAGCGCACCAAGCGCGTCCAGGTCCAAAAGTTGAGCGTATTCCTGGCCAAATCCGAATGTGCCGGAAGCCACTCCCACCGGATTCTGCATCGTAAGGCCAGCAATTTGTACTGAAAGCTCGGCTTGCATTAGACTTTCTCCCAGTCAATTGTTCCTGCTGCAAAGATTGGACCATCGGCACAGACGCGCACATAACCGCCTTGCTTGAGCGGCAGCACACATCCTTGGCAGGCCCCTACGCCGCAGGCCATCCACTGTTCCGCAGAGATGTGCAAGGGGTTTCCAGTTTTGACGCTAAGCGCTTGGGCAGCTTTTAGCATCGGGACCGGGCCGCATGCATACAGATGGGAAGAGGGGGAATTCTCCGCCTCGTTTTTCATAAGGTCGGAGAGCACGGTCACCGCATTCCCTTTTGTTCCAAAGCTGCCATCATCAGTGGCCAGAAAGAGTTGCCCAGGTTCTGCCAAAATCTTTTCAAGCACTTGAAAGTTCGGGATATCCTTGAAAGTACGAAACCCTAAAACACAAACAGGATTCCTGCCATCGGGATTTTTGAGTTCAGTCTTGTTTCCTTGATCGAACAACTTAAACAAGTATGAAAAAAGATACAATATCGGGCCACATCCGATTCCTCCTCCAACAAGGTAAGCGTTTTCACCCTGTGAGGGCAGAGGGAAGGCATTGCCAAGGGGACCTAGTACGTCTAGTTTGTCGGTACAGGTGCTGAGTGCCTTTGTTTGTGGGCCTCGAATCTCATAGAGCGAAAATGCAGTTTGACCGTCGAAACCCGCGAACGCGAGCGGACGGCGAAGGAGTCCACCTTGAGCAATAGTCTGGTCGGGAAGGCGGAATGTGAAGAATTGACCCGGAAGCGGAAGCTCAAGATCGCGAGGCCAAAGAAAACCAAGCAGCATCCAGGACGGAGAAACAGCCTTGTTCAGTACGATGTCCGCTACAAAGTGTCGCACCTTTCCCCCTTCGAACGCCTCGTCATAGTTCTCAGGCACAATTTTTAGGAAGAAAGGGCTTTGTGTCAATTGCCCGGAAGGCAGTTGTTAGCGGAACAGGGTTGGTAATCAAACATAGTCAAACGTAATCAACCATAGGCGAGGTTCTGTATAGTGCCAGATAGCGCAAGAAGGCATGAACTTTGCATAAATTTGAATTTGTTATAGACTGACCTAATGCAAGGTTTCTTCGAACTACTGATTTTGTTTTTGTTCTTAGGTGCGGGGGCCGTGTGTGCCCGATTGAGACTGGCCCCGAAGCCCGCGAAGCTGGAACAAATCATAAGAATCGTGCTTTGGGTGTTGCTTTTTGGTATGGGGTTTCGAATCGGCAATAACAGGGATCTTTACAGTCAATTTGCCACGATGGGAGAGTTGGCGTTGTCTACCGCGGTGCTTTCGATACTCGGCAGCTGCCTTGCGACGATTCTTGCAAGTTTTGTGGTACCCGGGATGCGAAGACAAGCTCACAGTACGGCAGCGAAATCCGGTGAGTCGAAGCCGGAATCCTCAAACCTTGGGCTATCCTTCTGTCAACGTACCAGAAGCAGAGTCTCCAAAGCCCTTGCTTACGCAAAAACTCCCTTGACGCTGTTCTGTTTTGTGCTTTTTGGAGCGGGATTTGGATCTCTCGTACCACCTGTCTCTTTCGATCTGGGCGCAGTTACAGGTTGGATACTCGACGTGCTTCTTTTCTTCATCGGCATGCAATTCTATCAGTCTGGTGCCAGTCTGCGGGGCGCTTTTTCCAGTCCTATGGTTCTTGTCGTTCCTGTCGCAACCGCCGCTGGCACGCTCCTTGCGAGCCTTGCTCTCGTGCCGCTGTTTCAAATTTCTGTAGGCAAAGCTCTTGCTCTCTCCGGAGGTTTTGGCTGGTACAGCCTCTCCGGTGTTCTTATCGCTAACCTTGGCGACCCGTATTTGGGTTCGGTAGCGTTCTTGGCCAATTTGATCCGCGAGAGCCTTGCACTCCTTCTCATTCCTTTTCTCGGGAGAACGCGAATACCGACGTTGGCAGTGAGTGTTGGCGGAGCCACGACAATGGATGTAACGCTGCCGCTTATCGAGCAGTCGTCTGGCCCCTGGATTGTGCCAGTGAGCTTTGTATCGGGCGCGTTGCTTTCACTCGCCGTGCCATTTTTGGTGCCATTCTTTTTCGGGTTAGGCTGAGGTAGGCCTGAGGTAGGCCTGAGATTAGGCTGACTCTCGGCTCAGAGCTCAGCCAGTTTTTCTTCGATTTCTTCCAACCGTGCGGTCAGATTACGTATGGATGCCTCAATTCGAGACTTCTCCTTCAGAAGTCTGTCGGCAGGGTCTTCGGAAATCTCCTGAGTCCTCAGCATGCCCTTAACAGAGGAGGGGCTTGCTCCTGACTGCAGCGCTTCAATCGCCTTGGTGCGCTCGGATGCGTCTCTAATTCCCGCAACAAAACGCAAGCCGTCCCAACCTAGACTTGGGTCGAGCCCGGCCCCTTGTGAAACGATTGCTGATGTGGCCGTGGCCTTTGGAACGCCCAACACGCGCTCGATATAGTCCTCAAAGCGCGCTTGCTTCGCTTTGCATAGTTCCGCGGCCTTAGAAAGCAACCGCCCAAATTCCAACATTATCTCCCCATTCTGTCGAATGCAGCGCTCTTTTATGGTCTTCGTCAATTCAACGAACTCAGGATCGGTGTCAAAAACATTTTGGTAGAGCCCTTTCTCTTCGGCTTCGTCCACAAGACGATGGAAGGTGGCCCAGAATTCCTGCGTGTGAGGTCTGCCCTGAAGTATTCCGCCGTTCTTGCAGGACACGAGATGATGCGCATACTCGTGTAAAGCAGTGTAAACAAGCTGATTGTCAGACTCGAAGTTCTTGTTGTGAATGACAATCTCGGCAGTTGCAGGCTTATACAGGCCATTAACTTTCTTATTGGTTTTTCCGGAGAAAACAAGAGTAAAAGGCTTCGGGCATTCTTCTACATTGAGCAATATCTCTTTGACGCGATCCTGGTTCATTGGTACTCCTCGAGATGTCAGGTCACGAAAGACACTTAGAAAGCCAGTCTCATGAAAAGGGAGTGAGCCGAAAGCCTTGATGCCCTAGAGGTTTCAATGATCCTGGCCTGGACAAGCTCTAACTGAGTGCTCGGTCGATTTCTGACCTGTTGAATCCTACGATGATTTTGCCATTTATGTCGATGACAGGGACGCCGGTTTGTCCGGACTTTCTTACCATTTCATTGGCACGCCGGGGATCAGTTTCTACATTGTATTCGGTGAAAGCCACGCCCTTAGTTCTAAAATAGTCCTTTGCCATTCGACAATACGGGCAATTATTCGTCGTATAAATTGCTATAGCCATACATGTTCCTCCAATTGGAATTGTTTGATTTTTAGCTAAAGGTTACATATGAAAAATACTATGTAATAGAAGTATCGTCAAGATTGAATCAGGCCCGCTAGGGCGAAGCGTTACGTATGTGTGAAAAGGCAAGTAGCGGTCCTCTTCTGGGGCCTTTTATTCGTGTCGGGACTTGCCCGGCCAGACACAAAAGGGAAAGCTGTTCTACAGAAAACCGACACGATGATTGCGTATGGCAGCAGTGGATTTCAAGGGTCAGTCGAGTACGATTATGAAGCGAATGGGTACGGCAACGCGAGCGTTGCTATGTCGAAAAAAGAAGACTGGGATTGGAAAGCCAGCGCTAAGAGTGCAAATGGAAAGCTTGGCCTTAGTTTCGGAGTTGGTTACTTGGGCAACAGTTTTTCCATTCGGCCTCGGCCTTATACGAATCTATTACTGAAAGTCCCCGAAACAAAGCCCTTGTGGGCCACTCGAACAAGTACACTTTTGGGTTCATCCTATCCATCTGAAATAGTCTTAGACGCCGCTTACGGAAATCTTAGCCTTATCGGCGCAGCCAAAATGCTTGATGTGCCCATAAGTGATCTCGTCGACGATGTCGCGCAGGTATTTCAGGCCAAAATGGAGCTCGTTGGAGTGGAATATACGGCATATATGCTAGGAGACACCGCTTTGGCGCTTTCGTTTTGTATGTCTCACTTGCCTTTTAAGCAAAACAGTGGTGGATGGACTCCAACGATGCCTACAACAATGGAAAGTTCTTTTGGTAGTCTCTCTGCGGCCTTGGCATTTCCCGTTGAGAACGTCGCGAAAGTCGGTGTCTGGGCTTCCTTGACCCAAGGCTATTTTGATCCCCTTGGTGCTGCGGTGCGAGCACAAGTCGATTCCAA
>Ga0116171_10002869_pt1 | contig 16155 bp, 12 predicted proteins | sample AD_JPNHW2_MetaG_FD_89798 | JGI IMG/M metagenome (GOLD analysis project Ga0116171, IMG submission 89798) | Active sludge microbial communities of municipal wastewater-treating anaerobic digesters from Japan - AD_JPNHW2_MetaG | ecosystem: Engineered > Bioreactor > Anaerobic > Digestate | place...
CCCCAGGCGCGGGATCGGGCTGCTCTATATCGTGCTGGGGCTGGCTACCTTCGCGGCGACTGCCATCGCGTACGCGTATACCCCTCTGCGGAACGTGGAGACCCTGCTGCCCGACCGACTGCCGGAACAACCAGCGGTGGAATAGCGTAGTTTTTCATTTGCGCGAAAGCAGCCTTTAAACCAAGCCTGGACCGGGAACTTTTGTCAGTAATTTGACAAAACTCAGTGGATTTCAAAGTTATGTCAATGTTTTGACATAACTTGCTAGAAAAAAAGTTTTGTCAATTAATTGACAAAACTTTTTCCTTTGAATGCTACGCTGTAACTAGCGCTCCCTCTAACTGAGGCCTATTGTCTTTCGCCCTGCGCCCACATGCCCAGCCGTTCTTTATAGCCCACGCGGGTATTCCCTCACCCCATCCGCCCGCCTTACGGGTACAATTGAACCATCATGCCCGAAAATCCGCTTGACCCCTGGATAGACACCGTCATCCAAGGCGACTGCCTCGAGATTCTGCCCACTCTGCCCGCCGAATCGGTGGACCTCGTTTTCGCCGACCCACCCTACAATCTGCAGCTGCAGTCCGAGCTCTGGCGCCCGAATACTACCCGCGTGGACGCCGTTGACGCGAATTGGGACAAATTCGAAAACCTGGAAGCCTACGACAACTTTACGCGTGCCTGGCTGGACGCCTGCCGGCGCGTGCTCAAGCCTACCGGCACGCTGTGGGTCATCGGTTCCTATCACAATATTTACCGCGTCGGGCGCGTTTTGCAGGATTTGCAGTATTGGATTCTGAATGACATCGTGTGGGTCAAGAGCAACCCCATGCCCAACTTCCGCGGGATGCGCTTTACCAACGCGCATGAAACGCTGCTGTGGGCGCAAAAGGAACGCGGCGCGCGCTACACTTTCAACTATCATGCCATGAAAGCCCTCAATGACGACCTGCAGATGCGCTCGGATTGGTTTATCCCTATTTGCACTGGCAGCGAACGCCTGAAGGAAAACGGTCGTAAAGTGCACCCGACCCAGAAACCCGAGGCGCTGCTCTATCGCATCCTGCTGGCAAGCACCAACCCGGGTGATGTGGTGCTTGACCCATTCTTCGGCACGGGCACCACTGGCGCGATGGCTAAGAAGCTGCAGCGGCACTACATTGGCATCGAGGTGGAAGAATCTTATGTGCGCAGCGCCTGCAAACGCCTCAGCCGCTTCACGCAGCTGGAATTCAACGCCCCCATTTTCATCACGCCCAACCCGCGCAGTCTGGAGCGCGTGCCCTTTGGCGCGCTGGTGGAACAGGGCTTCATCGAGCCGGGGCAGGCGCTCTTTTTCGGCCTGGAGGACGACCTGAAAGCCACTGTGCAGGCGGATGGTTCGCTGGTCTGCCGCGGTGAGCGTGGGTCTATCCACGCGCTGGCCCGAAGCTTACGCAAAGGCCCGGCAAACGGCTGGGAGCTTTGGTACTATTGGGACACAGAGACGCAGTGCCGACAGCCGATTAACAAGCTGCGCGCCAAATACCGCGAAAGCGTTAAAAAACATTACTCAGGATGAAAGCGAGAGGATTGGAACCAAATGATGGAACATAAAGAAACGTATACGCAAAGCCGCTGGAGCCTGGATGACCTGTTCACAGGCTTTGAAGACGCCAACATCGAAGCGACCTACGAAAAGCTGGACGCGATGGTGGCGGAGTTCGAAAAGTGCCGCGGGGAGCTGAAGCCTGATATTTCCGCCGAACGCTTCATGGAAATCGTGTCCAGCTCAGAAGCGGGTGAAAAGCTGGGCTACCGCCTGTACGGCTTCGCCGAGCTATCCTTCGCGGCGAACACCCAGGACCAGAAAGCTCAGATTGCCGTGGCGCGCATCCAGCAATTCGTCGCCGAGATGTCCAACCGCACGCTCTTCTTCAACCTGTGGTGGAAAGCGCTGGACGACGCCAACGCGCAGCGCCTTTTGGCAGCCAGCGGCGACTACCGCTATTGGCTGGAGCAAATCCGCAACTTCAAGCCTTACACGCTCAGCGAAGCCGAAGAAAAGGTGATTAACATCAAAAACGTCACCGGTTCCAACGCCCTGAACATACTCTACGACTCGCTCACCAACCGCTACGTCTTCCACCTGGAAGTGGACGGCGAGCAAAAAGAGCTGACCCGCGGCGAATTGATGACCTACGTGCGCAGCGGCGACCCGGAGCTGCGCGCCAAGGCCTACCAGGAGCTTTACCGCGTCTACGGTGAGGACGCGCCCATCCTCGGACAAATCTACCAGAACCTTGTGCGCGACTGGCGCAACGAAAACGTCTCCTTGCGCGGCTTCGGCAGCCCGATTTCCGTGCGCAACCTGATTAACGACATCCCGGATGAGATTATCGACACGCTTATCGAGGTTACCCGCAAAAACCTGGGCGTCTTCCACCGCTACTTCAAGCTGAAAGCTAAAAAACTGGGCGTGGAAAAACTGCGCCGCTACGATATCTATGCGCCTGTCACCGCAGCCGACAAACGCTTTAGCTACGAAGAAGCCGTTGCGCTCACCTTCGAAGCCTTCGAGCGCTTCGACCAGGCCTTTGCCAGCAAAGCACGGCGCGTCTTTGACGAAAAGCATGTGGACAGCGAAGTGCGCAAAGGCAAAATGGGCGGAGCGTTCTGCTCCACCATCCTGCCCGAATTGACCCCCTGGGTGCTGCTCAATTACCAGGGCAAGTCCGAGGACGTCTCCACCATGGCGCACGAACTCGGGCACGCCGTGCATTCCATAATGGCAGCGGAGCACACGCTTTACACCCAGCACGCCTGCCTGCCCCTGGCGGAGACTGCCTCCACTTTCGGCGAAATGACCCTGACCGACCTGATGCTCGAGCGCGAGACGGATGCCTCGGTCAAGGAAGATATCCTTTTCGGGCAGCTGGACGATGCTTTTGCCACCATTTTGCGCCAGATTTACTTTGCCATCTTCGAGCGCGACGCGCACGAGAAAATCATCCGGGACGCTTCAGTGGACGAGCTTTCGGAGCTTTACCTCGAGAACCTGAAAGAGGAATTTGGCGACGCGGTGGACGTGAGCGAGGAGTTCAAGTACGAATGGGTTTCCATCCCGCACATCTACGGCACGCCCTTCTATGTGTACGCCTACGCCTTTGGGCAGCTGCTGGTCTTCGCTTTGTACAAGCGTTACCAGGAAGAGGGCGAGAGCTTTAAGCCCAAGTATATGCGCATCCTCTCGGCGGGCGGCTCCGTCGCGCCGGTGCAGCTGCTGGCGGAAGCCAGCCTGGACGTGACCAAGGCTGAGTTCTGGCAGGGCGGGTACGATATCATTGACGGCATGGTCAGCCGGCTGGAAAACTTGTAAGCTTTTTCTTGATCCATAACGAATAGAGCGCCCGTTAGGGCGCTCTTTGTTAGCTTAGATACGTGTCTACGCAGCGTTCTTGGGGGTGTTTTCCGCCTCGAGTACGTTCTGGATGGCGTCGCTGATACGGGTGGCGGTCTCCACGTTGTTCATAGTATAGAGGTGGATGCCGCGAATGTCATGGTCAATCAGGTCCATAATCTGCTCGGTGGCGTAATAGATGCCGGCGTCGAAGAGCGCCTTGGGGTTATCTCCGTAGCGGCTGAAGATGCGTGAGAGCCTGGCGGGCACGCTGGCGCCGCTCAGGGCCACCGTACGCTCAATCTGGCGGATGTTGGTGATGGGCATGATGCCGGCTTCGATGGGCACATGAATGCCGGCGCGTTCCGCCATATCGCGAAAGATGTAAAACTTCTCATTGTCGAAGAACAGCTGGGTAATCAGGTGCCCCACGCCGTTATCGATCTTGATTTTCAGGTTCTCGATGTCTTTTTCCAACGTCTCGCACTGGTAGTGGCACTCGGGGTAGCAGGCGCCCAGCAGGTTGAAGCTCGGGTCGTACTGCTTGATGAAAGCCGCCAGGTCGCTGGCATGCCGGAAGTCTTCTTTGGGCGGCACGTCCGGAGAAATGTCGCCGCGCAGGACCATGATATTCTGCACCTGGTTGGCTTTCAGCTTTTCCAGCGTCTCCAGGGCTTCCGGGCGGTCCAGGTTCACGCAGGTCAGGTGGGCGACAGGTTCCACATGGTAGGTGGAGAGGATCAGGGAGGCAATCTCGATGGTTTTCTCGCGCTGAGCTTGGCTGCCGCCGGCGCCGTAGGTGACACTGATAAAATCCGCGGGGATGCCGCGCAGCCTGAGCAGCGTGTTGTAAATCGTGTTGTACGAGGTGTCTTTTTTCGGCGGGAAGATTTCCAGCGAGAAGACGGTCTTTTTGTGGTCGAATAGTTTCGTGATATTCATAAGCCTCTCCAGGTTAGAGCATTATTTTATCCTGAGTGCGCTGGAATGGGAAACGGCTTGTTCCGGGCTGCCAGAACGGTAGATAATCTTTTGTTATCCTTCAGAATTGCATTATATTTTTAACATATTCATTGAAAGGAAGGAAAATCCGTCATGGAAATCGATGTTGAGACTGAACGTGTGCCTAGAAGCAGAGAGGTGCATGTGCATGAATCCAGTGCATTTTACGGGTTGGGTTTTATCGGCGCGGCGATTTATTTTATCAGCACGGCCACCACGTTCTGGATGGGCGTACTGGGCTTTCTGAAAGCGTTCGTCTGGCCGGCTTTCCTGGTCTACGAAGCGCTGAAGGTGCTGTACTAGAACACGCGCTCGCTTGTCACCCTGGCGCGGCTGCCCGGTTCGTTAGCATGAGCACGGCGGCTTGCTTGTCACGCTGAGCGAAGTCGAAGGGTCTTGTAGGGATTTGTTTCGTTCGTCGGTGCGGACCTGGCCGTTCGTATCGCGAGCTTAAGAAGCGATCTTCCCCTTTTTTCCTTCGTCAACCCGATCGCACTCCCCTAACCGTCTCTGCGCGACCCTTTGCCAATGCCTGACCTCTGCGGGGAATAAGGCAGCTGGCAAAGGGTCGCGGCAATGCGAAGCTCCCATGGTGGTGTCTGCCTGTCAATCCCTGACAAATTTTCAGGTGATGTGAAAAAAAGCCGCCAAATAGTTTTCAAATATCCCTATGCAATCTGGCAGAATTTTACATACTAAAGGCAGATTGCCGAACCGTTTTGCCTGGCAACCTGGGTCGCTTGGCAGATCATTGGTTGGCAAAACGGTTCGCAATGACGGGTCTTCGTCGCAAGGACGAATTGCGCGTCAGCGCGAGCGCAGGTCGTAGGTCGGGTGCAGCGGCAGGACGTTCGTAGGTCGGGTGGAGCGCCAGGACGTTCGTAGGTCGGGTGGAGCGCCAGCGCAACCCGACAAGCTTTGGCCAGCGAGTTCGTAGGTCGGGTGGAGCGCCTGCGCAACCCGACAAGTCGCAACCGGAAGGTCGTAGGTCGGGTGCAGCGGCAGGACGTTCGTAGGTCGGGTGGAGCGCCAGCGCAACCCGACAAGCTTTGGCCAGCGAGTGTGGAGCCGTTGGCTTCCGCCCCCGCGCCTCTTCACCCGGCGTAAACGGCTTTCATCCTGAACGCAGCGAAGAATCTATCTTTGAACCCCCTTTCGGCGGTTCGAAAAACGCAAACCGCCCTACAACCGACCCTCCTTCGCAATGACAAATCGTTCCCCGGCAGCAATCCCGGGCATCCCTTCAACACGTGTCAATCTACGCCCGATAAGAGCTTATGGTATATTTTACGCATCACTTCTCGCTCAGGAGCAGCTGTTCATGTTCATTGCCATCGAAGGTGTCATCGGCGTCGGCAAAACCACGCTTGCCCGTTTCGTCCATTCTGCTTTCTCCGCCGACCTGCTCCTGGAAGTCTTCGAGGAAAACCCCTTCCTGAGCGATTTCTACAGCGACCGCAGCCGCTACGCCTTCCAAACCCAAATCTTCTTTCTGCTCAGCCGCTATCAACAGCAGCACCGCGTCATCCCGGATACCCTGGCAGCCGGACGAATGATTATCTCCGACTACACCTTCGAAAAAGACGCGCTCTTTGCCGGCATCAACCTGGCCGGCGATGAGCTGGCAATGTACCACCGCGTGCATGCAGCCCTGGCGGAAAAAATCCCCCAGCCGGACCTGGTGGTGTACTTGCGCGCCAGCACTGAGACGCTCATGCAGCGCATCGCCCACCGCGACCGCCCCTACGAGCGCGGGATGGACCGGGCATACATCGACGAGCTGAACCAGGCTTACGAGGCGTTCTTCGCGCACCCCCGTTGGGAAGGCCGCCTGCTGCCGATTGAAACGGACGCCCTGAACATCGTCGCCCGCCCGGACGACCTGAATTATGTCATCAACCGCATCCGGCAGACGCTGCGCATTGCGCCCTATCAGGAAAGCCTGCCATTGGAAGGCTGAAGGAGGAGGTATCGTGCATATCACCCGGGATTTACTGGTCAAGTTTGCCAGGGAATATGTCGCAAAGAAAACGCGCCAGTCGAACGACATCGTCGCCGTGTACCTCACCGGTTCCGTCCTGACGGACGACCCATTGATTGGCGGCAGCACGGATATCGACCTGGTGGTCGTGCACAAAGAGAATCCGCTCTTCGAACGGGAAGTGCAGCGCATCAGCTACGAAATCTCGCTGGATGTGCAGCATCACCACCAATCCTTCTACACTTTTCACCGCCGCTTGCGCCTGAACCCCTGGCTGGGCTTTGCCTTGTGCGATCACAGGTCTATCCTGTACGACACCGAGCACTGGCTGGAATTTATCCAGGCCGGCGTCAGCGCCGGCTTCAACAGCCCCGAGACTGTGTACGCGCGCGGGCAGGCCGCGGCGGATAAAGCCCGCCAGCTTTGGTTTGAACTGGAAGATCCGCAGGAACTGCCTTTTGCCTTGTGGACCGACCTGTACTATAAGGCGGTCGGCAGCGCCGCCAACGCAATCGCGATTATCAACGGTCCGGCGCTTACCACCCGGCGGATGCTTTTGGATTTTCCCGCGCGCGCGGAGGCGCTTGGTAAGCTGGAACTGACCGGCGAACTGCTGCAGATCATCAGCCGCGCCCCGATTAACACTGAAATTTTGAACACCTGGCGCCCGGTGTGGGAAAACGCGCTGAGCGCCGCGAGCAAGCTGCCCGACTGCCCGCCTAATCTGCTGCCCGCCCGCAAAGCCTACTTTGTGAACAGCTGCGCTGCCATGCTGGAAAGCGGAAGCGCCCACGCCGCGCTCTGGCCGATGGTGGAGACCTGGCGGCAGGCGAATCTGTTGTTATCCGAGGATCCTGCCCAACAGGAAGCCTGGCAAAAGTTCCTGGAAGCGCTGGAAATTACCCCGTTCGACAAGGATGAACAAATCGAACGCCTGGACCTCTTCCTGGACAATGCCGAAGCAGCTTTGGCTGAGATGAAAGCGGAGTATGGGCTCTGAATTCTAAATTTTCCCCTTTTTTCCACTTTTTCTGTGGATAAGTGCCGGAAATCTGTGGATAAGTCTGCAAATATGTGAATAACTCGAGCAAATATTCTATGTTCAACGGGAAAACCTGTTGAAAACTCAGGTCCTTTAAAGCCCGCGAGAAGAACTTATCCACAAGTTTTTGCTTTTTCCACAAAAAATCCAACACCACTGCACAAATCTGCGGCGCACAAAAACAGGAAAGCACCGCCACATATTCTGCCTGCACAAGAGCAAGCCCCTACATAGCCGGCCTTGAACCGCTTTTCACAGTCTCTATCCACATCTCCACAGTCCCTACTGCTTTTACTACCTTAAGAATTATGAAATGAATATAGATCTGTGTATAAAAAAACGGCAGCCCAACCGAACTGCCGTAAAAAAGAAGTACACAATCTTGTTAAAGGTTGACTTCCGTTTTACCCATCAGCCTCTCCTGCACCAGCTGCACGACCTGGCTGATATGCGCGCTGCTGGAAACCAGATTGAGGTTATCGCTCGGGATAATCAGCACCGGGCACTGGGCGAAAGACGCGATCCACTCTTCGTACAAGACGTTCAAACGCTCCAGATAGCTGCGCGAAATGCCGGCTTCAAAGCCGCGCCCGCGCGTGTTGATGCGCTGCAATAGCGTATCCACCGAGGTGCGTAAATAGACCACCAGATTAGGCGGAGGCAGCAGGTCAATCAGAATGCGGTAAAGGTCCTGGTAAACGCCGTAGTCGCGCGTACTCATATCCTCCTGCAGGTACAGGTTGCGGGCAAAAACTTCCGCGTCCTCGTAGACTGAGCGATCCTGCACCACCGAGCCTTCGGCATCCAGCAGCTGCTTATGGATGCGCAGGCGGCGGGTGAGGAAGTAAAGTTGCGAATGGAAGGACCAGGCTTCCATATTGCGGTAAAAGTCTTCCAAATAGGGGTTGTCGTTTACAGGCTCAAAAAAAGGCTTGAAGCCGAGCCGTTCGCTCAGAATCTGAACCAAAGTGGACTTGCCCGCGCCGATATTGCCTGCCACAACGATGAACTTATCCATGCTGCCAGCTTTCCGAATCAGATGAGTTAGCTGTAGTATAAACGCAATCTAGGGGAAAATCAGGGCTAAAACAGGGCTTTTCGTTCAGGATTCGACAGCTGCGCCTTGGGGACTTACGCGAATGCCCGACACCAGCAGAACAGCCCCGGCGTTCAGCCCCGCGGCGGCCGCGCAGACCAGCCAGAAGCTGTTCTGATACAAACCGGGGCTGAACAGAGGCCCCAGCAGCCTGCCAATCGAGAGTGCTGCCATCAAAATCGCCAGTACCGCCGCACGCGAATTTGGCAGCACCTCGCTGACCGTGGTCATCAGACTTATCAGCGCGAATTCAAAACTGACATAAAAGAGAGCCAACCCGACCAGCGCCAGGCTAAAGGAAGTTCTGGTGAGGGGAAGGGCCAGCGCCACGAGCCCGTTTATTATCAACGCAAGCCGCATGGCGCGGTGTTTGCCAATTTTATCGAGCACCGCGGCCGAGAGCAGTTCCGAACCCAGTTCCGAAGTGCCAATAATTACCGAAGCAACTGCCAGCGCGGCAAAGTCCAGCCCGAAAGTATCCTTAATCCACACGCTGAAAATGAGGTTAATCATCTCATTCGCGCCCGTAGAGAAGATTCCGACCAGCGCGGCGGCCAGCACCGGAAAATAGCGCAGCGCTTTGCCCAGGTTCGCCAGGACGCTTGTTCCTTGGTTGGCAGGCGCGCGCTGCGCAGGCACCAGCAGCCACAGCGCGGCGGTCAAAAGCACGCCGGCGATGGTTAGGGCGCTGAAAGGCGCGACCCAGCCGCCAGTGTTCAGCAGCGCCCCCAGCACAGGCACCCCAACGATGAAGCCCAGCGACCAACTCAGCTCGGTGATGGACAGCACCGTCCCTCTGCGCTCATAAGGGACTTTTTCCCCCAGGTAGGCTTGCATAGAGGGGATGAAGATGCCGTTGCCGACGCCAAAGACTGACAGCCCGATGATAAAGCTCAGAAAGTTCTGTCCAAGTGCGGTAATGCCGCAGCCGACAAAAAAGAGAATGACGCCAAGCATCAAACCGTTTTTGCGTCCGCGCGCATCCGCCATGGAAGCCAGAAAAGGATTGAAGATACCCAGCACGGAACGGATGGAAAACGCGATGCTGAGGTCTGCCAGCTGCACGCCCATGCCGGCGGCAAAGAGCGGAAGCAGCGGGTACACCATACGGTAGCCGGAGTTGATGACCGTGCGGGTGAGCGTAAACAGGAAAATTTCAGCCTTGGTACGCGGGGAAATAGGGTTGGGCATGCAGCGGGAACCTTGGGCGCGTAGAGCTTTGCTTAGGCCGGGGTGGCAGGCTGGTCCAGCATATCCTGCAGGGTGGTGCCCTTGAGCTGCGCGATAATCTGGTCTTCCGTCTCTTTCCAGAATTTCAGATAGGGGCAGGCGTCCGCGAGCGGGCAGGTCTCCGGGTCTTCCGTGCAGTGGATCAGGTTGATCTTGCCGTCGATGGTGGTCACAATGTCGTAGATGGAGATTTCAGCCGGGCTTTTTGCCAGCATGATGCCGCCCCGCGCGCCGCGGCGGGTCTTGATCAAACCCGCTCCCACCAGTTCAGAATTGATCCGGGAAAGAAAAATGCGGGAGATTTGCATCTCTTCCGCAATGACGTTAGAGGGTGTCAGACGGTTCTGTCCATTCCGGGCAATATAAATCATAGAGCGCAGCGCGTAATCCGCCTGATTGGTAATTTGCATTGCCATAGTATATCCGTTTCCAACTGGTCGCCTGGAAAACCAGGTGTGGTAAGTCCGTTCTGCAAACGGACTGAAGGAAGGGGGCAAATAATTACTATGCCTATGATTTATTTTACCGCAAGTATGCGTAATGCATGACCATCCGTTGCGGCTTCCACCCAGGTCCACTCTGAAAGTGCGATCACCCGGCTGATTTCCGGGTTTTGTTCAAGGTCTGTCAAGAGGCGCGGACCGACTGCCAGACGCGCCTGCGCATCGGGCATTTCCTGCGCGAACGCGCCAAGCCACAGGCTGACTGGCTCGAGATTGACAGCAGATTCGAATTGGACAAGCGCTGAAAAATCGGCGCTGCGCAAACTCAGCGCTTTGAGCGCGTCTTCCCCGAGCGTGAATCCGAGCACAGCGCTGCCGCCCAAGAGCAGCTCGTCTTGCGGCTGCAGCCTGCGCTGGAGGACGCCCGCGCTCTGGAAAGTTTCATACAGGCGCCGCGTGGTTTGCAGCCGCTCCGGGTTGCAAGCCCAGTAGACCGCGCCGATTCGGAAACTTTCGCTCAAGCCAAACAACCCTTGCACGTCATCTTTGCCACAAGCTGGAATGATCAGGGCGTCCAGTTCGCGCTGGAAGGGCGGCAGCGCGCTGCCCAGCTGCTGCTTAAGCGAGGCGGAGGGCAGGCTCCCTCCCACTAGCAGGTAGCGCCCTTCCGCGCCGCGCACAAGCAGCACCGGCTGCTCCGGGCTGTTGAAGGCGCGCAAGTGCAGCTGCCCGTCAGGCGCGCGGGCTGCCGTGCTCCAGACCAGCACAACCAGGCTGGCGCCGATAATCATGAGTGGGATGGGGCGGGCCAGAGCTTTGGCAGGTTTGTGTTTCAGCGGGACTGTCAGGCTGAGCGCCAATGCCCAGGCAGCCAGCACCCAAAAGAAGCTGAACGGCGGAAAGCGCCAGGCAGTCGGGAGCAAGCCCGCCAACCAAAGCACCGCGCGGTTGGTGTACGCAGCGGGCAGCCAGGCAAGCCAGGCAAGCGCCTTTCCAAGGCCTAAGGAGAGCAAGCCCCCTAAAAGCGCCAGCATGCCCAACAGCATGACCAGCGGCTGGGCGGGCAGCACCAGTGGGTTGGCGAGCAGAAAGAGAGGCGAGATTTCCTGAAAGTGGTAAAGGACGAGGGGCAGCGTAAGGGCTTGCGCCGCGAAAGTGGTCAGCAGGTATTCGCCGGCGGTGTCGCTCAGACCCCGGGCGGCAGCCTGTCCCACGCGTGCCTCCAGCCAGCGCCGCAGGCGGGCTTGCATGGGCGCGCTGAACAGCAGAATTCCGACAGTAGCCGCTGCCGAGAGCTGGAAGCCGATATCCCAGGGCAGGTGCGGGTTGAAGAGCAGCATCAGGCAGACGACCAATCCCAGGCTGTTCAGCCCGCTGCCGCGCCGGTTGATGGATGCGCCCATAATTCCCAATGAACTCATCAGCGCCGCGCGCACCACAGAAGCGTCTGCCCCGACCAAAACGGTGTAAAACGCCAGAGTCAATATCGCCAGCCCGCCGCCGCGCCAGGCTCCCAGCTTACGGGTGAAGAGCCCGGTGATTAACCCCGCCAGCACGGCCATATTAAAACCTGAGATGGCGATGATGTGCGCGGTGCCCGTCAGGGAGTAGGCGTTTTGCAGCTCGGCGGAGATGCCGCTGCGCTCGCCAAGCAGAATACCGCGCAGCAGGGCGCCCTCCGGCTCCGGGAAAATCCGGCGCGAGACCAGGAGCGAGCGTTCCCGCAGGCGGTAGATGGCAGTGTAGAAAGGGCTGCCCTGCTCGCGCTGCAGCAGTTCCACGCGCGCGTACTGGCTGAGCGCGCTGATGCCCTGATGGAAAAGATACGCTTTATAGGAAAACGTGCCGCTCTCCCCCGCCTCCGTGAGCTCCCCACGGATGGAGAGCAGGTCGCCGTAGGCGTAGGCGCTGCCCGGCATTGTCCGCAGCAGGATTTTTCCGCGCACTTTCTCCGGCCGCACTGCTTCCACGTCCGCGGAAAGGGCGTTTACGGCTTGCACCTCTACGACCAATTCCTGCCCGTTCTCCCAAGCCTCGGGCGTTTCGCTCACCACGCCCAAGACCTCGACTTCGCCTTTGCCGACGTAGTAGCCAATGAATGCGGCGGTATCCTTTGGCAAAGAAAGCTGATAGAGCAGCGCTGCCAGGCAAAAACCAGCCGCAAGCAGGGATAACGGCAGTTGTTTGCGCGGCTGCCAGCGGAATCTGCGTTTTGCATGCCCGAGCGCGCCCAAAAGACACAGCCCCAACATGCCCGCCCACCACTGCCAGGGCAGCCTGAGCCAGCTTGCCCCCACAGCGCCGCAAAGCCCCGCGCAGGCCAGCCAGAAAAAGGGCATTACCGCGGGGATATGCACCTGTGTCGGGTCGGGCGTGGGCGGCGGGGCGGGCGCGGCGGTGTTCACGGCGGGTCTGGTCTCCGGGCCTAAGGCTTGCTGCCCGGCGAGCTCTCCGTGCTGATGAATTCGAGCAAGAGCTCAAGCGCTTTTTGCGCGAGCATTTCTTTGTTGGCGGCCCGGTCTCCGGATAGCAGAAAATGTCGGGACCATTCCTTGCCGGCTGCGGCTAAGCCCACCCAACTGGTGCCGACCGGCTTGTTTGGGGTAGCCCCACCCGGCCCGGCGATGCAGGACACGGAAAGGGCAAAATCGGTCTTGAACAGTTCTCTCGCGCCGCGCGCCATTTCCAAAACAGTCTCGCTGCTGACCGCCCCATAGCGCTGCAGCGTCTCCCAGCGCACGCCCAAAAGCGCCACTTTGGCGGCATAGGCATAAGCGACCACCCCGCCAATGTAGTATTCCGAGGAGCCCGGAACATTGGTAATGCGGTGGCTGATCAGCCCGCCGGTGCAGCTTTCCGCCAGCGCCAGCGTCCATTTATGCCCGCCAAGGATTTTGCCAATACGCGCTTCCAGACCGGGCGGGTCCCCTTCCTGGCGCTCCTCAACAGGCATTCTTCCGGAAGAATCCAGCTCTCTCCAGCTTTCCGCCAGGTGATTGCTGCGGATGTACTCGGCGGCAGCCGGGCTGAGCCAGCCTTTTTGCACCAGGCGCTCGGGTTCGGCGCCGCTCTCCAACTCCCGGCGGATTTCTGAGGAAGAAATCTCCGGCGCGCTTACCTCGTCGAGCAGGATGATTTGCGCGCCTTTCGCTTCCAGCTCGCCGATGAACTTCAGGTTCGGCGCGAAGCCCTGCCGCGGGCACACCACCAGCGCGGTCAGCCCCAAGAGCGCCTCCAGGTGAAACCAGTGGTTGAGGGAAGGGTCCTCTCCGGAAAAGCTGTCGGTTCCGAGCAGGAAAGCCAGACGCAGCTTTGGGTCGCATTCTTCGCGCAGGCGGGTAAAAGTTTCCGCGCTCAGGTTTGGGCGGTGGCTTTCGCGCGCGATTTCCTCTTCCAGCCTGCTGACAGAAACGCGCTCAACCGTGCCAGCCAGATCCCGGGCGATATCGCCGGCAGCCAGCTGGCAAAGCTCAAAACGGTGCTCGTAAGTGAACGGCAGGGAACGTTTGACGGCATCCAGGGTATTGTGGTGCCGGTAAACCGGCATAATCATCACCTCGCGCACCGGCCAGCCGCGCCCGCTCAGCGCCCGCACCGCGGCTGTAATCAATGCGCTGTGCCCTTTATGGAAAGGGTCCGCCGAACTGCCAAACACAAGCAAAAATGGCTGGGCGTTGCTCATGGGTTTTCTCCCGGATTCGTATCCAAATTTTCCAGCTCATTAAGCCAGAGCGCGCCGCTGGCGTCCGCCGGCATCACCCAGCCGCCGCGCGCGGAAAGGGAGAGCGCGCTGACCTTAGGTCCTTCCGGGCCGGCCGAGCGTTTGAATTGCTGGCTGAAAAATCGCCGGTAAAACAGGCGCAGCCACGCGAGGACCTGCTGCGGGGCGTACTGCCCGGCAAAGGCGCTGAGCGCGAGCTGATAGACCTGCCGCGGGGAAAGCTTGTTTACCAGGCTGTGATACAGGAAAAAGTCGTGCAGCAGGTAAGGCCCCAGCACCGTTTCCGTTTCCTGCGGGCTGCTGCCGTCCGCGCGGACCGGCAGCAGTTCGGGTGAAATCGCTGCCGCGCATATGCTGGACACAGCTGCTGCGCCGTCCTCCCCGAAAAGCTCACGCCCCGCCCAAGCCAACACGCGCAGGACAAGCGTTTTGGGCAGGCCGGTGTTCACGTGGTAATTGGAGGTCTGGTCGCCCGCAAAGGTGCACCAGCCCAACGCGATTTCCGAAAGGTCGCCGGTGCCGACCATCAGCGCGCTGTGTTGGTTGGCAAGGTCGAGCAGAATCTGCGTGCGTTCGCGCGCCTGCGCGTTTTCGTATGTAAGGTCAAAACAGTCCGGTGGGTGCCCGATATCCCGCAAGTGGCTCTCAAGCGCGCCCGTAATCGGGATTTCGCGCAGCGTCACGCCGCACAAGCTTGCCAGCCTTTCCAGGCGTTCGCGGGAGGATTGGGTAGAGCCCGGTCCAGGCAAGCTCAGCGCCAGGATATCCTGTTTCTCCAGGCCCAGCAGCCGGAATGCCTGAAAGCTGACCATCAGCGCCAGGCTGGAATCCGCGCCGCCGGACAGGCCCAACACGACCTTGCGCAGCCCGGTACGGCGCAGTCTGCCGGCCAGACCGGCGCTTTGAATGGCGAACGCGGCCGCGCACTGGGCGTCAGGTTGGCTGACGGAGAGGAAGGGGGTCTGAGTGAGCGCTGGTGGGGGCGCCTCGTTACTTTGTTCGGCTGCTTTGCGCGCGGAGCGTTTGCGGGGGCCAATCAGGGCGCGGGCGGATTGGGTAGAGAACTGCAGCGGCTGCGTTTCGGCCAGGGTCTCGCCGTCGTGCAGGATGCCGGCTTTGCCGCTGAACACCGCTTCCGCCGTGGATTCGCACGGCCCGCAAGAGGCGTACGCCCATACCGCCTGCCGTCCGCGCAAGGACAGGCGGGTCTCCGGGGTTTGGTCGGCCAGCGCCAGGGCGGGCAGGGCGCAGGGATTGAGCAACAGCCCTACGCGCATTTCGAGTATCAGGTTTTCAGTCCGCCCGACGCACAGTTGAATTCTTTCCGGGTAGAGTTCCGGGAGCCGCAAGCTCAGGTCCGCGGCGGCCGGTACGCTCTGCCCCAGAATTTCCGCCTGCGTGTCGGGGAATTCGCCTCCCGCGCTGAACCAGCGGCTCGGGAACCCGGACAGCGGGTCGAGAGGTTCTCTTTCCAGCGAAAGCCCGGCCGGGCCGTGTGGACCCAGCAGCACGGCGGCGTTGTACAGGTGTTTCACGTGCTGGAACGGGAGCCCGACCAACGCCCAGGTTTCCATGCTGCGGCAGCCTGCGGCAATGCGCTCCAGGGCTCTCAAGGCGCTTTCCACCAGCAGGGGCTGCAGGAACAAATCGCCGCAGCTGCAGCCGGTCAGGCAGAGCTCGGGGAAAACTGCCAGGCGCGGCGCGGGGTTCTGCGCGGTTGTTTGCTCCAGCGCGCGCAGGATTTCCCGGCAGTTAAAGTCAACGTCGGCAGCACGCAGCTCGGGCACAACCACCGAGAGCTGCAGGCCGCGGCAGGGAGTTTTGGTTTGGGGTGCAGGTGAGCTTCCCACAGCAAAGATCCTTGAACAGCTTAATGATAACAAGCTTTTCCGGGCTGTGCGCGATGGATTGATAGAAAATTTCGGGAACCGGAATTTTCTCCGGCATGTTCAGGCCTGGCTGGCAAATTCCTGCACGCGCTCAAGCTGCTGCGCCACCGCCAGCGAGTCTTCCCGGAAGTATTCCAGGGTCAGCCATTCGGGCTGCACACGCTCCAGGGTCCATTCCAGCAGGCGGTAATCTTCGTCCGTCAGCGTTTCATGCGCGTCGAAAAGGCGCCCGTCCCGCCCGGCGCGCACTCCTGCCAGGTGGATCTGCACGCTTTTTTCCAGCGGCAGCGCGGAAAGGTAGGCTTCGGGGCTCATCCTGCGCGCCTGCGCGGCAATGCGCGCGTGCGCCAGGTCCAGCAGCAGCTTGCAGCC
>Ga0116171_10002870_pt1 | contig 16154 bp, 12 predicted proteins | sample AD_JPNHW2_MetaG_FD_89798 | JGI IMG/M metagenome (GOLD analysis project Ga0116171, IMG submission 89798) | Active sludge microbial communities of municipal wastewater-treating anaerobic digesters from Japan - AD_JPNHW2_MetaG | ecosystem: Engineered > Bioreactor > Anaerobic > Digestate | place...
CATGGCACGGGGTAGTAGGGTAGCCTGGTCCATCCTAGAGCGTTTGGGACGCTTTGACGGCGGTTCGAATCCGCCCTACCCCATCGGACCATGAAAAAACAGGATGCTGCACGGATCTATTCCGCTCTTCTGAAACGGTATCCTGATGCCCGCGAATCGCCGGAAGCGGTCTGCCGTGGTACTCCGTTTGAGGTGCTCATCCTCACGATCCTCTCCGCCCAGACAACGGACAAAGCGGTCCTGAAGGTGAAAGGGCCGCTCTTCTCGAAATACCCGGCTCCCGCAAAACTGGCGAAAGCCAGCCCTGCCGATGTGGAGAGGATCATCCACAGCCTTGGCTATTACCACGCGAAGGCCCGTAATATCATCGCCGCTTCCCAGACCGTGCTTTCAAGTTTCAACGGCAATATCCCCGGGACCATGGACGAGCTCCTGACGATCCCGGGCGTAGGGCGCAAGACAGCCAATATCGTCCTGTACCATGCGCTTGGAAAGAATGAGGGGATCGCGGTTGATACCCATGTCCGGCGGCTGGCGCAGCGGATCGGGTTTACCGGCACGGATAATGTCGCCGTCATCGAGCGGGATCTCATGGCGCTTTTCCCCCGGAAGGACTGGGGGGATTTGACGGATATCCTGATTGCACACGGGAGGACGACCTGCGATGCGAAGAAACCACGCTGTGAGGAGTGCGTGATCCAGGGGGAGTGCCGGTATTACCAGGAGAATGTACTACTGCACGGTTTTAACCGGGTATAGCCCGGCAGCGGGGCGAAACCCATAAGTGCATTATAATTACTCCCAAATGATTTCGGCTAAGTACCTTTTCATCATCAGGCCTTGTCTGATTTTTATCAGGATCCGGTTGTTCCGGATAAGGTTTTATCGCGATGAGGATCACGATCACAGATTTCAGATAATAATCAGATTCAAAAATTTTCAGTAAAAATGAGCATCCGGGGATCTCAATACCCGATGGCCACGCGGATTGCAGTGAACACCCCGTATCCGATCAGCGCACTGATGGGGATGGTCAGGATCCAGGCCGCAATAATGCTTCGCGCAACGCCCCATTTCACCGTGCTTGTGCCCATCGTGGATCCCACACCCATGATAGACGTACAGATGACATGGGTCGTGCTCACCGGGATCCCGATCACCGATGCACCAAGGATCGTTGCAGCCCCGGCAGTTTCGGCTGCAAATCCCTGGACGGGGCGGAGCTTGGTGATCTTGTATCCCATGGTCCGGACGATCCGCCACCCACCCGAAAGCGTCCCGAGCGCAATCGCGGTATAGGAAACCAGGATCACCCAGAACGGCATGGGCAGGTTGTTGGGGTCCACACTGGCACCGAAATAACCTATCGAGAACAAAAGCGGCAGGATAATCCCCATAGTCTTCTGGGCGTCGTTCGTGCCGTGGCTGAAACTGTAGGCAGCAGCCGAGCAGAGCTGGAGCCGTTTGAAATGCGTCTCGGCAGTCTGTTTATTGGATCGCCGGGTCAGCCAGAGGACGAAGGCCATGAAGAGAAAACCGGCAATAAACCCGATTACCGGAGAGATGATCATGAATGCAGCTACGACGGTAATTGTCTCTAACTTGATGGCTGCGAACCCGGCCGCTGCAATACCGGCACCGGTCATCCCTCCGATGAGTGCATGGGACGAGGAACTGGGCAGACCGAAGAACCAGGTGATCAGGTTCCAGGTGATGGCCCCGATAAGGGCACTGAGGATGATATACGGTACAATGAGTGTCTGGACAACATCCAGATGAATGATCTTGCTGATGGTACTGGCAACCGCAACGCCAAACCCGAATGCAGCAATGAAATTGAAAAAAGCTGCAAAAAAAACCGCATTCCGGGGAGAGAGTACCTTGGTTGATACGACCGTCGATATGGAATTTGCCGAATCGTGGAAGCCGTTGGTGAAATCAAAAACAAGCGCGAGACCGATAATAAAGACAATCAGTTCCCAGGTAGCTTCGATCATGCAATCCTCTCACAGGTCTTCAGTAGTGCGTTCATGAGTGGCGGATCGCGATATCGGACAGAACGTTTGCCACATCCTCGCAATAATCCGTAGCGGTCTCAAGATGCTCGTATATATCCTTGAGTTTGATGATCGCTATCGCATCGGGAGTCTTGAACAGGTCGGTCACTGCATGGGCAAGCACGTCGTCCGCGAGGTTTTCAAGCCGGTTCACCTCGATGCAGCGCTCCTCGACATAGCGGGGATCCTTGAGAGAACGGATCCCCCTGACCGCGCTCTCAATCTCCATGGTGGACATGTGGATCAGTTTCGCAAGCTCGATCATGTGCGAATCGGTGCCACCGATACCGTAATAGAACATCTTCTCGGTCGCCCCGTCAATATAGTCCAGCACTTCGTCGAGTGCCGAGGCGAGGCGGGAGATCTCTTCAGGATCGAGGGGGGTGATGAACGTGCGGTTCAGCTGGTCGTAGATGTCATGGGTGATCTGGTCGCCCTTGTGTTCCAGTTTCTCGATCTCGTGGCGTTTCTCTTTCACATTGGTGAAATCCTCGGTCAGCGCTACCAGCTGCCACGCCGCCTCCCTGACAACCCCTGCCTGTTTTTCAAAAAGGTCAAAAAAAACCTTATCCTGCGGTATCAGCAATTCACGAAGACCCATAACAAACCCACCGGTAATCGGCAGTAGATCTTAAAAATATAGCGAAATATCGCTGGCCTTACACGTTCGCGATCGCAAACGCGACGATGGAATAACCCGCCCAGGCAACAACCATGGCAAGCGGGATGGTGATGACCCACGCCATCATCATCTCGCGGACAACCCGCCACTGTACCGCATTCTTTCCCCGCGTCGCGCCGACACCGATGATCGCCCCGTTGATGGCATGGGTGGAAGAGACCGGAATGCCCCAGTGCGTCACGGAAACGAGGATTGCACTGCTCGCGGTTGCTGCGCAGAACCCCTGGTACGGACGGATCTTCGTTATCCCCTTTGCCATCTTGTCCACTACCCGCCACCCGCCCAGACAGGTCCCGAGCCCGATCGCCAGTGCCGATGAGAGGACGACCCATGCAGGAACATCGAATGTCAGCAGTACGCCCGAAGATAGAAGGAGGGCAGTGATAACACCCACTGCGTGCTGACCGTCGTTTGCGCCGTGGGCAGTTGCCTGGATGAGGCAGGAGAGCACATGCAGCGGCTGGAAGATCCGTTTCATCCGGTTCTGCCGGGAATGGCGGAAGAGGTGGGAGATGATGATATCGAAGATGAATGCGCCGACAATCCCGATGATGGGGGATATGATGATGAACAGGACGATTGCCAGCAGTCCCGTGAGCCTGAGTGCTCCAAGGAACATTTCTGCCGGGATAATCAGTGCCGCTCCGCATATCGCTCCCAGAAGAACACCGAGCCGGACGTCCTCATGAAACGAGGCCATAAACAGACCAAGCATGATGCTGCCTGCAACGGCCCCGGTTATTCCCATGCCGAAAACCTCAAGAACCTGGCCTGTATCAGGGAGGACAACCGCGGACAGCCCCCCGACTGCGATACCGGCCCCCAGAAGTCCGCCGATAATGGCATTGCTGCTGGACAGGGGAATGCCGGCCCGGGTAGCGAGGGACACCAGAACGATGGCGGTACCTATGGCTACGACTATCGATAAGGGGGTGAGCCCGCTCCCATGTACAACTGCCGTACCGATTGTTGCCGCAACAGCAGTCGTGAAAAGGAACGGACCTATCAGGTTGCAGACCGCTGTCGAGAAGACTGCTTTTGCAGGGGAGAGCGCTTTTGTTGCAACAACGGTTGCTATCGAATGCGCTGCATCATTAAGGCCGTTGACAAAATTCAGTGCAAGCGCGAGCACGATCCCAAAAAGGATGAGCGGGTCCATGCCGGTCATGCATGTGCCATCGCGATATCGATAAGGGCGTGTCCGACATCATTGCATTTCTCCATGACTTTCGCGAACCCTTCGTAGATGTCCTTGAGCTTGATGATCATCAGGAGGTCCTGTGTCTTGAACAGGTCAAGGACAGCTCGCGAGAGGAGCTCCGTGGAGAGGTTGTACAGCCGGCTGATCTCCATGGCATGGGTTTTCACGTCGGCGGGGTTTTTCAGGCTCGAGAGGCTTTCCACGGCCTGAGAAATCTCCGCGCTGGCAAGGAGGATCAGATAGGAGTACTCCTTGAGGGTTTCATTGGATTCCGGAATCCCGTAATTACAGAGCTGGTGTGTCACCCAGTCTGCCCTGTCGAGAACGTCATCAAAAGCCGGTGCGAGCCGTGCGATCTCATCGGGTTCAAGCGGGGTGATGAGCGACTCGTTCAGATGCTCGTAGATTTTCCTTGTTATCTCATCCCCCTGATGTTCAATCTGGCGCACCCGGTGCCCCTTCTCGGTACCCCCGGGGAGCTCGTGGGTGATCTCGTTCAACGTTGTGGATGCTTCGGTTATTTTCTCCGCCATCTCCTTGAACAGGGTAAAAAAAACCTTGTCTTCCGGCAGGATCAGGTCGCGGATTCGCATGGTAGGTGAATGGTCACCCTCGCATGATAAAAAAGTACCTTATGACAATCCCCGCCGATCCCTATACGGGTAACCGGGAGGTTCCGGCAAACGGTGTCCTTGAGGATTCAGCCAGCACAAAGAAGTGCCGCGCCAGTAAGGATTGGCCCGTCTAGAGGCCGGCTTTACGACGCATCGGCTGGACTTCTGCACCTTCAAGGTTCCCGGCAGCCCAGACGTACCGCTCGCGGATCGTCTGCGGGAGGTCGCGTTCGGCAATAATCTCGAACCCGAAGGACCGGTAAAAGGGGATCAGGTCCCTGACAGCATGCATAAAGAGATCGTCGTTATGGCAGGCGTCCACCAGTGCGCTGACGGCAAGACGGGAATACCCGTTATAACGATACGCAACCGGCGTGAAAATCCCATCCACTTCCATACCATCGGGATGCCGGCGGCACCGGGCAAGGGATACAATTTGCTCATCCCGGATAACGGCAAAGATACGGTCCAGCGCAGGATCTCCCCGGGTCTCGTGATACTCGAACCAGACTGCATCCGCCCGGAAGAATTCGTCCGGAACAATCTCCCGGACCTCCGGCCCGGTTTCTGCAGAATGCTTCATGGTTCCTCCCCAGTCCTGAACCGCTCCGTTGGTTCTCTGCACATCCTGCAGGAGTTGCGGGCTGTCAGCGATCCGGTACCCCTTCGGGGGGATCAGGATCTCAAACCGTGTCCCCTTTTTAAAAATTCCGGTCTCCCGGACACGTATGCCGGTGAGCGCGAGTATTTCCCGGGCAAGAAAGAGGCCGCAGCCATAGGTTTCGCTTCTCTGGGAAAAAAGCTGGTCCTTTTGTGTGTCCGGAATACCGTTGCCATTGTCCTCGATGATGACTGCACAGCCATCGGGGCGGATATGATAGCTGACAACCACCCGGTCTGCACGGGTTCCCTCTTTTTTTGAATTCTCGAAGAGGTGATAAAATACGGCAGGGATATGCGGATCGGCAAAAATTTCGAGCCGGGCTGTCCACGCATGGAACGTGAGGTTCCTGAAATTCACCCGTTCCGAGGCTTCAAGACAGGTTTCCTGAACCGGTATCCATGCGGGAGGAGTTGTCCCGATATCCCGGAACTCCCGGGAAATTTCTATCTGGCGCTGGATACCCATTGCGGATTCCTGAAGGTCGGCAATAAAGGAGAGGATCTCGGGATCATTGAATTTCATCACCCCGATCGAGAGACGCCCGTAGATGAGCGCCAGTTTTTTCGCAATATCGTTCCTGATGATCCCTGCAAGGATATTCAGGCGGCTGCTCGTTGTCTGCAGGGCAGAATTCATCATGACCTGTTCAGATATATCCCTAATAGTCTCGATGCCTCCCGTGATCGTGCCATCGGGATCCTTCAGCGCGGTTGCGCCAATCCGGAGATGGGCTCCTTTTCCGTCATGAAAGTGCGGGATGAAGACTTCAGCGATAACGGTCCCTGATTCGTTCCTGATCTGCGGGTATTTCGCTTCAGTTTCAGGATCTGCATTGAAGAGGAGGTTGACAAGTACCGGCCTTCGTATCCCGTAGAACGGGATGGCGTACGCATAGTCCCCGCGGCCAAGCATGTCTGCTTTTCTCGTGCCGGTCAGATCCTCTATGGCATGGTTCCACGCAATCACCTTCCCGTTCCTGTCGATCGCAAAGGTAGCGTCCGGCAGGAACTCGATGATATCATGCAGCTGTTGTTCGGATATCCTCAGGTGCGATGAGAGGAGGGAGACTGCCGCACCTACGACAATAAATATCATGCACCGTGAAGCAACCATGATTTCAAGGAACGGTTCTGTCGGGCCAAACAGCAGGGCCAGCGTTCCGTACGCCACGGCAATACCCAGGGAAAACAGGATACCTTTTCGCGGGTACCAGTATCCTGCTAGGATGATCGGGAAATAGAAGAGATGGGAAAAAACAATGGATATCCCCTGACCGAGCGTGATACCATTCACCGCTATGACCAGTGCGGTGAGCCCGGTAAGAATCCAGAAACGGTTCCGCCGGGATGGCTGTGTGCGATCAAAGAGATAACCAAAATTCATGAGCCGGGATATCCTGCATTCTCCATTCAGCACGAACGGGCAAAAAGATTCTCCTTGCCGTACTTAAACGGGCAACCGGTTGTCCCGGGTGAGGGCAGGGGGGATAAAGTCCTCTGCCGGCTCAGGCCTCAACCTGTCCATCCCTCTTGGGGGTCATACGGATCACGTCTGGCGGGCATTGGATCTCGAAACATGCACCTTTCCCCGGCACCCCCGTCTCCGTGATAGTGATACCGGTGATAGTGAGGATCTCCCGTGCGAGGAAAAGCCCGAGCCCGGTATTCAGGCCGTACTCATAGGAGAAGATCTTCTCTTTCTCACCTGCTGCGATGCCGACTCCGTCATCTTCGCAGATGATTATTCCCGTACCCGCGGTCTCCTTGTACCGGAAGGCAATCGTGGTGATGGTTTTTCCGTACTTTACCGCGTTATCGATAAGGTTGGAAAAGACTTTCATGATGAGAGGATCCGCATACAGTTCAAGAGATTCCGGCAGGGCATTCTCAATCCGGACAGCACCGGGGCTGATGAATTTTCCTGACATATCGACGAGCATTTTCGCATTATGCCATACCGGGGACTTGACCCCGATCTTCTGGTACTCCCCGGTAAATTCAACCGTTGCTATTGTCTGGTTGACAACTGCCATAGCGCTTGCGACATTGGCCCAGGCACTGCCTGAGTCTTTCATGCGGTACGCAGAGGAGAGTTCGAGATATTCTCTGAGCGCCGTCAGCTGGTTGAGGAGGTCGTGGCGGGTGATAGTTGCCATCAGCTGGAGTTTTTTATTGGCTTCTGCAAGTGCTTTTTCCACCCGCATGCGTTCTGAATTCTCTGCCTGCAGATCCCGGTTTGCCTGACGTAAGTCAGCGACTGCCTGCTGCAACTGGTCGCTCTGCAGGTTGAGCCGTTCGTGCGCTTCCTGCAGTTCGGTATTTTTCCTCACGGTGATCTCGTACGTTGAGAGGAGGATGTCAAGGATCTGTCTCCTGTTCGCGGTGATCGTATGCATACCGTCCGCGAGCGTGATCCCGAACGCGCCGCAGGATGCATCGGAATCCGGCATGGTGCGCGTTGTTATCACATTCTGGATCCGGGTATCGATATCCCGTGGCTCGTAAGGTTTGATAATGAAGTTGTCAGCCCCGGCTTCGAGCCCCCGGATCACATCCACCGGATCAAACAGCTGGGTGACCATTATCACCGGAACCGACTGGAGATTTTTATCCGATTTTATCCTGCGACAAAGCTCATAGCCATCCATCTCCGGCATCACGATATCTGTCAGAACAAGTTCCGGCGGTGCAGTCCTGATCTGTTCCAGCGCGTCCCTGCCATTCGTTGCGAGTGCGACCACATATCCTTTCTTTTCAAGGATATACCGCAGTGATTCTGCCTGGGTCCTGCTGTCTTCAACTATGAGTATTTTCATTGTTTCCGCTCCAGTAGATTCCGGATGACTTCAAGAAGTTGGCCTTTTTCAAAGCTGGTTTTTTTGATATATGCGTCTGCCCCCACCCTCATGCCATGTTTCTGGTCCTCCAGGGAATCCAGCGATGTCACGAGCACAACGGGAAGCGTGGAAATTCTTGCCTCGGCACGGATCTTTTCCGTGAGGGTAAACCCGTTCATGCGGGGCATGTCTACATCCGATACGACCATATCAAATTCCTGTTCCTTAAGCATTGCGAGAGCTTCCATGCCATCAACTGCAGTCTGAACCCGGAAACCGTCCCGTTCGAGGATTGTCTGCAGGAGGGCACGGGAGGTGACGGAGTCCTCGACAACCAGTATCCTCCTGATATCCCCGCCGTTTATACTTCGTGCGGATACCGGAGGAGGTCCCTTGATCGATTCCTGGATGAGTTCAAGGGCATCAAGAACCAGCGCAACCCTGCCGTCGCCCAGTATCACGGCCCCCGTTATCCGTTTTACCCGCCGGAGCTGACTGCCCAGCGACCGTACAACAATCTCCTGGACACGGATCACTTCGTCGACAATACAGGCTATCTGGCCCGCACCATAGGCAAGAATGACCACCGGGACCTGGGCAGATCCTTCAAGCGGTGCATGGTATTCCGTAATCCCGAGTGCTTCGGTGAGGCGGATTACCCCGATCTTTTCCCCCTGGAATTCAATAGCCTGACGGTCCCCGTACGGGAGGATGTCATGGAACTGGACACGGAACACCTGCCTGACCTGCTGCATGGGAAGCACATAGACCTGGCTTCCTGACCTGACGACCACTCCCCGGAGCGTGGCAAGCCGTACCGGGACCAGCATCCGGAGGGTTGTGCCTTTCCCGATCTCGGAGGAGACGGTTACGGCACCCCCGAGCCGGGTTACCGTCTCTTCCACGATCGCAAGCCCGAGGCCGCGTCCCGAAAGATCGGTGACGATCGGGTTTGTGGACAGCCCCGACCGGAAGATGAGCCAGATCGCTTCGTCATCGGTCAGTGCTGACACGTCTTCTGCAGATGCGATCCCTTTCTCGACAACCGCCCGCCGTATGACGTTCAGATCAATGCCGGCCCCGTCGTCGGATACTTCGATGCTGACCTTGCTCCCTGAGAAAGGAATGATCCGGATCCGGACCGTGCCCCGTACCGGTTTGCGGCGTTCTGCACGGATATCCGGGTACTCGATCCCGTGGTCGATGCTGTTGTGGATCAGGTGCATCAGGGGATCCTTGAGCGTCTCGATGATCCGCCGGTCCATCTCCAGGTCCCCGCCTTCGATGACCAGGTCGACCTGTTTGCCGGTGATCCGGGAGTATTCCCGTACCAGGCCGGAAAAGGGCTGGAGCACAATTGCAACCGGGAGCAGGACTGCATCATGGATCAGGTCGTAGATTGCGGAGGTGTTGATCTCCAGCGTGGAACGGTCTATCTCCGATGCATGGACGTGTACGTTCAGGTCATGCTGGAGATAGGTTACGAACTCCCGGTTGTACTCGAGGAACTCCACAAGCCGCTGCAACGGGAGGACAAGATCCGGCGGGAGTGCGGTCTTCTTGATGCCAAAGGAGACCTCGCGTATCCGGTGCAGGTCGTTGGATACGAGGGTGTTGTTCCAGCGCCAGATGCCAAAACGGGTCATCATCTCCTCGAGCTCCCGCATCCGGTGGGTGATGAACAGCCGGGTGGTGAGGAGATCGTCGGACCCTGCGATCAGCCGGTCGAGTTTGTTGGCGGCGATCCGGACCGTCTTCCCGTCCCAGGTATCATGTACAGCTGCACCCCGGGGCTGCTGTTGCCCGTCGGGATCCTGGTGCAGCAGTACGGTACCGGACCGCCCACCGGCAAAATTATCCATCCCGCTGCCTCCGGGACCGGCCCGCGAGGTTCCCGCGTTTTCATCAGAACCATGTGCGGTATCGGAATACCACGGGGGAGATGACGCACTACCGTCAGATCCTGCCCGCGGGACAGAGCGGTTATCCTTTATTCCGGAAACCAGTGCCCTGAGTGACCGTGCAATATCCGCAGGTGACATTTCTGGTCGCTTTCCTGAGAGAAGCCCGCGGGTAATTTTTATTGCATCGTGGAAGAGGTCGAATGCTGCCTCGTCGGGGATGAACTCTCCCTTTTTCATCAGCGAGAAGACCGACTCGAGGTTCTGGCAGACCGATTCGATCTCCCTGAGGTTGACCGCCCGTGCGCTTCCCTTGAGGCTGTGGGTCTTGCGGTAGACCCGCTCGATGAGCGGGGAACCCTGGATCACGCCGGCCTTTTCCAGCTCGATGAGTTCCTCGGTGATCTCACCGAGGTGTTCTTCCGCCTCCTCCCTGAACGTGGCGAGGAGCTGCTTGTGGAATTCCTCATCCGGATCGGTCATGTCGGCAGCACTCTAGACGTGGTACTGGACCGTGATCTTCTTTAACCGTACGCCGAGCTCGTGAAGGTCTTCGGCAGTCTTCTCGGCCTTCCGGGTGATCTCGAGATTTTTCTGGGCAGCATCCCGGATATTTTCCATGGCAGCCGAGATCTGATCCATACCTGCTGCCTGTTCCTGAATCGAGCTGGCGATCTCGATCGCTTCCCGCGATGAGTCGGCAATGGACCGTGCAAGGACCTCGATCGCTTCCCGTGCATCGCTTGTCAGGCGTGCGGCATCCGCAACCGAGCTTGTACCCTTCTCGGTCGAGATCACGGTAGATGAAACACCCCTCTGGATATCCGTTAGGATAGTACGGATATTTCCGGTTCCCTGTTTTGACTGTTCCGCGAGGTTATGGATCTCATGGGCAACAACCGCAAAACCCTTACCGAAGTCTCCTGCTTTTGCAGCCTCTATCGATGCATTTACCGCAAGCAGGTTGGATTGTTCGGAGATGTCGGTTACCGTGGCAATAATCTCCCCGATAGCCTGGCTCTGTTCCGAGAGCTTGATAACGTTCATGCCGATCATGTCCATCTGCCGCTGGATGTTGTTCATACCGTCAAGGATCTCCTGTACGGACTTCTGTCCCTCACCGGAAACCTGGAGGGCCTTCATCGCTTTTTCGGACATCTCCTTGGTCTTCACGTTCACGAGGTCCGTTTTCTTCCGGACACCTTCAACCGTATCGGAAGTCTGGTTGACGGTCCCGGCTGTCTGCGAACTTGCGCTGGAGAGCTGGTTGGTGATCGTGAGGATCTCGCTCGATGCGGAGGAGAGGACCGAGATACCGTCATATAACTCCTCGTTGATCAGCTTCATCAGCCGCTGGAGTTCGATACCGATCGTGTTGAGGGCGTCGCGGTAGGCAACAAATTCTCCGGCCACCGGGATCTTCTCGTCGAACCTGGCGGTGAAATCGCCGGATGCATAGAACCGGGACAACCGCATGGCCTCGTTCACGGGTTCCGTGATGGTCTCGAGGGTCTTGTTGAACCCGGCGATGATCATCCGGTACCCGCCATGGAATGCGCGCTCGTTGCCGCGGACCGAGAGATCTCCTGCCCGGGCAGCATCCGTCAGCTTGATGGTCTCCTTATGCAGGTGGTCGAGGGAGTCGACCATCATCCTGAGGGCGGGACGGATCTCGTCCCGCTCATCCACCGGTTTTGCAAATTCCTCGATATACTCCCCGTTGGCAATCTTCTTGATATCGCCCACGACATTCGTCTGGAGGTCGTCGGCAAACTCATCCATGGTCGCCGCCATGACCCCGATCTCGTCTTCTCTCCGGATATTAAGGCGGGCGGACAGGTGACCGTTCCTGAGTTCCCGGAGCATGACGACGACCTGCTGCAGGGGCCCGGATATCGAACGCCCAAAGAGAATGGCGATGGCTGCGCCGATGGTCATCGATGCGATCATCAGCGCGAAGATGGTATTCCGGATCGTATCGATGGGACCGGTGAAATCCGATAATTCGGCCCGGGAAACGATATACCAGTCCAGCGGTTCGTAGTAGGTATATGCATCGAGAACCATTGTCCCGTCGACTTCGTGGGGAATTGCCCCGTCCTTCTTTACGAACATCTCCCTGACGAAATCCTTCTGTGACCAGTTCTGCCCTTCCAGGGATGGATGTACCAGTACCGTTCCCCTGCTGTCTATCACGTACATGTACCCGTGCTGACCGACCGTGGTATTCCGGATACTTGTTTTGACCACGTCAAGGGTCTGTCCTTCGAGCGTCCCGACGAAAAGAACCCCGATGATCTTTCCCTTGGGATCCTTGATCGGTTCGTACGCGGTCACATAGTTCTTGCCGAACAGGTCCCGCCTGCCATAGTAGGTCCCGCCGTTGACAACGGTATAATTATAAACATCGTCGGTCAGGTGCGTCCCGACTGCCCGCTGCCCGTTCGTGTCAAGGACATTGGTGGAGATGCGGGCTGCATAACTGTCATTGTATACCTGGAAGACCGTTGCAGCGCCGCCTACCATTGCCTGGACCTTATCAACGATCTCGAAATTATCGTTCACCACGTACTGCTTGCCGCTGCTGTCGGTAAGCGTCATCTTCCCGTTGATAATTTCCGGTGTGCCTTTCCCGTAGAAGTTCTGTTTTGCAACACTGAGGTCGGAGTTGACCTTGTTGCGCGTCAGTTTATAGACATCGTTGGTCCACCCTTTCATATCCTTGACCTGTGTCTCAAGAAGGGACTGGGTCTGTTCATTGATGACACTGCTCGAACTGGTATAGGCCACCAGTCCCAGCAGCAGCGTCGGGACGATTGCCAGCAGCAGGCAGATCACGAGAATCTTTGTTCCGACTTTCATGTTGGTGAAAAATTCGAGCATCCCGGACCACTTCCAATTATTTATGATATATATTATGACAATAGACTGCCGGCATATTTCATTAAGTTAATGATCTGTTTTTTGGGGGGGAACACCCGCACGCAGGACAAAAAGGGAGGGGGAATCGCAGCGTGCAGTCCCCATGTTTTAACTGTCCTCTACAATCAGTGCCGGATCGGCAAGGATCGCGGCTGCATCGAGCACGATCAGGGTGCCGCCGACATATCCTTTGAGGTATTGTATCCAGGAAGGTGCACTGCCGGGATCCGGCATAAGGATGAGGGAGGACGGGATAGTACCGATACCGGTGATATTGTCGGCAAGGATCCCGAACGTGGTATGACCGTCCGTCATGACAATGACCCGGTTCAGATCGGTCAGTCCTTTTTCCGGGAGGGATAACAGGACACGGAGATCGACCAGTGAGATGATCTGTCCCCGTGCGGCACAGATGCCGGAGATAAACGGCGGCGCCCCGGGGACCGGGGTAATCTCGCCGGTGAGGATCACTTCCCGGACATAGCGCATCCCGAGCGCAAATTCCTGGTATGCGAGCTGGAAGCGGAGCACTTCCACGATCCCGGTCTCGGTTGTCCCCGAGTCCGGTACTGCAATCCTTTGTGCCCGTTCCGACAGGATCTTCCGGACCGATTCGTCTGTCCGGCTCCCGATATCCCGCATCTCCGTCACGATGAGCCTCCCGCATGGCGGCCGGGCCTGCCGTGTGCTGCATCAAGCACGGTCATGGTGCCCGGTTCAAGATACCGGAAGAGATCAGAGAAAATGAACGTGTCGTCTGAGGTCAGGTCAACGCCGGGAACCAGCGGTTGCCGTTTCTCCACGAGGTCTGCAGGAACCGTATGCATGGGGCTCTGCTGGAGGATATGGGTCTCATCCACCCAGAGTGCCACGCAGTCAGGACCTGCCCCGGTGATGATCAGCTTGTCAGTAAGACGGGGGGCCCGATCCGGTATCCCGAAAAACGAACGCACGGACCAGACCGGGATGATCTGCCCGTGGAGATTGACCGTCCCGGCAAGGCCGGGCGGTGATACCGGAACGGGGCCCAGCTGCACCATCTGCAGAACTATGCAGACCCGGGCCAGGGGGATCGCACACCGCACGTCATCGACAGAGAAGAACAGGTGGCGCATCATCGGATGATCCCTCATTAGTGCTGATGCAATAAAAAGGATACAGAAATTTTTTTTGGGCAGGGCTCACGCCTGAAAGAAACGGATGGACTGGGCGGGAATTGAACCCGCGGCCTCTTCCATGCCAAGGAAGCGATCTACCACTGATCTACCAGCCCGCTCCTACTTACTAGGACGGCATAGGTTAAAAGAATTGTTTATTCACCGGAGCGCTGTTCTTCCAGCCACTGCGGATTGGTTCTCAGGACGCACCTGCCGTTTGCATGAAGGGCGCGGTGGTTTCTGCGGACAGCGGTGAGGAACGGCGACTGCAGCGCATCCTCAAGAGACCGGGTTCTGAGGTTTGCATCGGAGACCGGGACAAGGGGGCAGGGTTCGAGGTCCCCGGAGGGATTGACGTGAATAAAACCCCTGCCGGCCGCAAGACAGCCCCCGAACACCTCCATATCCCCCGGGATCCCGATGAAAAACGCAGGATAATCCCGGTTGAACAGAGATATTTTCCTGTTGAGCTGGTCCCGCTGTTCCCGTGTCGGCACAAGGTCTTCTGTACCGGGCTCTGCGGGTACGTACTGGATGTAGATGAAGGCACGGGTTCCCGCTCCGATCATCATGCGGATGAAGGATTCGTCAAGAACCTCAGAAAAATTATTCCGGGACACCGTAACCGCACAGCCAAAGAACAGGATACGGTCATTCATCAGGGAACATGCGGCCAGGATCCGGTCGTATGACCCGGCACCCCGCCGGTTGTCGGTCTCTCCCTTAAATCCTTCAAGACTGATGAACGGGACAAGGTTTCCACAGGCAGCAAGGGCTGCGGCCATCTCATCGTCGATGAGCGTACCGTTGGTATTGAGCGTGAACAGAATACGGGGAAAGGATCCTGCAAGGGCGATGATATCCTGTGAACGCAGCAGCGGCTCCCCGCCAACGAACGCGATAACGGATATGCCGAGGTGCTCAGCCTGGGAAATAACGGAGTTCAGTTCGTCAAGAGTCAGTTCCGGCCCCGCAGGCGCAGGCCGCTCTTTCATATAACAACCCGAACAGGTAAGGTTGCACCGGGAGGTGATGCTGATAAACATCATGACCGGGATATCCCGGCCCCGTATCATGGCTTTCCTGCGGATCTTCGCAGCCTTCTTCTGGTGAAGGTGGATCGTCACGCCGCTCAGGAGCAGGGACGGCCGGGCCGCAAGGATCCGGCCGGTTCTTTTCCCGTCAGAAAAGATGACCCGGACGGACCTTTTCAAATTGTCCCGGTTAATGGTATCCATCAGATCGGCGTATCCCGCATCAGAACGCCGGCCGGTCATGCAGGACTTTGGATCATCTCTGCACAGAAAGGGAAAACAGATGGGGGAAAACATAGCTGCGGGAATTGTTACTCTTCTGGCGTCAACCGGATGTCGTTACAACGGGGGTCCGCCGGCTTCACGGGTATACGGGTCTTCCTTCTGCCTGCAATGAGGGTCCGGGAAAAGAGCCTCAGCATCAGTTTATGTTCCGAAGGCGGGATCAGGGGAGAAAAGACACACCATGCCTCTTCAACCAGGGTCCGGGCCTCTTTTCTGCATGCAGCAAGTGCCCCGGATTTCCTCACCAGCCCGATACCTTCAGAAAGGAATACCGGGTTCTTACGGAGACGTTTCGAGCAGAGAATCTTTGCCAGACGATCCTGATCCTTTTCCGGTAACCGTTCCAGTGCCTGTACAATGACATAGGTCAGTTTGCCTGATGCAAGGTCTTCGCCGCACTGCCGTCCGTTCCGGTCCTCGTCAAAATCCTTGATATCATTGAGGATCTGGAACGATACGCCGAAGTTCCGCGCAAGGGCCAGGCAGGCAGCCTTCGTCTTCTCATCGGACTTTGCCAGAATCGTGCAGGCCTCTGCAATCACCACGGCAGGGGATGCGGTCTTGAACTCGTACATCTGCAGCATCTTCTTTGGAAGGTGATCGTTTCGCCAGGCAGCAAGGTTCTCTTTTGTGAGGTTCTTTGTCCAGTAGATGTCGAGCGCCTGGCCGAAATGCCCCCGTACATATGCATCAAGGGTGATTTTGTAGAATCCGAGACGCTGCCTGTCGGTAAGGTCCGGGTGGGTGGAATACAGTGCTGCGGGAAGGAAGTACAGGGTGTTTGCTGCATTGATCGCGACA
>Ga0116171_10002875_pt1 | contig 16117 bp, 13 predicted proteins | sample AD_JPNHW2_MetaG_FD_89798 | JGI IMG/M metagenome (GOLD analysis project Ga0116171, IMG submission 89798) | Active sludge microbial communities of municipal wastewater-treating anaerobic digesters from Japan - AD_JPNHW2_MetaG | ecosystem: Engineered > Bioreactor > Anaerobic > Digestate | place...
ACCGGTTGCAACGAGTGTCATGGAAACCGTCCGGAATTTATTGTACATGGGGAAATAATCAATAAAGATATTTGTCAGCCACATGAAGTTACGACCCCACGACAACATCAGTGTAAGAATTATTACAGGAATTAACCACCAAAGCGTACGTTTGTCGACTACAAACAGGCTCAGAACAAACAGGAAAATTATTATTGCGCCAAGATATACCGGCCCTGAAGTTCCGGGCTGCGTTCCCCAATAGAGCGGCATCTGGCTTACAATCTGCTGCGTCTGACTGTCAGGAACGTTCATATTTTTCAGATACTTGGCTGTCTCGCTGTTCATGCTCAGTTTTCCTCCGCTGGCTCCTCCTTTGAAATTGGGGATGAGCAGGGTCATCGTTTCATCCACTCCGTAACTCCACTGGGTAATATAATCTTTATCAAGTCCGTGACCGGTATTTACTGCATTGGGTGAATTTTGCACAGCTGTAGTTAGTCCGTTTGATTTTCCCCGCATGGTATACTGACTGTATTCATATGTTGTGAGCAGTGATGTAGCATTCATCCCTACAGCCAAAAGAGCTGCAGCAATCATCACAACAGCCGTTTTCAGGAATTCTTTTATTTCTTTTTCGCGAATACTGTAGATGAATTCTACAACAGCAAATATCAGGAGTACAATCAGTGTATAATATATAATCTGGATGTGGTTTGCCCGGATAGCCAAGCTTAAGAAGAATGCGGTAAGAATTCCACCCAGCAGCCTTTTCCGGCGGAAAGCCAGAAATACCGCGCCAATAAGTGGTGCCATATAGGCAATGGTGATGGCTTTGGAGTTGTGACCGGCGGCTATGATGATAAAATTGTAGGAAGCAAAAGTAAAACCGATGGAGCCTATTATTGCCATCCAGGGCTTAAATCCGAATGCCAGCAGTAAGATATAGAAGCAGATGAGGTAAAGCAGCAGATTTGAAACCGGCCGGGGAAATTCCATCACCAATTTTTCTACATATTGCAATACATTATTCGGCTGTTCCATCGAAATCTGATAGTTTGGCATACCTCCGAACAATGAATTAGTCCACAGGGTGACATCATCATGCGATTCATTATAATCTACTGTCTCCTTTGAGTCTGCTATCCAGCTCTGGGTATCGTGTGCAATCAGTTTTTTTCCTTCCAGTACAGAGGTAAAATAGCTGAATGAAATAACTATAAAAAGCAATAATGCTACTAAATGCGGGGTGAGTGAATTCAGAATGGTTTTATTCATACGTCTAAGTTCTGTATTGAAAAAACAGTTTTTGGGGAAAATCACACAAAAGTACTACATTTTTTCCGTTTTGCTACAGCTATGATTGGTTAATTTTAATAAATTGCATCTCTCTGCTACGGTCTGAATTCCGTACTAAGAGATTTACACATCAAGTTAACCAATATAAACTGAAAGTTAGCCTGGATTTTTTCTAACCAACATCTCATTTATAAGCAAAATTGGTTAATTTTGCGGGCTGAACAGGATGCACGCAAAATAAATGACAAACTATAAAAATATTTCTTTCTTCAACGGATTAAATTCGCTTCGTTTTTTTGCTGCGCTCCTGGTAGTACTTCATCATTCCGAAACAATCCGTTTTAAAAATGGACTACCGAACCTGAACTGGCTGGGGCTCTTCAAGGATGGCAGTATCGCCGTTACCTTCTTTTTTGTGCTAAGCGGATTTTTAATCACCTATTTGCTGTTGAAAGAAAACGGACAGAACGGAACTGTTAGTATCAAACGATTTTACCTCAAAAGAGTACTTCGCATCTGGCCACTGTACTTTCTGCTTGTTATTTTCGGCACCCTGCTTCTGCCTGCTCTTATTAATATTTTCGGGCTGAACTATGTAATGCCTTATACTTTCGGGCAAACCTGGCATTACTTCCTGTTTTTTCTTCCCGGGCTGGTTACTTACTTTTTCGGACATCATTTACTTGAGCCTCTCTGGTCCATAGGTATCGAGGAAGTTTTTTATCTGATCTGGGCGCCACTCTTTAAATTTGCAAAAAGATATTTGCTGTTGATATTAATTTCGATCATCGCGATCAAATCATTTTTGATTATCACCAGCTTTTATATCGTGGAAAATAATTTATTTTCTTATCTCGTGGATATATTTCAGTTTGAAGCAATGGCTGTAGGTGGTCTGGGAGCATATTTTATCTACAACAGAAACCATTCACTGTCGGGACTAAAAATATATAAAATTCCAGTTCAGATAGCGATATATAGTTTGCTGGTTATCTTTCTGGTTTTCAATCGCAATATTGACAATTCCGTTTGGAATATATTCTTTAAAACGCCGGTTTTTTCGCAGCTTTTCATCTGTTTTTTGTTTTTGTACCTCATCATTGGCGTTTCGCTTATTGATCACAGCATCTTCAAACTGCGCAACCGGTTTTTTTCTTACCTGGGCGAAATCTCATACGGTATCTATATGTATCATATGCCAATAATCTTTGGATTGATGCTGGTACTGCAAAAACAACTCTCAAAACTGGACCTGCTGACAGGTTCACTGCTGTATTATCCCGTGACTTTAATTGTAGTTGTGGGTGTTTCGGCTATTTCAAAACGTTATTTTGAAGATTTCTTCCTGAAATTAAAGGACAGAATAGTCATCCGGAAAAAAGTCACCATCCAATAAAAAAACAGACGAAATAGCTAAATTCCGTCTGTTCTCTAGTAAATTATTTTGCCCGCTTTTTCAGATCATCTATCGGTATGGTCATCAGTCTGCCCACAGGGACTTTGCCTCTATAGGTTATTATCTTCATCAACCGGGCATCTTTGGGCAACGACAAGGGTTCGGTGTAGCACTGATAAAAACAGTCAGGAGTAGAATTATCGAAACTGGTGTAAATATCCAACCCGCCAATTTCAGTTGTCAGTTCCACATAGTATTTATCATCCTTTTTCATCACATTTACAATGGGATCGTATATGGCCGGTGAATACTTGGTTTCGGCATAATCCAGCCGATGAAAATGATTTTCGGTTTTGCTAACGAAGTTTTCCCAGTTTTTATTGTCTTTGGGAGACCAAAGTGATTCGGCAATGGCAAAACCACGTGGCCAGGTCATGTATTCAGCCTGACGGATATTGTAAACCTGTTCTGTCCAGAGATTAGCCTGTCCGCCCAAAATATATCTTGCATCGGCTTCGGGTGGTACCGGATCAAACTGATAGGTTTTATTCAGGCGGAGCGAACTGTAAACCGGCGGTTCGGTACAAACATCCCCCTGCATATAATCAATATATGCAAAAGTGGTAGGGCTCATTACCACATAATGACCTGAACGCGAGGCTTCAATTCCATACTTGACACCGCGCCAGCTCATCAGAGCAGTAGTGGGTGTAATACCACCCTCCAGAATTTCATCCCAACCCATCATTTTTTTACCTTTTGCCAAAACAATTGTCTCAAGTCTTTTCTCAAAATACGATTGAACCTGTGGAATCGTGGTCAGTCCCTCCCGTTTCATCAGTTCCTGCACCTGTGCACTTTTTTGCCAGAAATTGTGGGGCGCTTCATCACCGCCAACGTGAATATACGGATACGGGAATAATTGTGCCACCTCTGTCATCACTTTATCCATGAAATCGTAAACTTTTTCGTTGGCCGGACACAGGGTGTTATCAATAAAGGCAATGGGTGGTGCTCCGTGCGACCAGTCCATAAACTGTTCACCGGCACGAACATTATACTTATCAGCACCTTCGGTACACGAAAGCTCGGGATACGAAGCAATGGCAGCGAGGCTATGTCCGGGTACATCAATTTCAGGTATGATATTAACAAAGCGATCTGCAGCATACCGAACAATTTCACGAATCTGTTCCTGTGTATAAAAACCTCCGTAAGTTTTAGGCTCATCGGGTAACGGAGCCGAAAATTCACCAAAATTACCGATTTTTTCTACCCGCCACGCACCGATTTCAGTTAGTTTCGGCAGGGATTTTATCTCAATCCGCCACCCTTCATCATCGGTCAGATGCCAGTGAAGCATATTGTATTTATAGCGTACCATAGCATCGATATACTGCTTTACTTCATCAACAGTGAAGAAATGCCGTGAAACATCCAGCATCAGACCTCGCCATGCTACACGGGGGTAATCACCAATTTCTACAGCGGGTATTTTCCATTCAACGTTATTCACCACTTCTTCGCTTTCTATTTGCGCCGGAAAAAGTTGAATTAAGGTCTGTGCACCATAAAATAATCCTGACGGTTTATTAGCCCTGATAGTGATTTTTTTAGACCTGACAGATAAAATGTATCCTTCTTCACCTATCATCGTGTCGTTTACCTTATTCAAGATCAATTGAATATCCGATTTACCGGACGATCTTACAGTAACTTTACTGCCGGTAGCTTTAGATAATTTTTCTTTCAGAAAATTGACAGTTATGTCATTTTCATTACCAGCCGGACGAAGAATATTTACATTCTTAGGCAAGGTAAAATTTCCCGGCTTCTCCACTTGGGCTACAGGCTCGGGAATAATATTGAATTTACCGGCAAATGTCTGATTGAAAACAGATGATCCGAATAAAAAAAGAGTTAAGGATAAAAATAGTTTCTTCATATTATGTAGATTAAGAGTTATGATTGATCGTAAATGAGATGAAAACAAATGTACAAATTTAGAAATTATATTGTTGAAAACAAATTCCGTATTTTATTTCAGACACAAGACTGATAATCATTGTATATCAATAAAACTTAATTTATTATTGTACATTTGTAGTTCTTATCCTGCTTTACGTTATAACCATTGAAGAATAAATTCTCAACAACATGAAAAAAATGCATTTTATTAACGGCGACCGTTTTCCGCAAATCGGGTTGGGCACCTGGCTTTCGAAATCCAGTGAAGTTTACAATGCCGTAATCGAAGCTATCGGTGCTGGATACAGACATATTGATTGCGCGTACATCTATAAAAATGAAAAGGAAATAGGTGAAGCCCTTCAGTATGCTTTTTCTACCGGACTGGTTAGCCGTGAGGAGATGTTTATCACCTCCAAACTCTGGAACAATTTCCACGCGCCTCAGGATGTGGAAAAGGCCATCGGGATATCGCTCGAAAATCTGAAACTCGATTATCTTGACTTGTATCTTATTCACTGGCCGCTGGCCTTCCGACAGGAACAAGCCCTGAGTGTCGGCGACCTTGTTTCTCTGGAAGAAATACCGCTCACATCAACCTGGAAAGGTATGGAGGCAGTACATAAATCGGGATTAACAAAACATATTGGTGTTTCCAATTTCAATATTCCCAAACTAAAGAATCTTATTGCAAACTCAGAAATAAAACCCGAAGTTAACCAGATTGAACTTCATCCCTATCTGCAGCAAAACGAGCTGGTCAGGTTTTGTCAGGATAACAACATACTTGTCACTGCCTATTCTCCGCTCGGCAGCCATCACCTGACCGATAACGAAAATTCCATTTTGCTTCATCCCGTCGTTAAAGAAATAGCCCTTAAAAATCACTGCACAGAAGCGCAGGTTGCACTTGCCTGGGGCATCCAGCGCAGCACAGTTGTCATCCCCAAATCGGTCAATCCAACAAGAATACAAGAGAATCGGGGTGCTGAATACATCCAACTCGACGAAAAAGATATGGAACAAATCATGAAACTTGACCGTAACCACCGTAACGCCAAAGCGTTGTTTGCCGTCTTTCCGGATGGACCTTACACACTGAGGTCAATTTGGGAAGAATAATATGTTGTTTCGCATGACAGATAAACTTAATATAAATGACTTATAATCTCTCAGTACTCCAATTTCAATTAATCTTATCTCAGAAAAAATCATTAATTTTGCCAATCTAAACATTCTGGATCTAACCCTCAAATGACTGAACAGGAAATAAACAATATAAGGGCTGATTTTCCGATTTTAATGGAACGGGTTTACAACAAGCCACTCATCTATTTCGACAATGCAGCAACCACACAGAAGCCACAGGCTGTGCTCGATCGGATTAATTTTGGATATAAACACCTGAATGCCAATATCCACCGTGGCGTGCACTACCTGAGCCAGAAAGCCACTGAAGCACACGAAGAAGCCCGCAGGCAAATTGCCCGATTCATCAATACAGCTTCGTCGGATGAAGTTATATTTACCCGCGGAACTACCGAAGCCATCAATCTTGTGGCATTTTCGTTTGGCGAATATTGCTGCCGGGCAGGAGATGAAATCATCATTTCGATGATGGAACATCACTCCAACGTCGTTCCCTGGCAAATGCTCTGCGAACGAAAAGGTATGAAACTCCGCGTTATTCCCATCAATGAAAAAGGTGAACTGAGACTGGATATTTTCAAAGATTTAATAAATGAGAATACCCGGCTGGTTGCCGTGACACAGGTATCCAATGTACTCGGCACTGTCAATCCGGTAAAAGAAATAATCCAAACAGCTCATTTGCATAATATCCCGGTGCTAATCGACGGCGCACAGGCTGTGCCGCATATTCAGGTTGATGTGCAGGAGCTGGATGCCGACTTCTATGTTTTTTCTGGACATAAAATTTATGCTCCCACCGGCATTGGAGTACTTTACGGCAAACGGGAATGGCTCGAACGAATACCACCCTATCAGGGAGGTGGCGAAATGATTCAAACCGTGACATTTGAAAAAACCACGTACAATGAGCTGCCTTTCAAATTCGAAGCCGGTACACCCGACTACATCGGCTCTACGGCATTAGCGGAAGCGCTTAAATATGTGGAAAACATCGGAATAAAGAAGATTGCCGCATACGAAAATGAACTGACCGCTTATGCAACCGCAGAACTGATGAAAATTGATGGAATGCGAATATTCGGAACATCGGAACATAAAAGCGCAGTAATTTCCTTTTTAGTGGGAAATATTCATCCCTACGATATCGGCATGCTGCTCGACAAGCTGGGAATAGCTGTGCGTACCGGTCATCATTGTGCTCAGCCGCTCATCGACTACCTCGGGATACCGGGAACTGTACGTGCATCGTTCTCCTTTTATAATACGAAAGAAGAAGTGGAAATATTTATTAATGCATTAAAAAGAGTGGTCGGAATGCTGGGATAACCCCTAGCCCTCCCGATAAATCGGGACAGGCTCTGAAGGGGGAATTTAGTGCATTCAATGAGCACATGTGAAGCCCTCAAACTATTAAATATGAATTTCTGAACTCAAATTAATATAATCAATAATCTACGCTCCGAATTCCCCCTTCAGGGGGATAGGGGGCAGCTTCTTTATATGACAATCAACGAAACTCAAAACGAAATTATAGAAGAATTCAACCAGTTTGACGACTGGATGGATAAATACGCCCTTCTGATTGACTTGGGCAATACCCTGCAACCACTGGACGATAAATATAAAATACCTCAAAACATCATTGAAGGATGTCAGAGTCGCGTATGGTTAAACGCCGAACTGATTGACGGTAAAGTTGTTTATCAGGGCGAAAGCGATGCCGTACTCGTCAAAGGCATTGTAACCATGCTTATTCAGGTGCTTTCGGACCATACTCCCGAGGAAATACTTGACACCGACCTCTATTTCATCGAAAAGATCGGCCTCAAAGAGCACCTCTCTCCCACCCGTTCCAACGGACTGCTGGCCATGGTGAAACAAATGAAACTTTACGCCCTTGCCTTCAAAGCCAAAATGGGCTGATCTGCATCTTTTCCTGAAGACTTGTAAGAAATTCGGTATGGCAATAGAAAGAACATCCTCCAGCACACATTTCTTTTAACACAACAACAGTGACAACAAATAATTATATTTATGTTGTCACTGATGCATTTTTCCCGCCTTGCACTTTCATCATTCGTCGATTTCAGCAAATCAAAATCAGTAATATTATTTGCATAGAATCTCAAAAATTTAAGTCAATCATTGATCATGTATGTAAATAATATTTAGTAAATTTGCGGGGCAATTAAATACTGAATTTTTTCTGTATTTAATTGTCTTTTCAGTTAATTATTAATTAAAATTAAATATTTTCGCCTTATGAAAGTAACTCATATCGAGCATTTAGGTATTGCTGTGAACAGCATTGAAGAGGCATTACCATTTTACGAGAACATCCTGGGTCTGAAATGCTACGCCGTAGAAGAAGTAGCTGACCAAAAAGTAAAAACTGCTTTTTTGCAGGTAGGACAAACCAAAATCGAACTCCTGGAATCTACCGACCCTGAAGGTGCAGTTGGTAAATTCATCGAAAAAAGAGGAGAAGGCATTCATCATTTAGCATTTGCCGTTGAAGGACTGGCTAATGCATTGAAAGAAGCTGAAGAAAAAGGAATTCGTCTGATCGATGCCAACCCGCGTAAAGGCGCTGAAGGACTGAATATTGCATTTTTGCATCCAAAATCAACTATCGGAGTTCTTACTGAACTTTGCGAAAACCCAAACAAAGCACCCGGAAACTCTTGCTGCTAACTGAACTTTCATAAAAAAACAAAATAATAAATATTTAAACAACAAAACACATGAAAAACCAGGAAAAGGTTCAAGACCTTATTGACAAACGTGTGCAGGCCAAACTGGGCGGTGGCGAAAAAAGAATAGATTCGCAGCATAAAAAAGGCAAACTGACAGCACGTGAAAGAATTGATATGCTTCTCGACGATGGAAGTTTCGAAGAACTCGACATGTTTGTAACGCATCGTTGTACAAACTTCGGTCTCGAAAAAGAAAAATATATGGGCGACGGCGTTGTTACCGGTCACGGAACAATAGACGGACGTATTGTTTTTGTTTTTGCTCAGGATTTCACCGTATTCGGAGGTTCGCTTTCCGAAACCATGGCTCAGAAAATATGTAAAGTAATGGATATGGCCATGAAAATGGGTGCTCCTGTTATTGGTATCAACGACTCAGGTGGTGCGCGTATTCAGGAAGGTGTTACTTCTCTGGCTGGCTACGCCGAAATTTTCCAGCGCAACATTCTGGCTTCTGGTGTTGTTCCTCAAATCTCAGCCATTTATGGTCCGTGTGCAGGGGGTGCCGTTTATTCACCGGCTCTCACCGACTTTATCCTGATGACCGAAGACAACAGCTACATGTTCGTTACAGGTCCTAAAGTAGTTAAGTCAGTAACCGGAGAAGATATCTCAACTGAAGATTTGGGTGGAGCTGATGTTCACGCGCGCAAATCGGGTGTTACGCACTTCAAACTTGTTGACGAGAAAGAAGGCGCCATGCTGATCCGCAAACTGATCTCCTACATGCCACAAAACAACCTGGAAGAACCACCAGTATATCCTACCAATGACCCGATCGACCGTCTGGAAGATTCGCTCAACAGCATTATCCCCGACAATCCAAATCATCCTTACGACATGAAGGATGTCATTCACAGCATTGTTGACAATGGCGAATTCCTCGAAGTACACCGTCATTATGCCCGTAACATCATCGTAGGTTTTGCCCGTTTCAACGGTGCATCAACAGGTATCGTAGCCAACCAGCCAAACTTCCTCGCAGGTGTGCTCGATGTGGATGCTTCACGCAAGGCCGCCCGTTTCGTTCGCTTCTGCGATGCTTTCAACATTCCGGTTCTTACTCTTGTTGACGTACCAGGATTCCTTCCCGGTTCAGGTCAGGAGTATGCAGGTATCATCACCAACGGAGCTAAACTGTTGTTTGCATATGGCGAAGCTACCATTCCTAAAGTTACTGTTACTATTCGTAAATCGTACGGTGGTGCGCATGATGTGATGAGTTGCAAGCAACTTCGCGGTGACTTCAACTATGCATGGCCAACAGCAGAAATTGCAGTTATGGGTGCAGCAGGTGCAATTGAAGTTCTGGAAGGACGTACCATTGCCGGTATTACCGATCCCGACGAAAAAGCCAAATATGTTACAGAAAAGGAGCTCGAATACAAAGAGAAATTTGCTAATCCTTATGAAGCAGCAGCATATGGCTACATCGACGATATCATCGAACCACGTAACACACGTTTCCGCGTAATTCGTGCTTTTGAGGCTTTGCAGACCAAGAAAGTATTGAATCCGCCACGCAAGCATTCAAATATGCCTTTGTAGTCTGATATATTCATTAATAACTCAAATAGAAATAATATGTTAGTTGCAATATTAGCGGTTTTAGCAGTAGCTCTGGTTGTAGTTGTTTTTCTTTTAATAAAGAAGAATAAAGACCAGAAAGAAGCATTGGCAGAAAAACAGGTATATAAAGCTCAACCTGCGGTTGATAACGTAGTTAAAGCTGAAAGTGCACCGGGCAACGATGAAGAAGTTGCCGCTTTTCTGGCCTTGCATCTTTATCTCACTCAAAATGTTCACGACCTGGAAAGCAATGTGATCACCATCGAAAGAATTCAGAAACGTTATTCTCCCTGGAGTTCCAAGATTTACAGCATCAACAACTTCCAACGGTAATTTATTAATGTGAAATCAAAAATAAAATAACTCAACATGAGAAAATATAAATTTACAATAAACGAAAAAGAATATAATGTTGTCGTAAAAGGCATCGATGATGAAATTGCCGAACTGGAGGTAAATGGTAATCCTTATGAAGTAAAGATTCATCAGTTGGAACAAAAAGTTCCGAAAACCCCGATATTGGTTCGCAAAGAAGTACAAAACAAACCGGGTGAAAACAAAGTTGCTGAAAAACTGGCTCCAATGCCTATCACTGCTAAACCCAGTTCGAAAACTATCAATGCTCCGCTTCCGGGCAGTGTCGTAAAAATCAACGTCGAAGCAGGAAGTTCGTTCAACGAAGGTGATGTGCTCATGATTATGGAATCCATGAAAATGGAGAACAACATCCTGGCTGAAAAAAGCGGTACTATTGTGAAAGTATGCGTTGCACCGGGTGCGTCTGTAATGCAGGATGAAGCTTTGTTCGAAATTAACTGATTTCACCATTAAACTAATATACAATCCGACTGCAAGTCCTGATGTGACACAGTCGGATTGTTTATTTTAAATGATTACAGCTATAATTTTTGTCATTCAGAGCAGCAATATGACACTTAAAAAGCATCAGTCGCACGATCATAATACAAGTTTGTACTGTTAATTAATCCGATATTTTTTGTACATTTGTATCTGATTGAAATACAGACCATGAACATTACTTCTGAATTACATGACTTTGCCCGTGAGTTTGCCGAACTTACCAACTGCAATATTTTCCTGACAGGAAAAGCGGGAACTGGTAAAACCACGTTTCTGCATGAGCTTCGGAAAAACACCGGCAAACAGATTGCCGTAGTCGCTCCAACGGGTGTGGCAGCCATCAATGCCGGTGGCACAACCATCCACTCATTCTTCCAACTACCCTTCACACCATTCATCCCTACCCCCGAAGGAAAGAAAGATCTGATCAGCAAACTAAAAATGCAAAGCCATCGGCGGAAAGTAATCCGGGAACTGGAACTGATGGTTATTGATGAAATAAGCATGGTGCGGGCCGATTTACTGGATGCTGTCGATACCTTGCTGCGACATATCTGTTATCGCAACAACGAACCTTTTGGCGGAGTGCAGATGATCTTCATCGGTGACATGTACCAGCTTTCACCTGTAGCCCAATCCGAAGAATGGAAACTCCTTTCGCCCTACTACGAAAGCATCTATTTTTTTCACAGTCGCGTTATACAGGAGAAACCTCCTGTTTATATTGAATTTGAAAAGATTTTCCGCCAGCGCGACATGTCATTTATCAGCTTACTCAGTGAAGTGAGAAACAACAACCTATCTGAAAAGGGTATGTCTATGCTTCAAAGCAGATACAATCCGCTTTTTGTTCCACCAAAAGATGACACGTATATCATCCTCACAACACACAATTATAAAGCCGACAGGATCAATTCAGAGGAACTTGCCGCCCTGAAGAATAAATCAAGATATTTCGAAGCACAGGTGAAAGGCGATTTTCCGGAAAAGCTCTACCCCATTGAGGAAAAACTGGAACTTAAAGTGGGCGCTAAAGTCATGTTCATTAAGAACGACACAGAAACTCCAAAAAGATTTTTCAATGGAAAGATTGGTAAAATAACAGCTTTCGAAGATGAAACAATCATTGTGAAATGTCCCGATGACGATCAGGAGATCGAAGTAAGTCCTATGGTATGGCATAACGTCCGTTACAAAGCCAACGAAACCACCCTTCAAATCGACGAAGAAGTGCTTGGCACCTTCACTCAATTTCCATTGCGCCTCGCCTGGGCCATCACAATACATAAAAGCCAGGGATTGACCTTCGACAAAGCTGTTATCGATGCCGGTGCTGCGTTTGCCCCCGGTCAGGTATATGTGGCATTAAGCCGTTGCCGTTCGCTGGAAGGTATGGTTTTGCTTAGCCCCATCAATCAGTACTCCCTTCAGAATGACGATAAAATCGTTCGTTTTTCGGGACAGACAAGCTCCATCCCTCAACTGAGTACACAGCTGGATGCTTCAAAAAGAATATATCAGGAAACACTGCTTCTCGGAATTTTCGATTTTAAACCTGTTGTTGCCACTGCAAGCCGGTGGTACAATCGTACCAAGGTTGTAGAAAGTTCATTCAACAGTGACACCCTGCCGTTTATCCAAAACATTATCAAACAAACGGAAGCGCTTCAGCAGGTGGCATCCCGTTTTCAATCACAATTGATACAAATCAACTCTGTCAAACCTTTGGATGAAGAATTACTTCAGAACCGTCTTCAGGCTGCAAACGGATATTTTTCGGAACATCTGAGCATTCTGACAGATACGCTCCGCCAAACATCAGCCTCTACCGATAACCGTCAGAACGCGAATGAGTATGATGATTTTCTGGAAGATATCTATAATTTCATCGAACAAAAAAAACATCTGATAAAAGGAATCCAAAACGGATTCAATCCGGAGAAATATTTTGAACTCCGGCATAACTTTGTATTGCCTCTGTTCAGTCACAATTCATATTCTAAAACGAATTCGAACCAAAAAATCAGTTCACGGCATCCTCAACTGCTTTATCAGTTGTTTCATATTCGCAACGAGATAAGCGACCGCACCGGATTACCGATTTATCTGATTGCCACAGTTAAATCGCTAACCGAAATGGCGGATTATCTGCCTCAAACCGAAAGAGATCTTTTGAAGATATCGGGTTTTGGAAAACCAAAGGTTGATAAATACGGAGAAGATTTTCTGAACTGCATATGCACATATTGCATCGAAAATAATTTGTCTTCGGAAATGTCCTTACTGGAAGCAAAGGGAACTAAAAAAACGGCTCAAAAGAAGGAGAAAAAACCCAAAATTGACACTGTACGTGTTTCCCTTGAACTTTATCTAGAAGACAATACTATACCTGAAATAGCTAAACAACGAAACCTCACGGAAGGAACCATTACCAAACACCTTTCAGAGCTGGTAGAGAAAGGAGTTTTGAAAGTGGAGCGGTTTATCAGTCCTGAAAAATTACAGAGAGCAGTCAGTTTACTCGAAAAAAACAATCTGAACGGTTCAGTGTATGAATTACTCAGTAGTGTTCTGTCACAACAGGAAGTAACATTTATGCTCAGCTGGATACGGGGAGGAAAAAAGGAAGGAAAAGCATAGCTGTTTGCAGGCAACTGCATTTCACCAACGCATAAATGATCTTTTTTAAAAAATCATTTCAGTAAACAAAACGAATATTCTTTTCATTTACGATATTTCGCAAGATTGAAATTCATCCTAACAGACCATTTATTCATCAGTAAAAACATCCATTAATAATTATGAAAAAGACTGCATTTCTAATTAGTTTAGTGGTTCTTATATTTTCGGCAGCACTCCATGGACAAAAGAACCCTTCAGAGCGTAAGTATAAACTGGTAGCCTACTATTCTACCGATAGCGCATCATTGATGATGTATGACTACAGCCGTATTACTCATGTCATTTACAGTTTCGGGCATGTAAATAGTGACGGATATTTTGGTGTTACCCGTCAGAAAGATCTCACCGTACTAAAGGAACTGATAAAACTAAAACAAAAATACCCGCATCTTAAAACGATGATAGCTCTGGGAGGCTGGGGTGGATGCGAGTTGTGTTCCAACGTATTTAATGACCCGCAGAAAACAAAACGGTTCGTAAGTTCAGTCAGAGACTTTTTGAAAACCTATAATCTGGACGGATTTGACTTTGACTGGGAATATCCGGTGGTGAAGGGATTTCCCGGACATCAGTATTTGATGGATGATAAGAATAATTTTACCAAAGCAGTGGCACTACTTCGGAAAACACTTCCGAAGAGAAAAATTATCAGCTTTGCTTCTGGTGGTTTTATAGAGTATATGGAGAAAGCCATCGACTGGAAAGCCATTAATCCTTATATTGATTTTGTAAACCTGATGTCTTACGACCTGGTAGGCGGATACGCTACCACCACCGGACACATGACACCTTTATTCAGCACATGGGAAAATGAGGAATCTGCAGACAAGGCTATCAGTTATCTCGAAAAAATAGGATTTCCTCTTCACAAAGTTATAATCGGGGCAACTTTCTACACCCGTTCATGGGAAAATGTTCCGAATATAAACAATGGTCTCTATCAACCGGGGAAATTTCTGGGCTCACACGATTATAAAATGAATGTGAATATATTTACTGAAAGTAATGGCTATAAGTATTACTGGGACGAAAAAGCACAGGCTGCACATTGGTACAACGACGAGAAAATGATATTTGTAACAGGGGATGACAAACAATCTTTGAAAGCGAAAAGCGATTATGTAAAGAAAAAAGGTCTGGGCGGATTAATGTTTTGGGAATTACCGTTGGATATGCCTGAAAACGGACTTTTAGATGTCATCGATCTTAACCGGTAGAACATTTTCAAAAAGAACGAAAGTAATAACCCGCGATGGGTTATTTTACTTTTTTACCCTGCTGGAGTTCTGACTGATATAATCTTTCCAACTTTTGTATTCACTATCAACAGTTGGTTTACCTGACTGCAGAAAATGACAGTACGCGGCAGCCAGGCCGTCGGTTGCATCCAGCTGAGGCAGCATATTTTCCTGTGGAATGCGCAGATATCGCCGCAACATATCAGCCACCTGTTCCTTGGCAGCACGACCGTTTCCTGTTATTGACATTTTAATTTTCAACGGGGCATATTCATTCACAGGTAAATCGCGGTATAAAGCAGCAGCAATGGCTGCTCCCTGCGCCCGCCCGAGTTTCAGCATTGATTGCACATTTTTTCCAAAGAAAGGCGCTTCGATGGCAAGACATACCGGATGATATTCATCGATAAGTGAAAGTGTCCGGGCAAAAATACGTTGTAATTTCTGATAATGATCCGAATATTTCTTTAGCTCCAGCACACCCATCGTTATCATTTCGGCTTTATTATCTTTTACCCGGATAATTCCATATCCCATTACCGTTGTACCAGGGTCTATGCCAAGTATTATCTGATCTTTCGCCATTATCAATCCATCAGTTCTAAAATGGTTGAAAAAGAAAGCACCTCTGCCCCAAACCGTAATGAAAGATCATTCTGTAATCTTATTTCGTTATTATCTATCCAGTTTTGCAGATTCTCAAGATCATTTACAATGAATTGCACCGAGACAGACATTCCCTCCTGATCACTTTCGGCAGTCAGAACTTTAGCTATCTGTGGTTTTAAGAAATATCCGGAATTGAGCATATTCGGGATGTGTTCCTCTTTGAGCCATTTGAACCAGGGATTAAAGCGCCGGTCGGTTACAAGGAAAGTGGTGTTGTATATAAACATTTCAATATGATTTTATTTTCACACAAAAATACGAATTTATTTCCAAAAATGTTTATCTTTGCAACGCATTAGAAAAGGGGGTTTAGCTCATCTGGCTAGAGCGCGACACTGGCAGTGTCGAGGTGACCGGTTCGAGTCCGGTAATCTCCACTTTCCCTAAAAAATCACCCCAAAAGTTTTGTTGAACTTTTGGGGTGATTTTGGATCACCCGTAAAAGTTGTGGATTAAGCATATATTTTAGTTAATCTGAATAGAAAAAACTTAATATCAATTACTCCTCTGAGTGAAGCTCTAAAAGCCTTAATCTTCGCATTAAAAGA
>Ga0116171_10002876_pt1 | contig 16104 bp, 19 predicted proteins | sample AD_JPNHW2_MetaG_FD_89798 | JGI IMG/M metagenome (GOLD analysis project Ga0116171, IMG submission 89798) | Active sludge microbial communities of municipal wastewater-treating anaerobic digesters from Japan - AD_JPNHW2_MetaG | ecosystem: Engineered > Bioreactor > Anaerobic > Digestate | place...
ATGTTGTTCATGAGTGCGCGGAGAGTACTGTTTGCGCCCTCTTGGAGGTCGGCGATGATGTCCGTCAACCCGTTACCCACGGGGGTACCCGGCATCTTCTCGAAGCTTGTGATGAAATAGTTATGGCGCTTGCGCGGCGATGGCGAGAGCTGGACCTTGATCACATGCTGACCAATGAGCCACGCCTGCACCATGTAGTCGCGCAGCCCGTCGGGGATCAGTTTGGCGTCCATACCCTGCTCAAGAAGCATCCGGCCCTGCACGTTGCCGTTGAACTCCAGACAGGTGATCATGCCCGACTGGTTCATCATCGGGTTCTCGCGGCTCTCGTTGACCGCGCGCTCGCTGTCCGTCGCGTCCCAGTTGTCGCTGATACCGCCGCGGCCATACTCGTCTAGGACCGCCCGGATTTCCTTCTGGTCGTAGCCCGGCAGATCGAGCAGATCGTTCAGGTCGGCACGAGAAAGACGGCTTCTTTCGATGATCGAGGCATTCTCGATATCGCCTGCGCCCGGGGTCCACCACAAGTCGAATGGCGATACCCGCTCCCAGAACATTCGCGGGCGGGGAGTGCTGATCGCAGTTCCGTTCTCCCAATTAAGAGAAGGAACAATTCGGACGACTGGACCTTTGATGCAAGCGAAGGGGAAAATGGGCAGGTCCGCAATGAACTCCGCCAGCGCTTTATAGAAGTTCCCCTCCACCAGATATTCATCGATCTTGTCCTCCGCGATCTTGGCCTGCGCTGCGGCTTTCTTCTTCGCTGCTTGGCGCGCCGCGGTCATCAGGCCGTTCATCCGGTCCCGCATCGCCGTCGGGTCAACCTGCTGCCCGGAGGCCTCCATCGTCGCGACTTCAACGCGAAGCAGCTGCTGGATCGAATTCATGATGTTGGGCGGCAGCGCCGGATCGGGGCCCGGGTCCAAGCCCCACGGCCGGTCGGCCTGCAGGTAGACATCTCGCAAGAGGCTGCTCGCGCCGCGGCATTTGGCGGCGGTTATCCGCGCGTAAATCTGCGAGCCGCCGAACTTCTCGATCTCCGAAAGCTTCTTGGAAGAGTAGACGCCGTTGAAGGTGCGCAGCGCCTCCGCCATACGTTCCGACCATCCGGACTGGCTGTTCCGGTGGTTCTTCATCATCTCGAACTGGCTGCGGATGTAGCCGGCGAGGTTGGTGGTCGCGACCTGCGAGAGCTTAAGCTCGTCCTCAGCCTTCCGCTTCTCAGCGGCCTGCCTTGCCTCAAAGCGCTGGAGGGCCCCTTCCGGGACCACGCGGAGCACGCCGTTTTGCGGTAGTGTGTCGACCATCCTTCGCCTATATGCTATTCAGAGCGAACTTACAACTGAAAGGCCCCACCCAATGGGCGACATGTCAATGCCTTCCGACTACCCGACGATCCCGGCCAGTGTGTACGACGAGGTGAAGCTTGTAAAGCTCGCCCGCCAAATTGCAATGGGTGTGAAGGACCTTCCGGACATCCTGTTCGCCAACGATCTCACGCAGCGAGAGTTCGAGGAGATTTCCAAGCTACCCCATTTCAAGCGTATCCTCGATGCCGAGGTACGCTCGTGGGCCTCCATCGACAGCGCCGAAGACCGGGTCCGGGTCAAGTCGGCATCCCTGATCGAAGAGTTTTTGCCCGAACTCTACGCGCGCCTAAACGACAGGGACGAGAATTTAACGGGCAAGGTGAAGGCGTTGGAGCTGGCATCGAAGTGGGCCCGGCTTGGCCAGACTGAGGCTCCTACCGCCGGCGCGCCCGGCGACCGCGTGCAAGTGATCATCAATCTAGGCGCGGACAACAAGTTGGTCTATGACAAGCAGTTACCCCACAAGGTAATCGAGCACGAGCCCGCCGTCGTGAACGCCCCACCCCTCGAACAGACCTTCGAAGAAAGCATCGATGCTATCCCAAGCAATTAAGTTCGACGCGCCGCCCACGGTCGCGGCCTTCATGAAGAGTGCTGCGTTCGGACGTTTGATTGCGGGCCCCGTCGGCTCCGGCAAGACCACCGGCTGCATCTTCGAGCTCTTCCGTAAGGCCCTCGAACAAGACCGCGCGCCGGACGGCTACCGCTACACCCGCTTCGCCGTTGTGCGACAGACCCTCAAACAGCTCAAGGACACTGTCCTCAAAGATATTATGAGCTGGCTGGGCGGCGTCGCCCGTTACAAGGTGCAGGACAATGTCGTCATCATCGAATTCGCAGATGTCGTGTCCGAGTGGCTTCTCCTACCCCTCGAAGACGCAGAAGATCAACGCCGACTATTGTCTATGCAGCTTACCGGGGCGTGGATGTCTGAATGCATCGAAATGGACGTTAATCTCGTCGCTGGTATTGCCGGTAGATGTGGCCGCTATCCTAGCGGCGCTCGCGGCACTCCGTCGTGGTTCGGAATAATCGCCGACACGAACATGCCGTCGGAAGGTTCCGACTGGCACAAATTCATGGACGTCGAGCAGCCCAAGGACTGGGAGATTTATATCCAGCCCGGCGGCCTCGAGGAGTATGCAGAGAACCTAGCATGGCTGACGCAGACTGCGGAGACGATGAAGCTCGACGTCGACGATCCGGTTCGGCTCGCACAGGGAAGGGTCTACTATGAGCGCCTTGCCCGCAGCGCAAATCCGGACTGGATCAAACGATACGTGCACGCGCAATTTGGTAATGACCCTTCGGGCACTGCGGTATTTAGAGAGAGTTTCAAGTCGAGCTTCCACGTCGCAGAGGGCCTTATCCCTAATACATTTGCGCCTCTCATCATCGGACAGGACTTCGGACGAGACCCTTGTTCTGTTATCACTCAGATGGATGCTCGCGGTCGACTGCTTGTGCTTGAGGAAGTCATTGCAGAAGATATCGGACTACAGGGCCACATTGAGCAGAACCTTCGACCCGTTCTGATGAAGCCCTGCTACATGGGCATCCCAATCATTATCATCGGCGATCCCAGCGGCGTATCGAAGAGCTCGATCTACGAGGAGAGCACCTTCGACGTGCTCAAGCGCATGGGCTTCAAGGCGCTACCTGCTCCGACCAACGATCTCGATCCTCGGTTGCGTGCGGTGGAAGCATGGTTGCTGAAGCAGCAAGGGGGTGCAGGAGCGATATTGTTTGACAAGCTCTACTGCCCGACGATCATCCGCGGTCTCGCAGGAGGCTATCGCTATGCGAAGACGCGGAACGGGACGCGGAAGCCGCTACCCGACAAGAACCAATATTCGCACCCGATTGACGCTCTGCAGTACGCCTGTCTAGTTGCGCACGGGCAGATGAACGCAGCAATTGGAAGGGTCCTTGGCACTCGTCCACGACCCGTGCGCCGGCAGGTATCTGCGGCCGGCTGGACTTAACCAACTTCACTCCCGGATGTGGCTTGGGGTTCGCGATGGTCGGCGCGCCGTTACGGCGCATCGGTACGCCGTGCCTTTTGAGGCAGTCTTTCACCGTCGTCTTGTAGATGCCGTATAGGTCGACGATGTCGCGCATAGGTGCGCCCCACCGGTAGAGGTCGATGATCTCGATGATCTCTCTACGTCGGAGGCGCACGCCACGCATCAGGGTCTCACGATCTGCGGCCGGCTCAGGTTCGCCTGTGCCTGCTTCAGCACTTCGCCGGTCTCTTCCTCGATGTCGTCGAGGATGTAGCCTTCGAGCTCCTTGGCGATGGCAATCGCTGTGATCACGGTGACCGAGTTTGCGCCGTGCTCCGGAATGGAGCGGTCGATAAAGCCCGGTATCGCCATGATGGTGCACGCGCGCTCCAGCGCCACCAGACGACAGTTCAGCTTCATCTGCTGCAGCTTGGCGATGTTCTCCAGCTGCTTTGCAGTCAGTTGCGTGTTGTTCAATTCATTCTCCTTTTGGCTTTGGGTGAGAGTTCGCGAAGGCTGCCCTCGCAGAGGGTGTAGTGGTCATTGCCGCGGACACAGCCGTAGTAGGGCAGCTTGTGCTCGGCGCAGACATGCCCGTCGATCAGCGCCTTCACCTGAACGACGGGGCCGTAAACGTGCTGCTTGTCTTCGACCACCTCGACGTGCTGGTCGAATGTGAACTTATGCAGGGTCTTTTCGGACGCGCTCAACTTCTTCTCCATCGATGATCTTGTTCAGCTTGTAGATGCCCCGCTGCAGATAGAACATGCTCTCCGCTGCATCGGCGTGGCTGGAAGCGAAGTATTCTGTTCCGTCTTTTTTCATCCCCACCACGACGACGCACTCTAAATCTGCGTTGTGAGCGCTGGCAATGATAGTGGTGGGATCGATTGAAAGGGTGGTAACGCCATCCCACTGCTCGATGTTGGCGTGCGCTTCACACGGCATGGTACCGAAGCACACTTCGCATCGAGGTGTGTCATCCACTAGCTGGGGGGGTTGTCGTTGTCATAGTTTCCGATCTCCGGGAGGAGAGGGTCTTTGGCGTCCTCCAGCGCCTTTTCACATTTCTCTTTCGCTTCGAGCGTTACCGGCGTGAGCACATCCAGCAGCGACTTTTTCTTGATGTCGACGGCGTTGGCGATGATCTCGTCGCAGAGCATGATCTGCTCGCTGCACGCGGAGCGCATCTCGTCGTTGACGCTCGTGCCGTTCTTCTCGAACACGAAGCCGCCGTCCATCATGGCGATGGTCTCGACGTGGAGCTCGCGGATTGCGCGCGCAGCTTTGATGGCGGGGTGATCTTCGTCGCGCTTGTCTTCTGTCATGGGGGTCTCCTTGTGGGGTACCCCAGACGTAACTGCGCCCTCCCCGTGTGTCAACGGAAAGGGCGCAACTATTACGAACTTGTGATCAGCTTAGAGGGGCGCGTTCGGGTCGCGAGCCTGCGGCGAATTGATGTCCGTCGCGAGGGCTTCGGCGGAAGGAGCCGAGGGCACCTGCGAGTTTGGGTCGAACTGGTTCGCCGGCGGCTGAGTGCCGGTATCGCTGGACGCGTTCGAAGAGCCGTCAACCGACTTCTCGCCGCGGAGAACCGCCACAGCGTCGTCGATGCGGTGAGCGAGGCGTTCGACTTCCGGATCGTCTTCGGCCGGAGCGCTCATGACGGGCGCGCCCGTGCTCGAGTTTGAGCCCGCGGCATCGGCGCGGCGCTTGACGTCATTGGCGACGCTGATCAGGGTGTCCACTTTCGAAGAGAGTTCAGAGACTTTCATTTCCATCTCCTGTTTGTCGTGGCGGGCCCGCCGCAACTCGGTATGAATTAGCGCAACATATCTCAGATGGTCGCGAAGTACAGCGTAAACGTCGAAGGTCGGCGTTTGTTCAGTTGGATCGTTGGCGGCGTTAGGGACCGCCGGCGGCTCCATCACAAACCATTTTCGCTTTCCGTCGCGCTGCATTTGATGGTCCTATACAGATAGCGCGGCGTTACGCGTGGCCATCGTGGTCCACATTGGTTGCGTCGTGAGGTTGTCGCCTTCGACGCCTAGTTTGTACACATCAGGCTGCGCGTACCCCCATCGTAAGTCACTGGTCAACTTCAAATACAAGTATAGCGCCCCCGGTCCGTGGTTCGACAATGTTTTAATGTTGTCGAAGAACTGCGCCTGCGCCGTCGCCCACTGCTGGCTTTGGTTTATGGCATTCATAAACAGGGCATCGTTTGCCGAAAGCACTTTGGCGTTAACGAAGCCGCCGGTATTGCATGCCCAGTCGGTGCCGCCTTCGTACTGAATAATACGCTTGTTGCCGTTGGCGACAACGCCGGTATTGATCGCGGCAAGGATGCCGGTCCCCGGGCTCGCCTGACTGCAGTAGTTGTTGATGGTTTGCTGTCCGCCAGTTCCCGTTGTGTTGATGCTGGTGATGAAATTTGCGATCGCCTGCGTGGGGTTGGCCGCGCCCGAATAGTTGCCGCCCGCGACCGTTGACGCCGAACCGCTCGCGCTTGGCGTTATGATGGTAGACGAACCGACCGCCGTGAGTTGGAATGCTGAGCTGCTAAGGCCGGTGCTGCTTACCGTATACGGCGTGCCGGCAATAAAATTTCCGACCGTGGTCTGGAAAATTACTCGGTTGCCGGCGGTAAAAGTGTTCGTCCCGGCAATCGAGTTCACGCCGTTGGTGAACGTAGCGTTGACCACGGCGCTGTTGTCGGTGCCGTTGAACAGTGCACTGTCATCAGCCAGTGTGCCAGTACCGCTAACCGTGTCGCTGTAGGTCTGTGTCGGTTGCAGGTACGTCGCCGGGTTCACCGCGTCGTGAAAACTAAGCGGCGTCGCGCTGCCCCAGTTGTTCCACGGGTCGGTAAAAATGATGTTGCTGGAACTGACAAGGTCGCCCAGCGCAGTATACCTGTTCTGGCTGTCCCACCCGCGAATGCCCTGCAGGCCTAGAGTGGTGTAGACGCGCGACGCCCACGGAGACGAAGCCTTGATTGACCGCGACATGCGGGTAGACCGCAGCGCTTGGATGCTTTCAAAATTCGCGGTGTTCAACGTGCCGCGCAGGTAGCCAAGCCAGTTGGTGTAGTTCGCGACGAAGGTGCCAAAATTCCAAAGTTCGTTCGACCACTCGACGACAATACTAGCAGCCGTGGCGCTGAGCCCGATACACCCATAGCCACCGCTCATCGCGGCATTGATCGCGTTTAACGGGTAGTCCGACTGCGCGGTGTAGTCGGGGTCGCAGTCGAGCAAGCCAGTGGCGGGGAAGGTGAGCCAAAGATGAATAGGTTGGCTCACGCCTTGCGAGACAGCGAGCAGGTTCACTTCCGCCACCAGTGCAGCGCAGGTTTCTATTGGCACGTCGCCCCACGGGGCGTTGCTTCTGACCAGCCAAGCGCCTTGCGTCCACCCCGGCGCAGCCCCTGCCGTACGAGTGCCCGCTTGGTTCTTGTCGAAGTAAAATGTGTAGTAGGTGTCACCAGTAAGCCCGTTGACGCCGGCGTTGAACGAAGGGTTGCCGTTACCGGAACCGCCCTGCACTACCGGAAATTCGCCGCGACCGCCTATGTTTAGGCTTACGTATCTGTACACCCGGTTGGTGCCCGGCGTAGTCGAAAACGCGGTAAACGTGGTTGTGTTGATGTTGACGCCGTTAAGGTCGGTGAGTTCGAAAGTCGTGGCGGTAGCGTTTGCAACGATGCAAGCTACACGGTCAAGTTCTTTCATCGAAGCCGGCGCATTGGCAGGATACGGCATGGTGAACCACACCTTGTCGCCGTTGGCGTAACCGTGCGCCGCGGACGTCGTGACCACACCCGGGTTGGCTTGCGTAATCCCGGTGATCGTGTTGCTGCCGCTGCTGGTCGCATTCACCAACCGCGTGTAGCAGACCTCGCCGTGCGTCATCGCGCCCGGCGTCAAGTTTTTGTTGCCAGTGGTCGGAGTTGACACTGCCGAAAGCGTAATTTGGTTCGTACCAGACGTGGGGCCGTAGGCAGGCCCGGCCGTCACGTTCCTGCTAGCGCCGGCCTTCGTCGGCAGCGAACGGTTTTCAAAGCGATAAACTATGCTGTCGTTGCCGTTGACATGGTTCAATAACCGAATGGCCGCCGGCCGCATATTCACCCAAAGCTGCTTGTACGGACGACGCCATACGTAACCGTTGCCTCCGACCGACGTTGGCATGAAGTCAGTTTCGTCTGCTAACCGATAGATGCGCAGGTTTGTCACGAAAGCGGTGTAGGTGATCGTGCCGGTGATTGCCCCCGGGTTAGCAGCAAGCGGGAAGGTGTATGTACTTAGGCCCGTCACGGTGCAATCTACCGTCGAGTTAAGCGACGAGGGCGTCGCGCCGGCAAAAGTCAGAGCCAGCGTATAGCCGTTAGGGCGGCCATGTGGAGCGGCAGTAGTGACCGTGACAAGACCACCTGACCACGACATTGACGAAACGCTGATAGCCCCACCGAGGCCGGTCGTGGCGATCTGGATGCCAAGCAGGCCATTTGGTGGGGTCGTGATCCCGGAGTTCCTGACAACGACATATCCGTTGCCACCCGTAGTGTTCGTCCACTGACCGTTTGCGTTCTTCGTGTAGCTCCCGTTGGTGAAGGTGAAGCTGACGCCAGTCCCCGTGGTCACAGCTGCGCTGACGACGATTGTCTTTGCCGAGTAATCAATCGAAACAACTTTTGTGCCACCAGAGACGCCAACCCCTGAAACGGTAAATCCGGGCCATAGCCCGGTGACATCGGTAAATCCGGACAGCGTCGTGGTGCTGTTGGCATTTCCTGCCCGCACGATAGAGGTCGGCTCCTCCGTCCATGTCCCGGCAGCAAATTGAACCTTCCCATCCCCGTTCCAGCGGATGACGTAGGGGCCATTGAAGTCGGCGGATGCCGGCATGCGGACGCCTCCACCCCACGTCTGGCCACTTCCGCTCGCGTCGTTCACCCATCCGTTTTGGTCGACGACTTGGCCGAACGTCTTGGTCCCTCCTGACCACGCATTGTTGAACGTGGCCCCATAGGGCGTCATGATGTTATCTCCGAGTATCATATGGTCGATCAGCCCATAGTTCCACTCAGCGTCTGGGTACCAAAGATTAATGACGTTTCGTTGCGACAACAACGGATTTAGGAAAGTCGGGGAGGCCGTCACGCCCCGAGGTCGCGCAATCGACGCCATTGGCATCGTCATTAGTGCAGCCGCACAACCGGCGTGGATGAAGTCGCGACGAGAAACTTTCATCATATTCCTTATGGAGAAGAGGTAGCTTGGAACATCAACGCCGGAAATCGCGACTGTAAGTTGTTATAGGTCCACGTCGACCCGACCAGGCTGGATTGCCAGGTCCCGTACGTGCTGCTTCCCGTGTTGCAGTTAGCGCCGTTGCAGCTGATGTTGTCGAGGCCACCTGAGCCGCCGCTTTGAACAATTCCCGCTTGCGTCGGCGCACCCATCAGAGAGCCTACAAGGCTGAAGTTGCTGCTGTAGGCAGTCGCAACGTGCGTAGCATTGTCGCTGTTGACACAGCCCCACACATCGCGCCCAGCTGAAGAGCCTCCCGGCCCGAACTGGACCGCACCGCCCAGCGCGCCAGACTTATTTCCGTTGGTCGCTGTGCTGATGCTTGCGGTGCTTTGAATGAGCGCGCCGGGAAGATTGGTCGACGCGTCGTTTGTGTAGAAAGCAATCTGGATATTGCCTGCGGCAACGCCGGTTGTCATGCTCAGACCGACGTTGGTGAACGTCACTAGCCGAGGAAATTGGAACAGCCGGCAATAAATCTGGCCGGCGGTGAACGTCTGCCCTGTCGTCATGGGAGCTGGCGGGAAAGCCAGGTACCAATAGGTCGCCTTGTAATTCGGCGGCGTCAGGCCGGGGCACGTCACCGCCAGCGTATTGCTGGTCGCGCAGTCGCCAGAAATGTTGCCGTTCGTAATCGATGAAGCACCGGAGAACCGCGCCAGATTGCCACTGGCAGGCGTTCCTGTCGTCGTAACGGTCCCTGAACCACCCCCGCCGTTGCCGGGCAGGGTGTGGTAGTTCGTCCCATCCGAATACAGGTCAAGACTTCTACCAGTGGCAACCGTGATCGGGCTGGCGCTTCCGTCGATAGTGACGCCAGACACGGCGATAGACACGCCTGCTGCGCCGTCAGATTTGATTGTGGTGAACCAGTTCGACGGGTTCGTAAATCCGGCCGGTGATCCAACCGTGATGGTCGTCAGCGCAGCATTCGTCGACCGCTTAATAAGGCCACAGTCACCGTCGACAATCGAATAGCTGGTACCTGAAATGGTGCTGTCGCTTGTCGCGCCGCGAATGGTGCCCGTCGTCGTAATAGTGCCACCGACTACACCGCACGACGTTGCGATGCTGGTCACAGTACCTGTGCCAGTAATCGTGGCACACACCAGCCCGGAACCGTTGACGTACACCAGCGCATGAGTGCCGTCGTTGGCGCAGGCCGGCACCGCTAAGTTCTGCATGTCCGCCGTCGAGCCGGTTGGATTGATCCAGATCGAGTTGGCAATGCCCTGAGGAGCTTGCGCGAGCGTGGACCGGCCGGTTACCGCGGAGAACGGAGGTGCACAAGCCGCTTGCGACGCAGCCGTAATAAGCCCCTTACCGTTTACCGTGATCGACGTGCACTGCGTCGTGCTGCCAAAGCTGCCGACGTTACCGTTGACCGTTGCCAGCGTGTGCCCGCCGGTGCCGTTCGCCGTGAGGTCGCCCGATGCGAGCCCGTACACATACGCCGCGATCTGTGCTGCGGTGCACTTCCTACTAGTGCCGGCCTGCGAACATTCATTGAGGTCCGTCCCGCCAACCGAGGCTGCAGCCGGTAGCGCCGGAATGTCAATGTTCGCAGCAAACGCCGGCGTAGCAACTGCAAGCCACGCCAGAAGCGCTAAACTAATTTTTTTCATGGTGATATGACCCTGCTGTCTCCCGTGCTGGTCACACGGAAATCGCCTGTGTTTGTAACCCGGAAATTGCTACCGCCGCCACCGCCCCCAGCCCCTTTTTTGCTGCTGATCGCACCGAGCCGGCCGAAGTTCGCGCCTTCTCCACCAAGCCCAAAGGCAAATGCAGCAGACGTTGTGACTAAAGCTATGAGAACCGCGGCGATTATCGGCTTCATCTACGGGCTCGCGATTACAGACACGCAATCGCCGGGCCTAACTCCAAAATATTCCGGAGCATCGGCAGGTAGCGGCTTGCTGGAAATCGTTGCGGCCGCACCTGCACACGCTGGCCTGAATTTCACGGCGCAGCGCGTGTCGCATAGGATGCGGATGTACTTGGTGGTGGTGCCAAACGCTGCCGAAGATGCAGCTCCTCCGCTAAAGTCGACCGGCGTCTGGTCTACCAGTGTCGGCTCAGTGGCGATCTGCGCCGGCTGATTGAGCATATTGGTCTGCCCGATGATGGCATACTCAGAGATAAAAGCTTTGGAGGCGGCGAACGCGGGGCTTGCAAACGAGACGATACAAGCCGCCAAGATGAATTTACGTAGCATAGTGGTGGCTCCAGTCATGCGAAGTCCCTCTGCAAATCGCTCTACGAGCGATCCCTATCACGGCGTCGGGAGTATTGCAAACCGCTTACTCCTGGGTGACCACCCTCGTCCCGGGCGGTAGTGGCTGCATGACGATGGTGCCATCCATCGGCTGGGGCTGAACCTGCGGCGCGGGCGGAGGCGGGTTCAACGGGGTCTCCGCGACCGGATGGGGGCCGTAGGTGACAAACACCTCCACATAGCGCCCCTTCTCGTCAGCGAGCTCCATGGTGCGTTGTTTCAGCATGATCAGCTTGTACCCGCAGACCGCCTCCTGATCCGCACGTACGGCCGCCTCTGCCTGCACCATGCTGGTCTCGTCGGGGCGATAGATGAACTGCGTGTCGATCTCGCCGCCAAGCTTCCTAAGTTCCTCGGCCAAATTTCTGCTCCTTGTACCCGGGGTTGACCGCCATCTCCGGAGACACGTCGCCAATCCGTGGCAACGGCGCACCGTTCATGTTTCGAGGATCGAGTGGCGGTGTGGTGGCTCTCCGCGGCACGAAGCCGACGTAGATCGTGAAATGCGGGACCCCCGCCCCATCGAACACCATCTCAACGCGCGATCCGTACGGCATCAACTCCGGCTGATCGCGGGCGGTCACCGCGTAGACTTCGTTGAGCATAAGTACTGGCATGTCGGGGTTACCGTCTCCAACCCACGAGCGCTGGACTTCCGTGTATCCGATGGGGCGGGGGTTATCTCGCATAGGGGCTCCTATGGCTCAGCGTTTACCATCCACTGAGCTCGGCGTCGAGGCCTCGTTCTTGTAGCGCTCGTAGATCTCCGGCACGTCTTTTGGGAGGGGCTTCTTCACGGCGCTGACCATCTGCTTCACGCTCTCCTCGAGCTGGAGCTGCAGCGCTTCCGTTTTGGCGGCCTGCCCCTTCTGGTAGTCCATCCAGTCCCAGTACGCCCAGCCGGCGAGGTCCTTGACGAGCTCGTCCTTGTGCCGCGTGTCCTGCACCACGCGCGCGCCGTCGTGGAGGAAGACTGTAAGAACTGGGATCGTATAGCGGTCCGCTTTGACCACCGTGACGATGGCGGGGAACGGCTCGACGTGATCCGGATCGTGATAGAGCACAATTCTACCTACGGTTGGGTATGCGACTTTATCTAGCATTGGCTGCAAGCTCCTCTTTGGGTTGCCCTTGCTCGCCTTCTTGATTGTTAAGTCGGCTCGTCGCGGGCGGGTTGAAGATCATCAAGTTACCCCGGAAGGTAATGCCCGCGTCATCGAACGCTTTCCAGCAGGCCACCTTGTTGTTGTGATACATGTCGCGCTTCTCGCTCTCGAACTGCGCGATGGTCGACGCACAAACGCCTCCCTTTTTGCCGAGCTCAGTTTGCGTCCACTTCAAGACGGCACGAGCGGCGCGGAATTTCTGGGCGTCTGTGTAGGACATGGGGCCTCGAGGGTTGGAGGGACTGTCGGATTAGCTAGCGGTGCCGACATCAGGGTGACGGCCTCCAGAGGCCGGCCCTTGCTCTAATTTGAGCTAAGTCCCTAATCCTGTAAATCATTTAACCATCACACGCAAGCATCGTGTTGTCACTTTTGTGTGATGTGGGGGCAAAGTTTTTGGGTTGGGATTTTTTATGATTTTATCGGTTGGGTAGGGGGGTCAATTATTTTTTGGGTCATCTGTAACAGTCGGGGCCCCAATAAAAGCGGGGAGGGGGTGGGCGGGGGGCCTGTCCATCTACCCCCCGGGGTAACCCGTCCCCACGGCTTGAGTGTAAGAACGCTCCGAGCATGTGGCTCACGGAAGATGGCTTACGGGACCTGAGCGACGGCCAAAACAAGCACGCTCTTAGTCGGACCCTGCCTGACAAGCATGGTTCTAGTCCTCCCACCTTAACCCATCGGACGCTGTTACCTCACGAGGTAACGTGGCCAAAAGGGCAACGGTAAATCCGGATAGACGCTCGCACTAGAGCGCTGGGACGGAACAAACGAAACCACCAAACCTCTCTATGATCCGACGGGTTGTTAAAAGCCATCGCAAGGTCACCGCTCGCTAGGCCGCTTACTCCTAGCGCTCCAATTGAGAAACGGTCACTTCAGGTAAGGAATTGCGACACTGGTAAAGGGGCGACGAATAGGAAACTTCACTGAGGGACATCCGGCCGGTGGTTTCCAGCATCCTTTGCCAATGCCAAGGTTGGATGCTGTTAGCGCTCACGCTCCGATGCCTCTGAACACTGCGCCAAGCATGAACCGAGCGTCGAGCGCTAACACCATCTAACCTTGGGAGGTATCAATGTACCGACAGTATCGAATGGACGGTCTGACCGAACGTGAGAAGGCTGAGCGGCGTCGACGCCTTGGGATAGTGCAACCGCACAGCGCAGCCGTCGGTCCCAAGGTCGAGACCAAACCATCTGACGATCCGCAGTTCATTGCGCCGTACACGATCAAGAAGATTTCGAAGAAGCGACGGTTCAATGGTTGCAGGTTGAGCGACGACATCCGCGCGAGCATCAAACACAAACACGCACTCAATCAGGCGTTCCATGCGGCGCTTCGCAGCGAACTCGCGGGGCGATAACACCGCAGCGAAAAGAAGAGTGATATCAAACGGTTACAAGGATTTAGTGGAATAAGAGACCCCCAGGTCCTTGTAACTACTATACTATTTCTTATTCTATAATGTATTGTTATAAAACATGGTACGTGTAGGGAGGCGGTCGGCGGCCCGCATCAAACGGTTCCGGTGGCCAACCATCTAACCATCCAAAGCTGTAGCTGTATTGTTTTTTCCAGCATAACATATAGATTTAGAATTCATTCAACGATTTCAATGGTTCCATATGTTCTTATTCCATACATGGAACTATAGAATATCCGAGATTTGTTCATAAAGGAACTTATGTGCCCTTCCGCCACATTCACAACATTGTGGTGATCTCGCCAATGCGAGCCACATATGTGGCGGTGATTGGTAATTAGGTACGCGTACCTTAGGAGGTAACATGGCCCACATGTTCTCGAAAGGCGACCTCGTGCAGTTGTCCAGGCTCGGGGTACGCAAGCAGTATAAGGGCACGCTTCGCCTCAAGACTGAGGCAAGCCGCGGTCGCTTCGTGCGGTATGACGGCGGCTCGTGTGTGGATGGAAAATACACCCGGGCGTTGATTGAGTGGTTCACCGATGAACCGTTCCCGCCTAGCTATCAGCAGTTGACGCGGCTGGACTATATCGAACAATCAGGGACGCCACGATGACGGACCTGCTCATAGCCGTCCTCGGTGCGATCTCGATTGCCCTCTTTCTCTATGCCGTGTGGCCCGACAACTGGAGGTGAACAATGGCGCAACCGATCTTCAACATCAGCTTGCGTAAGGTAGGCGGCATCCGCTTCCTTAAGCTGGGCCGGGTGAACATATCGTTCTGCGTATCCCGGCCGAAGTGTTTGCTCGAGACGCAACGAATGAGCGATACCAAGTATCGCGAAGCCGTAAGGCTCGCAGAGATAGAGCGCGAACTCACGGCGCGTATGGCTGAGCTGGCAGAGAACGGCTTCCACATGGAGGTGAACCATGACCATCGAACGGTATAGCCTCCGAAACATGCTGCGGTGCAGATCGTGGAAGCCTGACTACTACATGATAGTAATCTGGGCGATTGGCCTGCCCGTTTGCCTCCTCGTGTGGTGTGCCACGGCGCTGGCAGTTCACGAGACGGTCAAACATCTTTTGGGTGGTTGCAGCTGACACAACGCTCCAGTTCGCCGATCCTGTAATGTGGACGGGGTGGAGCGTCAAATCATTGACCATGGGAGGTGCGCCATGAAGTAGCCATTGAATGATTTTATGTTGACGCCTCAATTAGAAAATCTGCGCGCTGGTCCGCTGCATAATAGGCCAGCAACAATTCAATTAAACTAATTCCGCACTCGATGCGGTGATCGGTCCGGGACCTCTGTGACCTTGGGGTAGAGGCAAACCGGCCAGCTATGAAGAGAGTGGACAATGACTGAAGGAAATGATCTGGGACTGCCGATCCTCGATGTCGAGGACGACGGTGCGATCCCCAACACCAACAACGTGCAGCCGGTGTTCACCACGCAGGTGGACGAACAGGGGCAGACGGAGGTGGTCGTCGCGGATGAGCACGCCAATGAGGTGCTCGAACAGCTGGCTGATCAGCCCGCGGTGCAGGAGCCTGCGCACTCAGAACTCGACACGCCCGATCCGCGCGCCCCGCACGAGATCGAGGAGACTACCTCACAGGGTAACGATCAACCGCCTGCCGCGGGACACAACCAGCCGGCCAATCCGGAAGAAATGCGCCGCGACTTCTTCAAGGACGTGAATAAGTTCGGCAAGGCGAGTGGAGAGGGTGCGAGTGCTTTGGGTAGGCTCGGGCTGCGCGCGCTACGGGCGGCGGCCGACGGCATCCTCTCCACCGCTAAGCCGCAAGGTGGCGGCAAGGACGATGCGACGCTGGTCTACGAGGCCTACACGGCGATGGACAGCAAGCACTCCGAGCACACCGCCGGCGGCTCCAAGGCGAACGCCTCCAAGCTGCGGCAGATCATTGCGATGGGCTGCATGACCACCCTGAGCGATCCTGTGGCCGTCGGCGACCGGTGCGTGCGTATCCGGGAGCGGATGGAGGGCGCTGGCCTCAAGCCCAAGGCGCTGTTCGCTGCCATCGTGGACACCGCACGCGAGCAGATCAGCAGCGACACCGAGCTGACCGATGCGCAAATCGAGGCGGCCTGCACCAAGACGAAAGCCGACAAGACGCTGGAGAAGGAGTGGACTGCGATCCAGAAGAGGGTCGAGGGTCTCATTACGGGTGAAGCGTCGCACGGTCTGAAGGATACCAGCGACACTGCGCTGAAGATCAGCGACCTGTGCCTCGAGCGCCTCAAGCAGTACAAGTCGGACGAGACGCGCGCCGATCTGATCGAAGCCATGATCGAGAAGGGATACACCCGCGAGATGGCGGTGAACATCGTCGACAAGAAAATCTAACGCAACAAGAGCCGGAAGGGTCTGAAGAGATCGGGTATGTGGGGTTCGACTTCCCCACCGTTGGCTAGTTCATCGTCGTCCAAGGTAGGACGCCCGACGCATTCCGGAAAAGAACGAGGCGTCGATACACGCCTACAATGTTGCGCACTCAGAACACGCCCGTTAGTCG
>Ga0116171_10002879_pt1 | contig 16098 bp, 14 predicted proteins | sample AD_JPNHW2_MetaG_FD_89798 | JGI IMG/M metagenome (GOLD analysis project Ga0116171, IMG submission 89798) | Active sludge microbial communities of municipal wastewater-treating anaerobic digesters from Japan - AD_JPNHW2_MetaG | ecosystem: Engineered > Bioreactor > Anaerobic > Digestate | place...
AAGGTTTTTGAAGAATCTGATGTCCCCAGAGATTCAGTTGCAAGTATTGAAGAAATATATAAACTTGATACAGAAAGTTTTAGAAGCATATCATATAGATTATGTGAGAAGCTCGGGCTTGTCGTTGATGAGATAATGACAACATACCGCGAATCTGACGGAGTTGACTTTATGGCAACACAGAAAGACGGGAAAACAAAAACTCTTGTTTGGGTCAGAAGATGGAAGGGAGCTAATATAGGGGAGATTCCTCTCAGAAATTTTGCGCAGGCAATAAATGATGCGAAGGCTAAGCAGGGCTATTTTATCACCACTTCACCCCTTTCACCTGCCGGAGAGAGCGCTTTGACAAGTCTGGAAAAAGTTAAGGTTGTTTTCCCTGAAGAACTGGCAGGATATCTTAAAGGATTAATGTAGAATTATGATTTTTGATAGTGCGGCAATTTCAAAAGTGAATATTGCAGATATAACAGATAATGAATTATTTAAAGTAAGTAAAAATATTTTTCAAGTTACACTGCCTGCTTCATTAAAATTATCCGGGATGCTTGAAGTTCCTTATATTTTTAAAAAAGATAAAGGCTACAATATTCTTACATGCCATAATAGAATAAAAATATTGCGTGAAGCCGGGATAACACATTTAGAATGTTTTGTTCTGGATCATCCTGACGCGGCGATATTCATGAATCATGTCTCATTAAAGACATATCGAAACGAGTTAGGTTCTTTTGGAAAGCTTAAAACTCTATCTCTGCTTAGCTCGGCTTTTAATCTGAATGAATCTGAGAGAAAAGAATTCTGTACAAAAGTCCTTAAGCTGGCCTCGGAGTTCATTGATAATGAAGCGTATTTGAAAAAGATTATGGATTTTCCCGATACGTTAATCAGTTATATTGATGAGAAAGATATCAGTTTCAAAATAATAAAAGATCTTTCTCTCCTCCCTGCGGAATGGATCGCTGTAGTCAGCAGATGGATAAATGATATTCAGATAAGAGTTAATATTTTCAGGATGCTGATAGATTACCTGTTTGATATTTATCGTCGTGGTGATAGTATATCAGTAATTGAAGCTGTTATATCCGGCGATGATAAAACTCTATACGACAACATATATCGTATAAGATACCCGGAATATTCTAAATTAAAAATGAAATCGGACAGTATAATTAATGAATTGTCAGGAGCAGGTTTAACAATAGAATTCCCCGAGTATTTTGACAGAAGATCGTTGACATTAAAAATTGATATAGATAAAAAATCAGATTGCGCTAATCAGCTGAAAAAAGTTTCTAAAATAGATATTGATAAATTAACAGAACTTCTCTCTCTCCTGTAGATTTAATGAAGTGTATCAGCCCCGTCGTCATCTTTTTTTTTCGGATCAACAATGTCGCTGAAGTTCGATAGTGACAGAATAATGCTGTTGAAGATAAATCCTGTCATGATGAATTTTGTGAATTTCTCATTAGTGCTGTAAAGTGTGAAGAGCTGGTGCGTTACGTATATGCAATTATCCATTATCTCCTGAAGAAATAAATCTTTTTCGGATTTTTTTTCTGCAGGAGCGGATTTTTTTAATATTGAGGCCTGCTTTGATTCATAGATTACAGCTTCAAGAAGATTCTGAAAAAATTTATCAAAATCTTCTGTATATTGTATCTCGAAGCCGTTAATCAGTTTAATCATTTGTCTTTAACTTGTTTTTTTATATTATCAAATTTATCTTTCAGCAGGTTTCCCAGGCTTGAAGAGGAAGCTTCGTTGCTGTTTTTCAGAAATGAGTTATAATCGCTCAACTCTTCTTTTTTTCTGGCGCCGGCTTCACTTAATATTAACTTCCTGGCAGAACTTTGAATGTCTTTTACTGTTACAATAAGTTCCTTCCCTGCAGTATAATTTTTCTGCATATCGTTTGCCGCTAAAAGTTCATTTTTAGGAATAAAGCCGAGCATCCCGTTTTCAAGTCTCAGGTTTACTCCGATGTTGTTTATATTTTCTATTATCCCTTTGTGGGTTTCATTCATCATTGTATCAGCAGGTGTCTGCCATGGATCAGTCTCTCCTGTCATAAGCTGCATGGAGATCTTTTTACTTTCACGATCTATTGATACGATCATAGCATTTACAATGTCATTCCGTTTAAGTACATCCTCGGCTTTGCTGATTCTTTTAGTGTGGCTCATTTTAGAAACATGAATGAAACCTTCAATACCCGGTTCGATTTCAACAAAGGCTCCCTGTGGTATCAGATTTACAACTTTACATGTCAGTACCTGATTTTCGCTGTAGTTTTTAATATTAGTCCAGGGCTCATCCAGCAGTTGCTTAAGGCTTAATGTTATTTTGTTTTTGTCCCAGTCAAGTCCTATTATTTTCGCTTTAACTTCATCACCTTCTTTAAAAGCCGATAGGTCGGCAGATCTGCTCCATGAAATTTCTGATTTAGGGATCATCCCTTCTATTCCGTCAAGGCTTACAAACATTCCGAAATCATGCTTCGATGCTATGGTTCCGGAGACTGTTTCACCCATCTTCAGATTATTTTTCAGATTGGCTTCCTTTTCTTTCTTAGCTTCATCGAGGAGAACTCTTCTTGAAAGAATTATATTTTTTCCGTTTTCCTTGAACTCAATTATTTTAAAAACAAAACTTTTGTTTAAATATTTAGATTTATCATCAGATGCTTTTGTATCTATCTGGGAGTAGGGGCAGAAACATCTATGTCCGGAAATAGTAACATTATATCCGCCCTTAACTTCGGCAGAAACGAGTCCTTCTATCGGCATATTGTTCTGAAAGGCTGTTAAGAGCAGTTCCGGAGTAATCTCACCGGAACCGATTTTCAATCCCGCTTTAATTTCTCCTCTTTTGATAGAGACTATATAAACAGTAATTTTATCCCCTTTTTTATAGAGGAGATTTCCGTTTTTATCCTTTAATTCACTGGTATCCATCAGGGCTTCACTTTTGCCGGAAATATCCAAAAATGTATCCTCTGCGCCTATATGAACTATTGTCCCTTCTATTTTATCGCCTGCGGAGAAGTCATCTCTCACCTTTAATGAATTCTCAAACAGTTTGGAAAAGTCTTCCTCTTCTGCATCGTCTACAACAAATTTATCACTCATTTCTCATTTCCTGAAAATTATTTTAATCAATAATTATATATCATTTATCATTGTAAACCTTTTTTTAGGGAGCAGCAGATTCCGGAATGAAAATCAATTAAGATTGCGGTAATAATCAGTCTGGTTTTGCAAGGATGGATTGTTGTAGTTATATCATCGAAAAGTTTAATTTTTACTGATATCTTCCGATTGAAGTTTTAACTGCATGCTTGTTACATCGTGTTCGATAAAACCGAGTTTTTTATAAAAATCTTTTACGGTAATATTGCTGTTTCTTACCTGAATATTTATTTTGGGGCAGTCAAGGTCTTTGAGTTTCTGTATGGAATATTCGATAAGAATTCTGCCGCATCCAGTTCCTCTGTGCTCCGGGTGAACTCCCAGATAGTTCAGCCATCCTCTATGCCCGTCATATCCGGTCATCACTGTGCCGACTATTTTCCCTTCTGACTCTGCGATAAAAAATAGTTCCGGCTGGAATTTCATTTTTAGTTCAATATCTTTTTCGGGATTATTGGTTGGTACAATTAATCCGCACAAATTCCACAAATTGATTACTTCTGTCTGATCGGCAGAATCAAAATTTCTTATAACAATTTCTTTTTTCATGTATATTATATTCAGTGTTTATGTTTTTTACTATATGTGAAACAGACAGAAGTTACAAATATCATTATTATTCATATTGTCAATTTTATTATAGATTTGAAGAATGGGGAAATGTGTAGTCGGTGTAAATTTTTTTATAAGAGGATATGCCTGTATGGATAAGCTCGATTACATTGAAGCAGATGATTATTATGATATGGGCTGCCAGTGGCGGATGGAGAGAGAGTGGGAGAAAGCTATATCCTGTTTCAAACATGTTATTGAATTAAACAAATTTTTTATATATGCATACATTGATCTCGCATCGGTTTATGCAAGACAGGGAAATTACCATGATGCGGTTACTGTATTGAAAAAAGCAGTAAAGCTTGATCCCGGTTTTCACCTTCTGCATTACAATATAGCAAAATATTATTATCGTCACGGAGAGATGCCGGCAGCGCTAAAATCAATCGAAGCAGCTATAAATCTGAATGATATGGAATTGTATGGAAGAGTCAGGGACCTGATCTTAAAGAAACTGCATTCATAAAAACCCGGGTGCCGCAACTACACCCGGGTTTTTATACCATATAAATCTATGATGGTAAACTTATAAAGATCCCGCTCGGATCTACTTCATTACGGAGTATCTGGAGAATCTCTTTGGATGGAGCTTCAGTTACAGGTATTGCTCCCTGCGGCCTTACAAGTTCAAATCCTGAAGCAAGCTGTGCAAGTTCAGGTGATACGCCCGGATGCAGAGTGTTAATTCTCATTCTATGTGTTTCAGGTTCGAAATCATAAACTCCTGCTGAAGTAATTACAGCCACAGGACCATTGTTCAGTAATCCGGCTTTCTTTCTGCTGTCGCCGCCGTCAAGCCAGCCTGCGGATGTGATAAAATCGACTTTCTTTGCGAATTTATTCTGATCCTGCAGTCCAACATATATGAGTTTATCAACAAGCGAAGCTACATCGTTATTGCCGCCTGATCCCGTAAGTCTTACTTTCGGATTTGTGAATTCTGTACCGATCTGATGAGTATTGGCGTTTCCATACATATCGATCTGCGCAAATCCCAGGAATCCTTTATCAACCATTCCGCATGCCGCCTGGCCGAAAGAATAAGCCATCTCCATGATCATCGGAGATTTCCTCCATGTCATGGGGCCTCCGACAGACCATGGCATTTCGAGCTGTTCAGGGTCCTGTCCGCCTGATTCGTACACGAAAGTAATATGAGGCGCGTGTGTTTTTTTAGCAAGAATTGCCGCCACCATGGGAAGACCGGTACCAATATAAATAACTTCATGATCATTTATCTGTTTCGAAATGACATAAGCAAGCATTTCAAGAGGATTCATCGGTTTATCGTTAGTCATTTTTTTCTCCTTTGTAAATTATGAATTTTAAAGAATTAGATTCATGATTGGATCAGTCAATATCCTTGACGCCCATTCCGTTTTCCCATGTTTTATAAACAAAGCTGACACCATCAGTCTCATTATTGCCCTCGGCCGCCCTTGCTCTTCTTCTGCTTTTTTTGACCCATTCGAGTCCGCCTACTTTTTCAATGAGTCCATTGATATCTTTTGTTTCCATAATCCATTCATCAAAGAATTCTTTACATTTTTCATCGCTCTCTGCTGCCCATCCGAAGAATTTTTCCCAGAAATATCTCATCCAGTAATACTCGTTAGGCATATATCCCGGCGCTGCTCCGAAGGGAAGTTCAACTACGGCATCGACATTGTTAAAAGGAATTTGAGCGCCTTTTGCATGATAACGGATATCGTAATTTGAAACTATCTCTTCCGCTGTAATAATGACCTTTCGTGATGCGGCAGCTGTTGCTATGTCATTAACAGCGGGGCCGTAAAATCTCGCGTTGCCGTATTTATCCGCCGCGTTTACATGAATGACAACAACATCCGGGAAAAGTGCGGGTACAAATACACATGGATCGCTGTCTTTTGACATCGGATTCTGCATAACCTTTAAATAGGGATTATGATTTACAATATCTGAACCGAGTCCCTGTTTTGAAAAACATCCCGGCATACCGAGCTGTGCTGCCTTAAATCCCTGAGCCATCAGTCCGTGACTCCAGTCGGAGACAATTTTGACTTTGCCGTTTTTGACATTGCGGGAGAACATCTTGTCTATTCCCCTCATCTCGGCACCGGCGTATGATGCATGTACGTGAGATACCGTTCCGTAAAGTACGCCATAAGTCTGGTTGGTGTTTGGAGAGCCGATTGCCTGAAGATTTTTTTTACCCTGACGGATAATCTCCCACCATGCCTGAATCGCGCTTCTTACATAGCTGAAGCTGCTGTCACACCAGATGTCTCCATCCTGAACATATTCAGACACAGCTTCCTGAAGAGACAGCCTTTTATCTCTCTGGGAATGGTCTTTCTTCAAGTGTGCTTCTCTTGCGGATCTGTAATCCACAAGTTTGTCGAGGAGTGAAGTATCCTCAATTTTTAAGTTTTTTAGGGCTTCCTGATTGTAATCGAAATTCACAGCTTCCTCCCTTGTTTTGAATACTTTTATTTTATATGTTTCCTGATCGAGTCTATATACAGACCGTTCTGTCTATTTTTTAATTTAAATTTATAATAGACATACTTGTCTGTATTTTTTTATTGACAAATACCGTCCGGCAGGTACTTTGTCAATAAAAAAAATTACAAATACTAAAGGAATGTATAATGAGTGAAGCTGGAAGTGTTAGAGATCGTATTCTTCAGACATCAATGAAGCTTTTTTATAATCAGGGAATTAAGAGTACCGGTATAAATCAGATTATAGAAGAATCCAATGTCGCAAAAGCTAGTTTTTATAAACATTTTCCTTCAAAACGGGATTTAATAAAAGAATGCGTAATGGCTTATGATGATATCATTAAAAATCAGATGGTTAGCGTTGTACTGGATAGCCATTCATTTAATGATTTTGTCAAGAAGTGGATTGTAGTTATAAAAGATGATTTCAGGATTATGTATAGAGGATGCCCTATTGCCGAGTCCGGTTTTCAGCTTAATAGTGAAGATCCTGAAATGATGGAACTTGTTAAAAAGATAATCCACGGATGGGAAAACCTTGTAGCCCAGTTTCTGTATAAAATGATTAAAAATGATAAACTGCCGGCAACTCTGGACATAGATAAAGTTTCAAGGCATATGATTCATCTTTATGAGGGAGCAGCTACTATGTGGCGGATTACTAACGATGAAATTTATATTGATGATCTTGAATATCTTATGGCACGCATGCTTGAATAATTGATTTGCAGTATAGAATTTATATGCCGATAAAAGTATTGACATAGAAGATGTTATTTAATAACATTATATAAGTACAAGCAATATATAAGGATGGAGAAACTTATGAAAAAAATACTTTCTATCATGTTCGTTATTTTATCAATATCATCAATAGTATTTGCGGCTGAAGCAGACAAATATATAGCAGATCTTGATCCGGCTAAAGATGAGAATACTATAATTCAGGCAGCTGACTGGGTTGGAGAAAAAGAAGAGGGAGAAGCATCCAAGAAGCTTGTTGCCCTGCTTTCAGATCAGAGAGATATGGTTCGGCTTCATGCAGTTATGGCTCTTGGCTATATTGGCGATGAGGAGAATCTGGATTCCTTACACAACGCTATCCTTAATGATAAAAATGCATCTGTAAGATATGCAGCGGTTCTTTCTGTAATGAGGATTAATAAGCCTGAAAAATCCGCTCCTGTATTGCTTAAAGCTAAAGAAACAGAAACTGATCCATTTATTAAAGATCTTTTAACAAAAGTGGAAGAAAAGGCAAAAGGTAAATAGTTAATTGACTGTAAAAAATGAAGATGTCAAATATCTTGTATTTGACGTAGAATCTGTACCTGATGCTAAGCTGATAAAAAAAGTTAAATATCCGGAAGAAAGTTTTGATGAAGCAAGTGCCGTTAGGAAATACCAGGAGGAGATCCTGGAAGGTTCCAACGGCACTACTGATTTTATCCCCGTCACCTTTCAATACCCCATAGCAGTCTGTATCGCAAAAGTGGCTGAAGACTTTTCACTTATTGACATTGTAAGTCTTGATAAACCTGCATTCAGGCCATCTGAGATAGTCAGATTATTCTGGCATGGTGTTGAGAATCTATATAATCATTCATCACTGGTTACATTTAACGGAAGGGGATTTGATATTCCGCTGCTCGAGTTAATGGCTTTCAGGTATGGTTATTCCGTAAAAAGACATTTTAAAGATAAGTGGGCAGGGCGAAACAGATTTAGTACTAAACATATTGATCTGCAGGACTTCCTGTCCAATTATAACGCGATCAGGATGAACGGCGGACTTAATCTTCTGGCTAAAGTTCTCGGCAAGCCTGGTAAAATGTCCACAAAAGGGGATCAGGTCTACGAGATGTTTCTTAAAGGGCAGGTGGAACAGATTAATAATTACTGCATTCATGATGTTCTCGATACATATTTTGTTTTTCTTCGTACGAGGGTTCTGCAGGGTGATATAACTATTGAAAAGGAACAGGACCTTGTTCAGAAAGCGAAATTTTTTGTTTACAACAATATAGAGAGAATACCGGCTCTTAAGGAATACTTTGACAATTGGGGCGACTGGGAACCCTGGCCATAAATTATAATTTGAATTAAAAACCGGAATCTTATGATTCCGGTTTTTTATAATAAATCATATTTTTATCGATTAAAAATTTTCAGGAAGCTTTCTTACAGCGCCTTTGTCCGCAGAGGATGCCAATAATGAATATATTTGCAGCGCCTTGGAAATTTTTCTGTCTCTTCCTTGAGGTTTAAACGCTTCTTTTCCTTTCGTCTTTTCTTCTTCCCTTCTTTTTGTTAATTCTTTTTCATCTACAAGTACATTTATTTTTCTTTCAGGGATATCTATTTCAATTATATCTCCATCATTGATCAATGCTATATTACCTCCGGCTGCAGCTTCGGGTGAAATGTGACCAATAGACAGTCCGGCTGTCCCGCCGGAAAATCTTCCATCAGTTATTAGAGCGCATTCTTTACCAAGATGTATTGATTTTATATATGAAGTAGGGTAGAGCATCTCCTGCATGCCAGGTCCACCTTTGGGGCCTTCATAACGGATAACAACAACATCTCCGGCTTTAATTTTTCCGCCAAGTATTGCGTCGCATGCTGCACCCTCGGAGAAGTAGACTTTAGCAGGACCTTTAAATTTATAAACAGAAGGATCTACTCCGGCTGTTTTCACTATGCATCCATTCTGTGCGATATTTCCGGAAAGAACCGCAAGACCACCTTCGATGTTATAACAATGTTTGAGATCTCTTATACAGCCTGTTTCCCTGTTTTTATCGAGTTCATCATAGGTTTTATCCTGTGATCCGAATTTAAGGTTTCTGCCGATTCTACCGGGTGCGCTTTTATATAACGCGACAGCATCCGGAATAACTGTCTCCCTCATAATATCGTACTGATCGAGAGTAATTTTTAGTGATGGTGAATCTGCTCTCGGAACTGACGTGTTCAACAATCCTGCTCGATCAAGCTCTCCCATTATCGACATTATTCCTCCAGCTCTGTTAACATCCTCCATGTGGTATGGAGAGCTTGGAGCTACTTTGCAGAGATTAGGTATTTTGCGTGAAAGCTTATCTATATCATTCATAGTGAAATCGACTTCAGCAGCATCAGCTACTGCCAGTAAATGAAGAATCGTATTTGTAGATCCTCCCATTGCAATATCAAGAGACATGGCGTTCATGAAAGATTCTTTTGAGGCAATAGATCTTGGTAATACGGATTTATTCCCTTTTTCGTAATATTCTTTTGTCATTTCAACTATACGTTTTGATGCGCGTTCGGCCATTTTTCTTCTATTCGCGTGCGTTGCTACCACGGAACCGTTTCCCGGGAGGGCCATCCCGATAGCTTCTGTAAGACAGTTCATTGAATTGGCAGTAAACATCCCTGAACATGAACCGCACGTAGGGCAGGCAGACTGTTCCAGTTTTGTAATAAATTCATCAGAAACAGAGGGATCTGCACTCATAACCATAGAATCAATAAGATCATATTTTTTCCCATCCTGCACTCCAGCTTCCATCGGCCCGCCTGATAGAAAAATTGTCGGGATATTCAGTCTCATCGCTCCCATGAGCATTCCGGGAATAATTTTATCGCAGTTCGGTATGCATATCATTGCATCCACCATGTGGGCATTGCACATGTACTCAACGCTGTCAGCTATTATCTCTCTTGAAGGGAGTGAATAGAGCATGCCGTCATGCCCCATTGCTATTCCGTCATCTATTGCAATAGTATTAAATTCAGGTGCGAAGCATCCCTGATCTTCTATCATTTTTTTAATGAATCTTCCTACCTCATTCAGATGTACGTGACCGGGAACAAGTTCTGTGAATGAGTTTACAATGGCAATAATCGGTTTTCCGAACTGCTCCTCTTTCATTCCATTCGCACGCCATAAGCTTCTTGCTCCTGCCATTCTCCTGCCGGTTGTTGTAGTCTCGCTTCTTAAAGGTATTTTCATATAATCCTCTTAACGTTTAATATTGTTATTATCAGTGTGCTCTGCCGGGTTTTTTAGAAAGCTGATGCCGATTCACCCGGTAAAGTTCCGGTTATTCCGAAATTTATTAATCTGAATATGGTTTCTATTTAATGATATATCCTGATTAAAATGAATTTCTATTGATTGTGTTGTCAAGATTTTTTGGTAAAAAAAGGTATGCTGCAAGTTTAATTCTCATGGAATAAGGGGCTTCGCATCCTGTCTGTTTCCAGTAATGGTTTCTGATTCTCGCGTGCAGCCAATACCTGTCATAATGATAAGCCTTAAACTGTAATCAGGTTCTTTATCAGAAAAGAAGCAGGAGGGTGAACGCATGCAAAAGCAGGTGTTGAATCAATCAGCAACTATATGGTAATATCCGGGGAAATGAAATAATCTGTAATATTTTAAGAATCTTTTTTTGACAGGGCCTTAATAACGTCTTCAATCGCATAGGGCTTTGTCAGCACTCCGGAGAATCCGAAATCTTTATAATTAGCCATTACAGGATTGTCTGAGTAGCCGCTGCTGACAATTGCTTTTACTTCAGGATTAATTTTTTTAAGTGCTGAAATAGTCTCCTTGCCGCCCATGCCTCCGTATACTGTTAAATCCAGAATAACATGGTCATATGGCTGATTTCGGGAGAATTTCTCGGAATAAAGCTGAATCGCCTCCTCCCCATTTTTTGCGCAGTCCACTGTATAACCCTGATGTTTCAGCATTTTTACAAGAACTTCAAGTATATAAATTTCATCATCCATTATTAAAATAGTACCGGTGCCGGTTTGTGAAGTTTTTTCCCGGGCAGATTCTGTTTTCTGTGCCGGTATAACGGCGGTTTTTAAATATATTTTAAATGTAGTTCCCATATTTTCTTCAGATGTCACTTCAATATGACCCCTGTGTTTTTTTATGATAGAATAAGTACTGGTCAGGCCAAGACCTGTGCCGCTGGTCTTGGTGGAATAAAACGGATCAAAAATTTTACTCAGATTTTTTTTGGGTATTCCGCAGCCGGTATCAGAAATTTTAAGCAGAACATAACTCCCTGTCTTAAATGGAATTTCATGAGGTATGTCATTTACATTAGTTGCTTCGATAGTAATTTTTCCGCCGGAAGTCATAGCCTGAATAGAGTTTATCAGCAGATTATTAATTGCCTGGCTGATCTGATTAGGATCTATCATCACAGGTTTAAGATCCCCGCTTATATTCAGTTCACATTTTATATTAGAATTTTTAATAATAAATTTTGCAGATTCATTTATAATATCTTCGAGAGATGACGATGACAGAATCGGCTCTCCCCCTTTGGCGAAGGTTAAAAGTTGTTTTGTCAATGCAGCAGCTCTTTCTACAGCCCTTTCCACGTTCTGAAATGTTTCTGATATATCAGCTGAAAAAAATGCCTGATTTTTCATCATTGATATATTTCCGGAAATACCGGTAAGGAGGTTGTTGAAATCATGTGCAATACCGCCGGCCAGTATTCCGATTGATTCCAGTTTGCTCATTTTAATAAGCTCTGTATCAATTTTGCTTTTTATTGTTATATCACGGAGTGCCAGTACTATTCCGAGAGGTTTGTTTTCATGATTGATTATCGCGCTATTTATTTCTATGATACGTTCATTTCCTTCTTTATCGATCATGTTAAAAGGTACACCGATATTATTGAAACGGTATTTTTCTGATACTTTTCCAAGTGTATCGAAGAAGAGGTCTTTTGATGAATCATCAGTGAGGTGTAGTACATCTTTAACATGCTTACCCATTGCATCCCTGCTGTTCACTCCGGTCATCTCTTCAGCAACTTTATTCATGAGGAATATTTTTCCATCTGTGTCGTATGTTATTACTCCGTCACCGATTGAAAGAAGTGTAGCAGACAGAAATTCTTTCTCTTTTTCAATTTCCATATTAGCTGTAATCAGTTTACTTTGAGCAGCTACAAGTTCGCTGTTCAGCGACTCGAGTCGGTTGAATTGTGCCTGAATTTTTTCATACTGTCTGTGGATTGTGTTTGACGCATTTTTTAGTGATGAAATATCAGAGATGATCATGAATATGCCTTTATTGACTCCGGCTGCCAGATATGAGATTGAAACCAGCACACTGACTTTTATATTGTCTTTTCCGATAAGGATGGCTTCAAATTGTGTATTCGTAATTTCGCCCGATGATATCTGTTTAATCTCATCAATGATATTAACAGCTGACTCTGTATCTGATGTGAAAATATCATAAACGGATTTTTTATAGAAATCGGTGGTGCTATAGCCGGACATTTTCAGCATGTTCCGGTTGGCGAAGACAGGTATATCATTTATACAGTACATTATCGCGTCATGTGCTGTTTCAAAGAATAATCTGTATCTCTCCTCTGATTCTCTGAGAGAAGACATTGCTTTTTCATTTTCTCTTTTCAGCACTCCAAGTTTATCCGCTACTCCTATGGATAGAAAAAGGCTGCCGAAGACCAGACCCATCTGATATCCCCATTCAGTAATAAAACTGGATGGTATCAGACCAAAACTTCTGAAAGATAAAAGCAGAACTCCCAGTGTCATAAAAAGCCACGAGCTTAAATAATATACGGCAAGTTTTCTATTGATCCAGAATATCGGAATCATAGCAAAGCCTATAAGTATAATGCAGGTTATAATTATAACAATAACAGAGAGTCTTGTGGATATACTGTATGGTGTAAACAATGAGAATATGCTTACCGGTATTATCACGGCAACCAGAACGTTCAGTATTCTGTGGGTAAACCTGATATTGGCTTTGGTGTTAAGAAATAATTGAGTAAATTTTATGTCAAATGTTGCTGCTAACAGTAGTGAAAGCGGATGGCTGTAGTTTGCCCACCATGGCATATTCGTCCATAGGTACTTTCGTGCCATGCCGTTATGAATGAATGTGAATATCATTGTACAGAAAATAAAAAGAGCAAGATAAAGATAAGCCTTATCTTTTGATACCGTATATATAAAAAAATTATAAAAAAACAGGGCAATAAATATTCCATAGAAAAGCCATAGAACAGATATTTCTGTAAAGACATTATGCATGAAAGATTCATAATCCCATGCACGGAATTTAATAACAAGTGATCCTTCAGATTTTATTCTGAGATAGAGTACTGATTCTCCGGGAGGGCTTGTGATTTTAGAGGTAAAATTATAATGATTCATAGGCATTGTGCTGAAAGGGAGCCGGTCTCCGGACTCGATCTCGACAAAACCGAATTCTGCAGGTATGTAGAGAGTTATATAATCAAGCAGGGGATATTTTGATTCAAATATCCAGTTTAAAGGATCCTGCATCCTGTTTTCAAGTTTTATTTTAAACCAGAAAGTTGAGTATGAATAACCGATATTTATTTTATCTTCTGTTAGAGGTTTAAACTGATCGGGTGTAAGATTCTTTATATCATCAAAATTTAATGTACCCGATGGATCTTCAAAATATAACAGATATTGATCGAGGGGAGCATTATCCATTCTGCTGTTTAATATAAAAGTATCCGATGAAAGAGCTGGAGTATTCAGGATAAACAGCATGGATAGCATTGCTGCCAGGATGGAATATCGTTTTATTTTGAAATATTTTCTATTGACAATCATATAGCTTCTTATTATTGAATTTAATTAGTAGTAATTACAGATAATATTTTCAAGTCAAGATTTATTAGGAATAACTGTTTAATATTTCCCTAACTTCTTAAATATAGAAGATAAAAAGCTTCTCCGCCGGGTTATTAAGGGTGAGAGGCGGTGATCAGCATTAAACTCTATTTTTAACTGTTGCATATTTGCTGTTACATAAATCTACTGAAAAAAATAAAAGGATTCAAATGTCTTTGGAAAAAAAAATTAAAAAAAAACCAGCTCCAAAATCCGCATCAAAGAAAGGTGCAAAAACTCCACCCCCGCAGAATAGCGGCGGGAATAACGGTCCATTTTATGTACTTGTAATCATTATACTTGTTACGGTTATAGTTCTGATGCTTAATAAGTTTTATGAGAATGGAAAATTTACTATCCCCTATGCAAAAAATATTTCTGAAAAAATTAATTCAGTTAAAGAGAAAAGCGATACCGTTAAAGATAAATCAGATGAAAAGGGATCTTTATCTGATTCAGAAAAAAACAAAAATAAAAATGACAATGTATCAAAAACAGAAGATAAAAAACCTGATGAGATCATCTCAGCCGGAGATAAAGATGTATCTGTTTATTTCCTTAAGCTCGATGAAAAGAGTGAAAAGATATACCTGAGTACTGTGAAAAGAAAAGTGCCTGATAAGCAGCTCCTTTCTCTGACACTTGAACAGCTTATAAAAGGTCCGACATCCTATGAACAGGGTAGGGGGTATATTACTGCCGTTCCAGCTAACCTGAAAATACGGAGTATCGATATTAAGGGTAAAACCGCGGAGATAGATTTTAACGGTGTGATAGAAGAGGGCGCTGCAGGTGATATTCTGTTAAAAAGAATTCAGCAGATAGTACATACTTCTACTCAGTTTGATACTGTTGATAGTATTATAATTAAGATTAATGGGCAGAGGCGAAAAACTATCGGCGGCGGTGACGGCTTTTCCATCAGCGGTCCACTCAGGAGATAATGGCATGAATGACGTGATGGAAATAGAAATAAAATGCTATTGTGATGATGATGAGAAAATTAAAATCCGTCTGTCGGATATAGATGCCCGGTTTGTAGAAAAAAGAATCGAACGCGATATCTATTTTAATCATCCTTCCAGAAACTTCGGAGAAACAGATGAAGCATTAAGGCTCCGTTCTGTTAATGACAAATGCCTTATTACATATAAAGGACCCAAGGTGAGCAAAACAACAAAAGCCCGGATAGAATACGAAACACAAACTGGAGATTTTAATTCCATGAAGAATATTCTGTTAAGCCTTGGTTTTTCCGAGAGCGGAGCAGTTGAAAAAGAGAGACATATTTATTCATTCAGCGGAATGGAAATATCAATTGATTATGTCGATGGATTGGGAACTTTTGTTGAAATTGAAAAAATCGGTGAACTCAAAGATGAAATTGAAAAAGAGTTGTTTGATACGGCGGCAAAACTCGGGCTTACAAAGTTTGAGAGAAGATCATATCTGGAATTGAAATATTTTTCATAATACAGTTTTCCGAGCCGTTCATATAATAAATTATTTTTTAATTATTTCAAGGTATTCCTTATGCAGCCTTCCCCACATCTCCCCTCTATCTGTCATCAGGTTTAAAAGCTGCATTGCAAAGTCTTTTGTTTTAAGTGATAGTCTTTTAAAACGCAGCAGTTTATCGAATGCATAAATAATAATTATTTCTGTATGGTATGTATCCTTCTCAGTTCGCTTCTTTATATTGTTTACTACAAGGATGCAGTTTTTTACGAATAGATCTTCGGTCCTGAAATCTCTAAGATGTTCATCTATAAGCTTATGCCATTCGTTGATGTCGATACTATTAAGTGAGATATTTTTTCTGGATAAAATATCTTTGAGCGTGATTTTTTTAATTACTGGCGCGGTTTGAACCTGTTTCTCTGATATTTCTATCTGTAAAACTTCAGGTTCAGCAGCTTCCGTATGAAACAGTCCCTTGAGATATTTGTATTCAGCGGAATCTCTCAATACCTCGCTGTATACTTCACTCTCCGCGGCACCGCGCTCTTCCAGAACTCGGAGAAAGATTTCAACAAAATATGTGAACTGTTTCTCTGATTCCGTTTCATCATTATCAAGCTGTACTTTCA
>Ga0116171_10002881_pt1 | contig 16090 bp, 11 predicted proteins | sample AD_JPNHW2_MetaG_FD_89798 | JGI IMG/M metagenome (GOLD analysis project Ga0116171, IMG submission 89798) | Active sludge microbial communities of municipal wastewater-treating anaerobic digesters from Japan - AD_JPNHW2_MetaG | ecosystem: Engineered > Bioreactor > Anaerobic > Digestate | place...
AACTAAGCGGGAACTCACTATCCTGTTTACTGATATAAAAAGTTTTACATTTATCACAGAGACTCTCGGAAATGATATTATCAAACTTCTGAATATGCATTATGACCGGGCAATAAGGGAAATCATACGGTATGATGGAGTTATCGGATCTATCATTGGCGATGCGCTGCTTGCAGTTTATGGTGCTCTTGATGATTCAACTGAGAATAAATCCTATCAGGCAGTTATGTCCGGTTATAAACTGCATGAAGTGACTGAGCTCCTCAGGTTAAGAATGGATAAAATAAAGACCGAACTCGAAGAGGAGAAAGGTAAGCTTAATAAAGAGGAACTTCAGATTTATAAAGCCGTACTTCTTGAGATCGGTGTGGGAATAGACGGAGGAAGCGTTTTCTACGGTACTCTCGGTTCATATGTACGTATGACCAATACTGTAATCGGTGATAATGTCAATGCCGCTTCAAGGATGGAGGGGCTTACAAGGATATATAAAGTACCTGTAATCTGCTCGGAATATGTAAAAGATGATATAGAAAAGAATGTTAAAAATCATGGTATATATTTCCTCGAACTTGACCGTGTTATGGTTAAAGGAAAAACAAAAACTCAGAAAGTCTATTGGCCTATTCTTGAGTCAGAGATGGATGAGAAATTTAAAAAGAATATAGCAGCGTTTGAATTAGCTCTTGAGTTGTATTATAATGGTAAATGGGCTGATTCCCGTAAACAATTAAGTAAATGCAGCCTGAGGCTTGCAGATATATTCAAAGAAAGGACTCAAGAAAAATGTCCGAGTAACTGGAATGGTGTATGGCAAATGACAACGAAGTAAAAAAAGATTTAGTTCCTTTTGGTTCTAAATTCCTGCCTGCCGAAATAGCAAATATTGACGGCGGATCAGAAGTTTATTCCCTGGAGAATGAATTTGCAAAAACCAAAAAAAATAAAAACTGGATGGTTTTTATTATTGTTTTTGTATTTATATTGCTGACTGCATTTTTCACATTTGCTTTCAGAAGTTATATGACTAAGAAGAGTGAGAATATTGATGTCAGTATAACTGAATTTGATGATCTCAGGCTTAAGGAGATTCTCAATTCTTCGAGACTGGCTGAGAATAATATTCAGATCAGAAACAATGAACTGCAGAGTCTTATTGTCGAAATGAAAAATCAGATTCTCGAGGTCAACAACAGATATCTTTTAAAAGAAAATTCTGTTCTTGATAAAAGTATATCTGCTGAAGCGGCACGCGGGAAAATACAGGAATTAAAGAACGCAGAACAGAACGAAATCAATGGAATAAAAGCTAAGTATGAGTCGAAAATTAATGAGAAACTGGCTCAGATTAACAGAATAGAATCTGAAAAGAGAGCTGAAGAACAGAAGCTGGCCCAGGCCAAGAAAAGTGCAGGCAATATCGCTGACGAGAATAAAGTTTATGCAATGAAGATGAAGAGTCTCTCTGATGCATCTCAAAGCGGACTTTCTGCAATGGCAGATTACTACAATAGATTTATTAAATTTTTAGTTTTGAAATATAACCCTGTTTTTTCATCAAATGATTTAAGGGTAAATCTTGATAAAAACAGTAAGAGAAATGAAAGTAAAAACCTTAGAGAATATGATGATTTATTTCAGAAAGAGAATGTTCTGAGCAAAAAACGTTTCGATGATCTTCGGGTAAAAATTTATGAACACGATATTCTCGTACAGAGGCTGATCGGCGTGGGATATGAGAACTCTGTGCCCCCCGCATTGAAAAGTATAGACAATCTTTCTTCTTCAATAGTAAATGATTATGAGAATCTCTGGTTCGGTCTTGTATCAACTGTTAAGCAGAAGAATTCACAGATAGAGGATTATAAAACAGCACTCGATGCTGTTCTGAAAGAGAGACCTGAAAGCGGTTATATCATTTCAGCGGAGAATCCGTCAAAAATTTCTATCCATATAAACAGGCTGCTGACCGTAAAAGAAGGTGGTACAGGACTTGTGTTCCGTACTGATGATAAGTATATAGGCAAAATTGAGTTTTATAAAACTGCAGACGGTTTAAAAGCAAAAGTTGTAAGCCTTGCAGGTTCGAATAAAATGAGACCATTTGACAGAATACTAATTAAGATTAAGTAGGTTGAAGATGAAAAGGAAAGTGTTTTACATTTTAATATTTTTTATAATGCTTGTATCCAATGCTATGGCGTACGACTGGAAATCAGCAGGTTTTGAACAAACCGGTTCCGGTGCAGCAGGTGAAGAAAACTATTTAATGTTTAAAGATAATAATTCAACTGTAATAAAAGTGAGATATCAGGGTGAGTTGACTGATGCGTGGGCTGAAAAAATTGTAGAATTGAATAACAGATTAGATAGATCTAAGTATATGAAACCCGGCAATATTGAATTCTTTATTGTCAGTGATACGCTTGAGATTCTGATCATCCCTTCATCATTTAAATATTTTGATACTGATTTTATGCCTTACATACCGGCCGGCATAACTTTTATTTATGATTATGACTTAAGGTATAACTTCAGAATAACAAAAAATGATATATTTTTACGGCTGAATGATAAGTTTGTTGATGAGGAGCTTCTATGCAAGAGAATGAAAGAAGCTGTGGATGATCCTATTTCTTATCTGAAAAAAAGAGATCCGGAATATTTTTTACAGAAACTTAATGAACTTGAAGAAAACATGGCTGTTCTGAAAAACAGTCAGGATAAGCTTGTACAATCCGTAATGTTTTTTGAGAATTCGGGATTTCTCGGATTCGGTAATACCCCTGTTAAGAGTACTGTTATCAAGAGGGTAGTTGAACTGAAAACTGCGGATCCATCACTTGATAAGGATAAAATAAAGGAAACTCTTTCAAAAGAAAAAATAGATGCTACTGATAAGGAAATTAAACTGATTCTGAATGTTTTTTATAATGAATTCAAGTAATGCTCATTGCCGGTTTCAATTGTAATCCCATCACGACTGGAACGCCTGTTTCACAAAAATGTTTAAACGATATGTCTCCTGATGTCTTATCTCTTCAGGAGACACGTGTTTCTGACAAAGAATTCCCCGCAGACGAAATCACATCGATATATATTGCTCCATGGCTGATGGAGAAGCCGTCAGATTACATCCCGGGATTGGCGGAATTGAAAATTTGAAACAGATTATCTTCATCATTATATTCATACTACACTGGAATATGATTCTATTCAGCCAGGTTAAAGAACCCGAACTGCCCTATATCGCGGGAATAAATAGCAATATTGATTTTCAGGACTTTAGTTTTAAATCACGAATTTCTATTCAGGGGAAAACCGGTTTCACGGAAGGTAATGTAGTTTTAAACTCAGATGTTCTGATCTATCCTGATAAAAGGCAGATAAAAGTTAAAGACGTCAGTAAAATAACTGTTCTCATGTGGGGAAAAAGGAGCAGATTAAATAAGCATACATTTTATCCTTCACGATATGAAATTTTTTATCGTGACTATAGGAAAGAAATACTTAATGGAAATATCGAATCACTGAATAAAATTAAAATCAGTAATAAAAAAACAGCTTATATCTATTTATATTACTATGATTATTTTAAGGATGGTAAATGGAGCAATAGCGGAGTTACAGATTTCGATGCGACCAGTATAAAACCGGCAGAGGGGTGTGCTGTTTCTATAGAATTGATTCAATAAATTCATTCATTGCATTATTAAACTCTTCAATGTTTTCGAAAAAAGGTACATGCCCTTCATCTTTAAATATAATCAGTTTTGAATTTTTAATTTTCCAATTCATCTCTTCAGTGAGGTATGATGGTATCATTCTGTCATACTTATTAGCTATAAGAAGTACCGGAACATCAATATCATTCAGCTGTTCTGTATAATTTAATCCTGAGCAGAGTTTTAAATCACCAGTTATAATTTTTTTTACTTCATCATTTATATTTTTCTGAGCAGCTAAAAGAAATATGCCTGCTTTTTTATGAAATATTCTCGGCAACATTTTATTAAAGAATCTTTCAAAATCATTAGTAGAAGTATCAAGTAATGATTTACTTACCGGAAGGTATGAAGAAGTAGATATCAGGATCAGAGCTTTTACTTTTTCTTTATGTTTTAAATAGTTTTCTATGCATATCACTCCCCCCATGGAGTGTCCTGCAAGAATGTATGAATCAATTTTTTCTTTTTTAACAACAGCTTCAATGCTTTTAGTGTATACAGCAATTGATAATTCGGAAATAGAAGAAGATCTGCCGTGTCCGGGGAGATCTATTGCTATTGTTTTGCAAGAATTTCCGAAGAATTTCAGCTGATTGTGGAAAAATCTCGAATCTCCGGCAAGACCGTGAACAAAAATAATAGGGATTCCATTTTCTACACCGTTTACACGGTAGAAAATATCTATTCCGTTATTTTCAATATGATTCAATTCAAATCCCATGTTCACTAGTTTTAAAATTATGAAAAAGTAATCAATATTAATATTTAATTTTTATTAATATTTTTTAATACATCTATCTTAACTCCCCATTTTAATAAAAGTATTATCGGATTTTAACCAAAAGGAAGGTAAAATTTCATAAAAATTATATTTCATTTGTGCAATTAATTTGATATATTAATTATAGTATTTTTTGCTGGAATGAGATTATTACTGCATGATTATAATAATATTTTGTATAAAGGTTTATGCTTGACATATCATCAAAATATTATATTCAATAATAGTCTGATAAATTAAATTTGGACCGGTTTAAATTATGTCAGTTGAAGAAAATGATTTTATAAAACAATTCGGCTTTTTTTCACGATTGAAAATACGCTCAAAACTGATATCTATGATATCAATTATAATTATTGTATCTCTTGCTGTGATGATATCCCTCGCTACAATTTTTTTCAAGAAAGATAATGAGATAAGAGTCAAAGAGAGCAATCTTACAATCTCCCAGGTAATTGCATCTAAGACTGAATCTGATTTTAATGCGATAGTAGAGAAAATAAACATCATGGCGACAACAATGCTGCAGGAGTTTAAAACTGAGCAGCAGAAACGGCTTTTTACTGATCTGTTTTTTTCAAATGACAAAGATTTCTTATATGTAGCGATCGGGAAAAAAGATAATGAAAAGATTGTTTTTTATAAAACTATTTATAATGAGAAATTCTTCACTGAAAATAAAATTGATATAAAACTGCTTGAGCAGATAAATAAAGAAAACTCCTCCAGATTTTATAAGGCATTTAATGATGAAGCGGTCGTGCATAATGTTTCCGGACAATTCGGAATGCCCGTAATTGCTGTAACGATTCCTTTCCAGAGAGATGCTGATGATAAAGTGAATACGATAGCAATAGGCTATATCAGGCTTAGTAAAATAATGAAATCTTTTGTTAAGAATGGTATAACAGATACATTTATGATCAATGGGGATGGAGATGTAATAGCACATCCTGATACAAATCTTGTAGTTCATTACGCTAATTTCATCAATCTTCCTATTGTTGATATGATGATGAAGAGTAAACTTGATAACGGGCAGACCCGATATAAAAATGAATCCGGTGTTTATCACTTCGGTTCATTCAAGAAAATAGGATTCAGCGGAATCGGTGTAATCAGTTCAGTTCCTGAAGATCTGGCTCTTCAGGAGGTATATAATATTCAGAGAAGAAATATTTATATAACTATTATTGTTCTCAATATTGCTATTCTGATTGTTTATTTCTTCAGCAAATCTCTTACGACTCCTATTACCACTCTTGTCGGCGCGACGAAGGAAATTGAAAAAGGTAACTTTAAAGTAGGAGTTAAAGCTACAACCGGTGATGAAATTGGAATTCTTACTGAATCATTCGTAGACATGGGCAGGGGCCTTGAAGAAAGAGAGAAGATGAAGGATGCTTTCGGTAAATTTGTTAATAAAGAGATCGCAGAGCAGGTTCTGAAGGGGACAATAAAGCTCGGCGGAGAAAGAAAAAAGGCGACTGTTTTCTTTTCTGACATCAGGGGATTTACAGCTATATCGGAAAAGCTTGAGCCGGAAGAAGTTGTTGAATTTCTGAATCAGTACATGACCAGAATGGTCAACTGTGTTAACAATACGAATGGTGTTGTTGATAAATATATTGGTGATGCTGTAATGGCAGTGTGGGGCGCACCGGTCACACACGGTAATGATACAGAAAATGCCGTCAATGGTGCATTGATGATGAGGCATGAACTTATTGAGTTTAATAAAGGCCGGGGCGGAGATAAAAAACCTATTATTAAAATCGGATGCGGACTTAATACAGGGCCGGTTCTTGCCGGTCAGATCGGATCTAATGAAAGGATGGAGTATACCGTTATCGGCGACACTGTTAACCTTGCGTCGAGGATTGAATCGTTAAATAAACCTTTTGGAACTGATATACTGGTATCTACTGATACTTATCATGAAATTAAAAATATATTCAGACTTGTACCGATGCAGAAAATAAAAGTTAAGGGTAAAAGTGAACCTCAACAGATTTTTGCTGTACTCGGAAGGCTCGATGATCCGTCTTCTCCTAAAACACTTGAGGAGATGAGACAGATGGTTGGTATTCAGATGAAAGGAATGCCTACTGATGAAGCGGGTGAAGAAGGTGAAGTGAAATATGAAATTCTTGACTAATGACACAATTTTTTCAGGTATCAGTGTTATTATCATAACCACATTTTCAGTTCTTCTGTATGCTGATTTTAATAAAAAAATTGATGCCGGGAATGTAAAACAGATAGGGACAATTACATTTAAACGTGAAGTTGCCCAGAGAAAGTATCAGGCACAGGTTGTCTGGGAGGGTATTGAACAGAATTTCCCTGTGTATAATAATGATTCGATCAGAACTTCAGAAATGTCCGAAGCTGTAATTCATCTGCTTGATGGTACTGATATTAACATTGAAGAGAACAGCATGATCATGCTGTCAACACTGGAGAATGCAATCAATATCAATTTTGAGCAGGGTTCTATTTCTGCTAATAGAACCGGTGTTTCAGGTACAGATATCGCAGCAATCAATATTAAATCCCAGGATGCTACTGTTTCTATAGATAAAAGTAATATACAGCTGACGCAGCTTGATAATAAAGAATTAGACCTGACAGTTTCAGATGGTACCGCTAAAGTTAAATCAGGTACTGAAGAGACTTTAGTAAAAAGCAATGAAAAAGCTGTTATATCATCCGACAGACAAGATACAACAGTCCTTCAGCTCAAATTCAATTTAAATGAACCTGCTCCAAACAAGTATTATATAATAGAAGAACAGAAATCTGAAGTTTCATTTGCATGGGGACTGACTGGAAATTTTAAAGATATTACCTGGGAAATAAGCAAAGACAGATCGTTCAAGAAAATTCTCTCTTCACAAAAAACTCTGACTCAGAATAGTGCGAAGATCAGCCTTGCGGCCGGAGTTTACTATTGGAGAATCTCCGCGCTTAATGAGGATAATAAACAGATTGAATCCAGTGAACCGGGTAAATTCAATTTAGTATACAGAAAACCGGTTAAACTTATTTCTCCTCAGTTTAATGAACTTATAAAACAATCCGTTTCGCAAAACTCTGTTTCATTTAAATGGAGTGAAGATACTCTCGCGTCGGACTACACGCTCGAGATTTCACAGGATAAAGACTTTGCGTCGTTAATCAATAAGATTAATACACCTCTTAAAAATATCACTATTGATAATTTCAATCAGGGTGCCTATTTCTGGAGAGTAAATAGTAATATCAATATCGGCGGTGAGCAGATTGTTAAAACAGGTTCGGTATCATCGTTTAATATTGATAAACTAAAAGTTATAAATCCCCCTGTGCTCTCAAGCCCGGGGAATAGAGAGAAAATTGATGCTGCAGTAATTAAATCGAAAGGTCTGGTCCTAAGCTGGAGTAACGATCCATCATTTTCATCATATGAAGTTGAAATATCAAGAGATGCTGATTTTAAAAGCGGTACCACTGAGCTGCAGAGAAAAGTGAATTTTGCTGAACTTAAAAAAGATATGGCTTCAGGGAAATATTTCTGGAGGGTCGAAGGTGTGGTAAGTTCCGGAGAGAAAATTCCTTATTCAAGTACTGGTGAGTTTGAAATTGTGATCAGTGAAAATCTTGCGCTGCTCTCTCCATCGGAAAATGAAGAAATAAAAATTCCTTCTAATACTAAAAAACAGGATGTTCAATTCAGCTGGAGGAAAATAGAATTATCCGGCAGCTATAAAATTCAGATTTCAAAAAATTCAGATTTTTCTGATTCAAAAACTGTGAACTTTAAAGATCAGAGTACCGGTGCTGTTTCGTTTAATGAGCCGGGTGAATATTACTGGAGAGTAATTTTAACAGATGCTCAGAATAACGAGATCATAAAAAGCAATACTTCAAAAATTATGGTTTCAGTTGAAGAAGCTGTTCCTGAAACAAAAACTTTTCTCATTGTAAAATCTCCAATAAAAGGCGGAAAAATATACATTGATTCCAAATTTAAAGGTTATACCGAGTTTAAACAGGAAGTACGTCCTGATGTCAATATATCTGTAAGAATCATTGCATCCGGTTTTACAGACTTCACTACAAAATTGAAAGTTACTGCCGGAGAAACATATACCTTGTCGGCATCAATGGAAAAGAGCAAAAAACTGGAAAGGGTAAAATGGGTGAGTCCATTATCTACACCGCTAAGCTCCGCACCTGTATATTATAAAGACAGAATTATTCTATGTTCGGAAAATGGTTATGTAGTAATAATGAATAATTCAGGAACTGTTTTACTTTCCAAGAAGATAACGAAGAGATTTGAATCACGTCCGGTTGTTTATGAAAATAATATTTACACTGTAGATGTGGATGGAATTCTTTATTCAATTGATTCGGCTAGCGGCAAGGTTAACTGGCAGGTTAAAGCGGGAGGTCCGCTGCTGTTTAAATCAGAGCTTGTGATAGCTGACGGTAAAATTTTTCTTGCTACCGGTTTTGGTATTGTAGAAGCATATGATTTAAAAGGGATAAAAATCTGGGACAATGAACTTGATGAAGCTATTTATAATTCTCTGCTGATAGTAAAAAACAGCCTTATCATCGCGACTGATGCTTTGAAACTTTATTCCCTTGATTCGGAAGATGGCGGTAAAAACTGGTCAACGGAAATTGATGAAAGGGTAATAACATTAACCCCGCTTGTTCATAACGATATTATTTATTTTGGATGTTACTCCGGTACATTTTATGCCGTTTCAATAGATAATGGTGATATTATCTGGACATTTAAATCCGGCGGTGCTATTTATTCAAGCCCTGTTGTGGTAGAGAAAAGTATATATTTCGGTTCAGAGGATGGTTATATCTATTCATTAAATGATGCCACGGGTAAATTAAACTGGCAGTTCAAAACATCATATCCGGTTAAGAGCAGCCCTCTTTTTGCTTTCGGCAGTATAATAGTCGCCAGCGACAAAACTGTTTTTTCTTTAAATCCTCTTAACGGGGGTATTCTCTGGCAGAGTACATTAAGCAATAGAATTAAAACATCACCAACATTTGCTGGAGATACTGTGATTGTGGGTCTTGTCAATGGTGATATTGTTTCAGTAAGAAATAATCTTATTGAAGTAGCAAAGTAATGTCTTATAAAATTCAGTTTTAATTTATTTTTTGCTAATTAATACTTGAAATTATGTCTCCTCCAGAAATAATACCTTTATAATTGAAAATCCTGCTTCAGCGGTAAAAGTATACCGCTACAGTGCAGGATTTAAAGGGATTTTACCCGCTAAACCCCATTAGAAATATTATTGTCAGGAAAAATATGGATTTCGTACATTTACATAATCACTCGGATTACTCTATTCTCGATGGTGCTATCACTGTCAGCAAACTAGTGGATAAAGCTGCTAAATTCGGAATGCCTGCCGTGGCAATTACAGATCACGGTAACATGTTCGGTGCGATTGAATTTTACCAGAAAGCACGAAAAGCCGGAATTAAGCCCATCATCGGTGAGGAGTTTTATGTGGCACCGGGTTCGAGGTTCAAAAAGGAGTCTATCCGCGGCGACAAGGAAGATAATGCTCATCATCTTATCGTGCTGGCGAAAAATCTCACCGGTTATAAGAATCTGATGAAGATGTCTTCTATTGCATATCTTGAAGGTTTTTATTATAAACCGAGAATAGATATGGAGGTGCTTGAAAAATATTCAGAGGGACTTGTTGTCTCCTCCGCGTGCATCGCAGGTGAAATTCCGCGTAATATTCTCAGAGGTAAGCTTAAAGAGGCAAGAGATCTTGCCGGGCGTTACAAAGAGTTGTTCGGAGCGGAAAATTTTTATCTGGAGCTTCAGTACCATGGAATTAAAGAGCAGGAAATTGCGAATAGTGAACTTATTAAAATTTCCTTAGAACTGAACATACCTCTTATCGCAACTAATGATGCACATTATCTGGAAAAGGATGACGCTTATTCTCATGAGGTTTTACTCTGTGTTCAGACCGGTAAAACCATGAATGATGAGAACAGAATGAGATTTTCATCAGACCAATTCTATTTAAAAAGTTTTGATGAAATGCGTAAGATTTTTTCTGATTATCCTGACGCGCTTTTTAATACATGTAAAATAGCTGAAATGATTGATGTTGAACTTGACCTGGGACATCCGATCCTTCCGAATTTTGAAGTTCCTGATGGATTTAATCTGGATTCATATCTGCGGCATCTTGTTAATGAAGGAGCCTACAGAATCTATGGAGAAAATATACCTGCGGCTGTAACAGAGAGAATTAATTATGAACTTTCAGTTATTACAAATATGAAATTTTCAGGATATTTTTTAATAGTATGGGATTTTATAAACCATGCGAGAACAGTGAATATCCCTGTTGGCCCGGGACGGGGATCCGCAGCCGGCTCAATAGTTTCGTATTGCCTTGGTATTACGGCTCTCGACCCGCTCAGATATAATCTTCTTTTCGAAAGATTTCTTAATCCTGACAGGAATGAGATGCCTGATATGGATTTGGATTTCTGCGCAGACAGACGCGAAGAAGTTATAGATTATGTTAAGCAGAAATATGGCGAAGACCATGTAAGTCAGATTATTACAATAAATAAGATGAAAGCTAAAGCCGTAGTGAAGGATGTGGCAAGGGCGCTCGATATACCTTTTGCTGAATCTAATTTAATTAGTAAAATGATCGAAGAGGATTCGCTGAAGAAATCAATTGAAAAGTCCCCTGAACTTAAAAAATTTACAGAAACTGAAGCCGGCAAAAAACTGTTCGATATATCTCTAAGACTTGAAGGACTCACACGATCCGCAGGCAAACATGCTGCGGGCGTTGTTATTTCAAAAGGTCCGCTTACTGATTACGTCCCGCTTTACAAGGATAAGGACGGCAGTATTTCTTCTCAATATGAGAAGAATACTCTTGAACAGGCCGGGCTTGTTAAGATGGATTTCCTCGGATTGAGAAACCTCACTATAATTGATCATTGTTTAAAACTTATTAAAACAACCACTGGCGATGTTGTTGATATAACTAAAATTCCGCTTGATGATAAGGAGACATACAGGCTGTTGCAGAAAGCTGACACAAAGGGTGTGTTCCAGCTTGAAAGTTCAGGCATGCAGAATATTCTCCGGAGACTCGGGCCTACTGAGTTTGAAGATATTATAGCGATTGTCGCTCTGTTCAGGCCGGGCCCTCTCGGTTCAGGGATGGTTGATGACTTCATCGAGAGAAAAAAGAAACCTGAACTCGTAAGGTATTCCCATCCGACACTTGAGCCTGTTCTAAAAGATACTCTCGGAGTTGTAGTTTACCAGGAACAGGTTATGCTTATATCGCAGATCATTGCAGGATTTACTCTCCCTGAAGCGGATAAACTCCGTAAAGCGATGGGTAAGAAATTAATGGACATCATTGATAATCTTGAAACTAAATTTCTTCAGGGCGCAGAAAAGAAGAATATAGATAAAAAAATTGCCGTAGAACTTTATGATATGATTAAGAAATTCGGTGAATATGGATTTAATAAATCACATTCCGCTGCATATGCACTTGTAACGTATCAGACTGCCTATTTAAAAGCTCATTACCGCCTTCAGTATATGACAGCGCTTCTTTCTGCAGCTCCGGATAAACAGGATGATGTTATCCAGTATATAAATGACTGCAGGGAGAATGGGATTAAAGTGCTGTCTCCTTCATTAAACAGCAGCTTCTATGATTTTTCGATTGAAGATAAATCACTGCGGTTCGGATTCGGAGCTATTAAAGGGCTTGGTGAAAAGGCGATTGAAAACATAATTGAAACAAGAAAGAAATGCGGATCCTTTACAACACTGAAGCAGTTTCTTGAGAATGTTGAATTGTCAGTAGTTAATAAGGGCGTACTTGAAGCTCTCATCAAATCCGGTTCTTTCGATGCTATTCATAAAAACCGGGCGCAGCTTTTTGAATCAATAGATCTGATAATAGACTTATCCCGGAAATACCAGCAGGATATTGCATCAGGACAGGGTGATCTTTTCAGTATGGATTCTTCACGTGATAACAGCAGAATATCAACTGATCTTCCTCCTGTTCCGGAATGGAAAGATAATATAAAGTTAAATTTTGAGAAAGAGATTCTTGGACTTTATCTTTCTGGCCATCCTCTTGCCAGATTCGAGAAGGAGATCAGTTCATTCCCTTCATACACTCTATCTGAAATAAGTGAAGATAACTGCTCAAATGATGTATCTGTTGTCGGTATAATAAGTAATGTAGTTGTGAAGAGATCTCAGAAAAACGGGAAGCAGTATGCAACAGGCCTTTTCGAAGACCTTAATGGAACAATAGAAATTTTAATTTTTGCCAAAGTACTTGATAAATTTAATACTCTTATTAACTGCGGTGAGCCTGTCATGGTCACAGGTAGAATTGAAATGGAAGGTGATAAACCTAAAAAAATACTGGCAAACAGTCTTAAATCTCTCAAGGAGGTAAGGCGGGATGCTGCTTCAGCAATTCATATAAAACTCGATTCGCTTGGTGTTGATGATGATGTAATAGTCAAAATAAAAGAAGTAATTGAAAAGCATAAAGGGAATTGTCCTCTGTTTTTTCATGTCAAAGACCATGATGAAACAAAAACTATAAGAGCGCATTCAACTTTTAATATTTTTCCATCTGAAATGTTTATTGAAGATATTTCTAAACTCGTAGGGCATGATTCTGTGAGGTATTCATTTACGCGGTATGATTGAGTGCTTACTTCTGTGCGTTGTGATCTTTTCGTCTGCAAATCGGTGATAGTAATTATTTGTAATTCTCTATTTTTATTACGGTATCAATAACCTGTATAGATAATACTTTAGATTTTATATTAATATATGATTACATTCCGCTGTATCATGCTGAAACCTTTTGACTGCTGCATTAACTGGTAATGTGATGCGGAAGTTTTAATTCTTATATTTTTATAATCAGTCAGTTCTTTTGAAATTAACTGGGCAAGAGTGATAGGAGTTGTCGAATCGATTATACTCTCATCGGGAATATTTAGTATTAAGTTATCCCCTTTTTTAAAGTTGACCTCATCACCGAATCCATTTTTCAGAAGATTAAGCAGTTTTTTGATTACATCAAGACGGGTATAGCTTGTAAGGTTTCCAAGTATATAAACTTCTTTTTCGTTTAAATTTAATTTTTCATTATAAACTGCCGGTTCCTCTCCATTTTTAAAAAATATTGTTCCTGAACGCAGAACTACATCTGCAGCCCGGGCTGCATTTATTTTTGGTCCTGCAGCCGGCTCTGATGTTTCGGGTGCAATTTTATTTTTAAATTTTTCCTTCGCCCTGATCATGTTGATAAACAGGATCAGCTCTGATTTTATCAGCGACGGTTCCTGTTCTGCGTCAGTAACCAATATGTTGAAATTTTTTTTAAATTTTTCACTATTAACAGTATAATCGTGAATGATATTATTCAGACGGTCATCATTTGTTCTGAGTATGCTGAGCAGATCCTGAGGCTGTTTATGCTTCGTTTTAAACTGACAGTACTCTTTGTTATCAGTGAGAATTATAATATTGCAGGATATATTTTTATACTGTTCACTCTGCATGATAATTATATAAGAGAGCAGCAATGTTTTCAGCACTTTATTATTTTCATGATCGGTGCCAGCGCCGGAGTTAATATTCATATCGATTACTATAATAAAGGGATAACCATTCTGCTGTATAAAGTTGAGAATATCCTTTTTTAGGAAGGAGAGATTCCCTTCTTCTTTTAATCTGTTTTTCAGTAAAGTCAATGAAGAGAGGGAATTATTTTCTGAATATTGAACAAGATTAATTGCAGAAAGAGTGCCGGTGACTAGAGGAAGAAGATCTATATAATCTGTAAGTATCAAAGTTTTATCCGAAATAGTAATGCTCATCAATTATCCCTCTATTCTTAAATACTATTAAATGCCGATATCCGCTGCTGAAACAACTTTTTAAATGAAGTAATACTTTGAATATCATAAATTATTCAATCATAAACAATCATTTTTTTTATAATTATCCCTAAAACAGAAATAATTCTGGTCTTCGCCGCGCAGAAGGGAGAACAAAATTATTGCATTTAAGAAGAAGGTACTTTTTATAAATATATTATAAAAATATCTTGAATAATAATTTATTTAAAAAATATAGTCAATGAGATTAAATCGTTATAAAAATTGAGAGTGTAGTTATGAAAATTGTAAATAAAATAGATGATGTAAGAGCGGAAATTAAAGCCGCAAAGAAAGAGAATAAAAGGATCGGATTTGTTCCCACAATGGGTTTCCTTCATCAGGGGCATATAAGCCTGGTAAAAATTGCACGGGAAAATTCTGAATATATAGTAATGAGCATCTTCGTTAATAAACTCCAGTTTAATGATCTGAATGATTTTAATGGATACCCTAAAGATCTCGAGCGCGATATGGCGATGGCTGAAGAAGGGGGAGTGGATCTGCTTTTTCTTCCGGATGATAAGGAGATGTATCAGAACAATTTAACGACTGTTGACGTCAATCTGCTTACTGATAATTTATGCGGCGCCAGCAGGCCGGGTCACTTCAAAGGAGTATTCACTGTTGTAAGCAAGCTTTTCAATATAGTCCAGCCTGATGTAGCACTCTTCGGGCAGAAAGATATTCAACAGGTAGTCAGCATTGAGAAGATGGTTTTTGATTTAAATTTTCCTATTAAGATAATAGTGGCTCCTATAGTCAGAGAGAAAGACTGTCTCGCGATGAGTTCCAGGAATAAGCATCTGAATGATAAACAGAGGAAGGATGCTCTGGCTTTAAGCAGAAGTCTGCAGACTTGCAGAAAACTCGTTGAGTCAGGAGAGAGAGATGTGAAAATTATTACTGATACTATAAGATCGGTAATACAGGAAGGATCGCCTGACAGCATAGATTATGTATCAATGGTAAGATATGAAGATTTGAGCTACATAGAAAAGCTGGAAGGCAAAGCAGTTATCGCGGTAGCAGCATTCTGGGGGACTACACGACTTATTGATAATATGATTATTGATAAAACCAGCAATGGATATACATGTATATATTGAGGTTTTTTATCCCGGTCATGTCGGCAGCGCTGCTGTCATGCAGCAGCGGCGGGCCTCTTACTCCTGCTGAATCTTTTAATGTTATTAAACATGCTGTTGAAAAGAATGACAGTGAAGCAATAGTGAATTGCCTGAGCATATCAAGCATCGATAAAATCAGTAAACTTACTCTGCTGATTAAAGATATGAGTAATGACCAGCTTTCAATTCTCGCCGTGAAATACGGATATCCGCAGGAGAAACTAAAGAATCTGAAGACCTCAGATGCAGTATATCTGTATTTTTTTTCAGATATAACAGGCGTAAAGCTGAACAGATATTTTAGAGAGAGTATTCTATCAATTGATATTCACGGCGGCAATGCTTCTGTGAAAACTGAAAGCGGTGTTGAGCTTGATTTTGTCAGAGAAGGACCATACTGGAAATTTGATCTGAGCGGACTTTGAGATTTATATAAC
>Ga0116171_10002883_pt1 | contig 16077 bp, 14 predicted proteins | sample AD_JPNHW2_MetaG_FD_89798 | JGI IMG/M metagenome (GOLD analysis project Ga0116171, IMG submission 89798) | Active sludge microbial communities of municipal wastewater-treating anaerobic digesters from Japan - AD_JPNHW2_MetaG | ecosystem: Engineered > Bioreactor > Anaerobic > Digestate | place...
ATCTTTAAAAATATTTTTTCTTTATTTTGCTCCCAATCAGCCAACTGTTTTAGCCTTATGCTATTATATCGTATTACACCATTAAAATCCGTCTCGTACCATTTGTCCGCAACCGGATGTGCCTTTATGACGTGCCCGCTGGCATTTTCCCATGTCTCACTAAAATCTGATTCAGGAATCTTAAAAAAATTTTTACACATCGGAGAAGGCAATATCAGGACTGACGAATTGCTAACTCAGTCGATATCAATATTCACAGGTATGCGCGTCGCCCTCACCTTCGGCTTCCGCCCGCTCCCCTTGAACGCGATCGCCGATTTCGATGCCGGCCCCGTCTTGCCGTTGAGATAATAGGTTCCCTTCGCAGCCAGCTCCTGCAAATAGCCGCACAAGCACACGAACCCCCCCGCATTGATACCCCAGAGCTGCTGCCTATCCTCGTGGTCGTCTCCCTCTCCGCCTCAGTGCCAGCCGCCATGGAAAGGGTCGCGAAGACATCCCGCACCCATTCCTCAGCCCTGGCAATTCATGCCAGCGCTGCTAGCCCAGCGCATATCCCAGCAGCCTGGCCAGCCTTATGGCATCCAGGTCCAGGTGGGGCAGCAGCCTGGCCATGAGCCGGCTGGGCCGGTCGATGTCTCCGAACTCCTCGATGGACCGGGTCAGCTTGGGCCGTCCCGCCAGGTAGCCCACCAGCTCGTCGATCTCGTCGTGGCTCATGCGGGTGAGCACGCGGTGCAATCTCATGCCCGTCTCCAGCTCCCGGCCCAGCGCCGCCCGCCACAGCCGGTCGTACTCCGCCAGCCGGGCGGAGGATGAGTCGCCCTCCAGGCTGGCTGCGGCAGCCACCCCGCCGGCGATCTTTGCCGCCACCAGCCCGGGAAAGATGCCCCCTCCGGAGGTGGGCTTGACCTGCCCCGCGGCGTCTCCCACGGCTAAGAGCCCCTGCACTGCGGTGACGGCAGCCGTGCCCAGTGGCAGGCCCCCCACGTTCAGGGCCACCGCCGAGCCCAAAAGACGCTCGGCTATCCCCGGCCTCTTTAAAAAAGCGCGCAGCCTCTCGCAGCCCCGGTCGCGGGCGGCAAGGCCAATCCTGGCCCGCCCCTCCCCCAGAGGAATCACCCAGGCGAAGAGCCCCGGAGCCTGGCCCAGGTGCACCTCCACCTTCTCCGGATCGTTTACTTTGAAGGGCACCTCCACCTGCGCCCCGGAGAGGACCATCTGGGGCGGCGAAATCCCGGCCTGGCGGGCCAGCTTCGCAGATACTCCCTCCGCGGATATGACCACCGTGACAAAGAGCTCCCGACCCTCATCCAGGTGGAGCGTGCAGCCCTGCTCATTTCGGGAGATGCTCCTCACGGCAGAGCATAGCTCCAGCCGCGCCCCTTCTGCCACTGCATTGGCGGCCATGGTTCTATCAAAGAGCCTCCTGTCCACCACCCAGGCCTTGCACGATTTCGCCTTGAAGTCCAGGATGCGGCCGCCTGGAGATACGATGGATGCGCCCTTCATGCCCCGCAGGAGGAAGGGGCCAGGCCCCAGCTCCGACTCAGCCAGGGCTTCGCTTCCCAATAGCCCGGCACACTGCACCGGCCAGCCCACCGCCGGGTGCTCCTCCAGCAGAACGGTGCGCGCCCCGGCCTTGGCAGCATACCTGGCGGCCATAGAGCCCGCCGGGCCGGCACCTATGACGGCCACATCGAATGTATCCATTTGCCCATGTCCGGGAATAATAATAGTGGCAAAGATGTTAATCCTTTCCATAATTCGATCCGGAAAACCATAAATACTTTCCTAATCTCTTTCACGAGTATGAAAGCCGAAGTCTCCCTGCTACTGCTCTTTATCTTTGCTTTTTCCCTATTGGCTGGTCTGTCATCAGCATCTGATGCATCTGATTCGGATGATGCGTCCAGCCGCCCGTCCGCCTGTCAACTGATACAATTTGAGGGCTGCAGCGGCATTACGCTGCCAAAAATGACCCAATCCGACGGAGAGGATGTCGCATGCCTGAGGATTCTGCCCATTTCCTTTAACAATCAATCGATAAAAGGAACCATTCGAACCACGGCCGATCAGGAGAGCGGCAATAGCTCCTCACTGTGCCTGTCTCCCTTCAGCATCTCCGGCTTTCTCTCCCTGCTTGCAGTTGCCGGGAATAATTCCGGAAGCAGTTGCGTCAACGCTCGCCTAAACGCCCCATCCACCGAAAACGATTCGAACCTCGCCGTCTTCAGTTTCCCTCCCGCCGAAAGCGGCCTGTACGCAGTATATCTCTCCGAAGGGGCTTCCGACAGGAACAGTTCGGTGATAGCATCCCTTCCCCTGCTGGTCACAGAAGGGCAACTGCTGATAGAGATGCCGGACAGGATTCGGTCCGATGACCAGTTCATCTCCGTCGGCCTGAAGACCTCCGCTCCCGGAAACGACAGCAAATTCTTTGCAGCAGTAATGATGCGAGAGGCCGACTTCCAAAACGCCACCCTGAGCATCTCCAAGAATGATACGAAGGACTGCACCGACCTGGTCATGTCTCTTTCCAGCCGGTCCATGTCCATTCCCTGCCCCTTCCAGCTCACCTCGGGCCTGCTCATGAGCATGCTGCCCCTGCTTCCCGAAAGCAGCGCCGTGGGGCTTCAGGAGTCCTCCGGACTGCAGGCGAGTCTCATGCTCATGAACGACCGGCCCTGGCAGAAAGGCAGATACATGGTTACCGGCTGCGTATATTCCCAGGAGAGAGGCCTATTGGGAGCGGAGCAGAGGGTGGTAGAGGTGGTCTGACCACAATTGCAAATAAAGATATATAGTCGATAGGGTGAATAAGACCTTACGAGGTGTACTAATTTATGATAAGAGTCGGGAGAAATGTCATCTGCCTGGGTGTCTTTTTTTTATTGGCATTGACCCAGGTAGGAGCTGCTCAAAACGCCACATATCTGGAGGAGCTGCAGACAAGAATGCAGGCCGAACAGGCTGCTTTGATGGAAAGCCTGCAAACATTTGACAAGGCCGGAGCAAATGTCACATACGAGCGGGTAACCGACGGCGGGAAAACCTATAATGTCACAATATACAAGGACAAAGACGGCAATATCCTGAGGGAATTGCGGGATATGGACGGCCAGCTATATCGCGAGGTGTTAATCTCTTCTGCAAGCGGACCGGTCCTGACTGTAACCTACAACGAAGACGGAAGCCTGGCCCAGACGGAGACATTCGAACCCGATGGCCTGAAGAAATACACGGAAATTTACAGCAAAGACGGCAGCAAAGAGGAGATAGTGCAGGATGCCTCCCAGAAGGAGAATAATACCCTGACCACCAAGCTTGACAAGGACGGAAATGTCGCATCAAAGGAGATATCAACCACACCGGGCTTGCCGGAAGGGTGCACCTTCTGCCATAACACCGGACAGTATGAATGCAAGAAGTCGGCATGATTGAAGTCAAGGTGAATCGGATCATGGACCCCATGCCAGGGTGGGCCCGCATCCCCACCACTCCCAGAGCTATTCCCGATGCCATCCCCAATGCTATTCCAGGTGCTATTTCGAGCTCTGCAATTGCCGTCTCCGCTATCCTGATAGCCATCCTGGCCAGTCTACTGCCGATAGCCTCCGCCCAGATACTCTCCATGGGGCCGGATTTTGCCTCCCTGACCGGCAACTACTCCGACCGGGCTGTTGACATCAACGACGACGGAAAATTCGATTACCTGCTGGTCGATGCGGGAGTGCATATCATCTATCCGGGAGAGTACAGCCTGACCGGATATCTCTACGACCGGGACAATCGGGAGATCGTCTGGTCGGCGGACCACAGGAAATTCTCAGACGGGATGCAGACCATGCAACTGGCCTTTGACGGCAAGACCATCGAGAAGAAGAGGCTGAACGGACCATACCGGCTGGGCAATGTCACATTCACCTGGGGCACGGCTTCCGGGGGATTGATACCCTGCGCAATGGTGGACGACGTCTACCTAACCGGCCCCTACAATGCCAGCGACTTTGTGGACCCAGAAAGCCCTGAGAAATTCCTATCGGGATATGGCAGGGGCGAGCTTCTCCTGGTTTTATCCATACAGACCACCCTGCCCACGTTTTCCGGGAGGTACATGTACGATATCGTGGGGCTGAACATGCCGCCCATCTCAGCAACCACGCCCGTCAAGATAGAGGGCTCAAAGAACGGATACAACCTGTCCATGCCGGGCATATACATTCCGGCCAGGCCCAACAATTTCACAGTCACTGCCCGCAGGGTAAAGAACATCAATGTGGGCGTGCTGAAGCTGCAGGGAGATTTGGAGAGGACGTGGGTCAGCGCCCAGTTTCCTGCCGATGCCTCCGGGGCGGCGAAAGCCCAATCGGACCTCATATCGCCCGGCGGATCTTACCATGTCAAGGTCTTCGGAGATGCTGCCGAAAATGAGACGGCCGTCAATCTCACCATGTCCGTCACCAAGAAGCTGGTGGTCGACGGGCGGTTCGACCTGGTCATCAACACCACGGGCTTTCCTGCCGGCTCCTACAGCATCAGTGCTGCCGCCCAGAATGGGTCGTTTGCCTTCGATGAGATCGAATATCGGGACAGTTGAGGCTTCTGGCAGGCAGGCTCTATAAAATCATGGATTGGATAGCGAAGCAGTATAAAAATGCGGTACAAAAAGGCAGTACAAGAGTCAATACAAGGCAATATAAAAGGCATAACAAAAGGGTGCAAGAAAAGATGACTGAAGGAAAGATAGCGGTTGGAGGGGCAGGGAGGATCATTGTTTGGGCTGCTCTGATCCTGGGCGTGTTGGCCTCACCCTGCCTGGCATTCGTGCTGACCCCGACAGATCCCCAGCCGGGGCAGCAGGTTACACTTACAGGGACGGCGGGCCCGGGAGAGGAGGTGTCTTTTAAGTCCAGCTTCTCCATGAATCTGCCTGTCAATGGCGGGCAGTATGAATATGAGGCGAGCATAAATGTGCCTCAGAAGCCCAATCGTTTCACAGTTGCCGCAAGCAATGTGGAGGACTTCAATGCCGGCGTGAAGGTCGGCATCTGGATAACCAAGGGCTTTTCCCCCAGCGGGGGATCGGTGCGCCTCTCCCAGGAGGATGTCCCGCCCGGCCACTACAATCTGAAGATGTTCGGAAAGGCTCTATCCGGGGCGTCTGCTGTGCCGGTCACTGTGGAGGCGCAGACGGCTGTCAAAGCCGATTCGTCGGGGAGGTATGAGCTGGTCATCGATACGTCCGGAATTCCGGCGGGCGATTATCGCATAACTGGGGCCGGAGACTCGCAGGTCATCCGCCTGGGCGGCGGAGGATCTTCAGCGACATCGTCAATGACATCTTCAGCGACATCGTCAACCGCATCCACCAAGGCAGCCGGCTCAGCTCAGAGCTCCGCCGCTCCCGTGGCAGTCAATCGAGAGACAGTGCTCTGGTATGCGGAGCGTGAGGGCCTGCCGGCAAAGAACAGCAGCCAGTACGACCTGGCGAAGGAGCAGCTTGAACAGAGGCTGTCCGGAGGCTACTGGAAGATAATCAGGCGGGGCGAGCCTCTCACCGAGGAGGCGGGAGACTGCCTGCAGGAGTTTTGCCTGGTGAGGGGCACAGACGCCTGCACCGTCTGCCGGGACAAGGACATCATATTGAAAGGCGGAAAGGCATCCGGCACGTCCAGGACCGGCCAGGAGGCAGCGGGAGTAGCCGGCTCTGCCAGAGCGGGCGCGGGCCAGGGAGCGGGATCCGGCGATGGAGACGACGGAGCGGAGGGAGGCTTTTTCAGCTCGGCTGCGGAGTGGATCGACGGATTGCTGGGCATGCTGGGGAGGCTGTGAAATCAGATAAGTTAGCCAGGATTCCGTCCGATCTGCTGGCGGCAGCTTTGCTCTCTATAGCGGTGCTGCTCTTCACCCTCACGCCGCTATCGAACGTCCCTGTGGTCCGCATTCCCCTGGGCCTGCTCATGGTGCTCTTTGTGCCCGGCTACACACTCATAGCCGCCCTCTTTCCCCACCGGGCGGACCTGGAGGGGATCGAGAGGATTGCCCTATCATTCGGCCTGAGCATTGCCGTGGTGCCGCTCATCGGCCTGGGGCTCAACTACACCCCCTGGGGAATCAGGCTGACGCCGGTTGTTATCTCCCTGGCGGCCTTCACCCTGGCCATGGCGGCTGCTGCCTATTGGCGGCGCAGCAGCCTGGCGGAGGATGAGAGGTTCTCCGTCCGGATCAGGGAGACAGCCCGGGGCTGGATGGCGGAGTTTTTGGAGGACAACCATAGCCGGGTGGACAGAGCCCTCACCGTCATCCTAATCCTGACCATAATTGCCTCAGTAGCCGCCCTGGTCTATGTGATAGTCACTCCCAAGCAGGGGGAGAAGTTCACCGAGTTTTACATCCTCGGGCCGGGGGGCAAAGCCTACGACTATCCCACCAGCGTGCTCTCCGGAAACAGGAGCACTGTGATTGTGGGGGTGGTCAATCACGAGTATGCTCCGGTCAACTACACCATGAGGATGGTCCTGAACAGCACCGCCGGCAGGAACTACACCCCTGAGCAGGCCTGGCCCCGTCCGGAGGATCTGCAGATATTGACGCAAAACCTCACCATGGTCCACAATGAGACCTGGGAGAGGCCGGTCAATTACACATTGAACCGCACGGGAGACTATCAGAAGCTGGAGTTTCTGCTCTACAAGGAGGGCAACTTCACCGGCTCCTATCGGGACCTGCACCTGTGGGTCAATGTATCCCGGCCCCCCGGCGGGCTTCAGCCTCAATCCTCTTTTTCGGATCGGGATGTAACCACCTGAGGGTGGACTTTTTTGCCCCTCTTAGGCCTGGAGCGCCGCGCCTTCTCGGCCTCATCCACCTGGTCTTTAAAATCCATGTAATCTTCAAAGCAGCCCATATTCTGCTGCTCTTGCAGCTCGACAATTTTAAAGGCTATTGATGCCATAGAGAGGCTGATGAACGATACAGCCAGCAGCCTGCACATCCGGGCCGCGCAGCTTCTGTCCAGAGCAGATGTCTTTCAGGCCCTGGGCTATGCCGCATTGAAGGCCAGGGCGAGCAGGATTGCCCCGGAAGGCATCATCCGCATCGGCGAGTTCGAGCTGATTGTGGCTGAGGATGAGAACGGGGATGGCTCAGTGGTGCAGATCATCCTGCCCGCTGCCGGCATAGAGGGGCAGGCCCTGGAGGCGGCCTGCGAGCTGGACGGCCAGGCCGGCCTCTGGAGCGACGGGGAGAGGAGGGCGTGGCTGGCGGGCTTTTGGGGCAGCCTGGCGGCGTACCTGGAGAAGTGGCAGCAGATCAGGATGAGGCGCGGGCCGGGGGAGAATATCACATTCGAGAAGGCGGTGAGCAGGTGAGTATCCTGGCTTGATGAACGGTCCGGATGCTCTCTTGGCAAACCAATGCGACTAACCGCGCGCACAGTCCGCTGAAAAGAAAGTTAAGAAAATAATAAAAAGTAATGCACATTCATCACGGCATCAACACAGTATCGATAGCATGTATAACACCATTGCTGCAATCGATATCTGCCTGAACCACCTTCGCATCATTTACCATGAAATTTCCATCTTCGAGATTTATTGTAACATTCTCTCCCTGAATGGTTGCTACGGACATATCATCTGTCAGATCAGTTGACATAACCTTTCCAGCAGCTACATGATATGTAAGGACGGCTGCCAGTTGAGTCTTGTTCGCTAGCAGCGCTGCAAGCTGATCCTCTGGTATTTTGGCAAAGGCTTCATCCGTTGGTGCAAAGACGGTAAATGGGCCTTCACCTTTCAATGTATCCACCAATCCCGCTGCTTCCACTGCGCTAACCAGCGTCTGGAAATTTCCAGCAGCTACGGCCGTGTCTACAATATCAGCCGCAGGCGGTGCTTCTTTTGCCGCATCCATATCATTCGACCCGGCCAGACAAACGCCAACCATTGAAATGGTTGAGATCAGCAATACAATTAAAGCTGCTCTTTTCATGGTTTAACCACCTCACCCATACTCTTCACTGCTTATGTGCCTTTTAATTCTACAGGCAATAAAATTTTTCCCTTTTTTATTTCACTGATAAGCTCATGAGCAATGCTCGAATATACATAATCATGATTCGTTATATACTTTCCTATCGTTATTTTTGCCTGCTTTATTGCGCCAGGAATTTGGCAATCGATAATCTAAGGTAATCCACTGGAAATAGCGAAGATCCTACTGGATAGCTGCTGGCAGGCATCTCAAATATCCAGCACCATCTCATCCCTAGCCGCCACGGCGTCCACGCCCTCGATTCCGGAGAGGGCATCCTCCCGCATCTGCTGGCTCGTGTACCTTCCGGCGTCAAAGTGGGTCAGCGCGAGCCTCCTGGCCCCGGCACGGCGGGCGATGCCGGCGGCGTCCTGGGGATTGAGGTGAGGCCAGGCTGTGTTGCTCTCGCCGGGCAGGTGGGCGCATTCGGCTATCAGCAGGTCGGCCCCCCGGGCCAGCAGCTCGGCGCTCTCGCAAACCCCCGTGTCCGGGCAGTAGGCGACAGTCTTGCCCTCGATCTGGAAGCGATAGCCCATGCAGGGCGAGGCGTGCACCAGAAAGCGGCACTCCACCGAGAAGGGCAGGCTGTGCCGGCCAGGCAGAAGGTCGCGGACGGTGACAGGATAGGGCAGCCGGTCCAGGGGCACAGTGTAGGGCTCGTTGATGATGGCGTCAAGCCGTTCTGCCGTGCCCTGCTGGCCGAAGATGGTCAGGCGGGAGAAGCTGAACTTGTTGAGCACATGCAGCCCCTGGATGTGGTCGAGGTGGAAGTGGCTGAGGAAGAGGTAGACGGGCAGGCCGTCTTTGACGAAGCTGTCCGCTTTGTAGATGCCGTTTCCGGCGTCGAGGATGATGTGGCATCCTTCGGCGTTGATCAATGTGCAGATGGTGCTGCCGGTGGGGCTATCGAACCAGCCGTTGGTGCCGAGGAAGATGATCTGCATCTTTAGCTCTCCGGCGGGGCTTCACCCCATTCGATGAGCTTCTGCCGGACCTTTTCCGCTTTGGGGCTCTCGATCTTCTGGAAGATCTGCAAGGCCTCCTTTGCGCAGGCAACAGCCTCTTCCCAGCGGGCGAGCCCGTCCAAAGCAAGGCTCCTGTCGAAAAGGGCCTCGGCCTCTCCGCGGCGGAATTCAATTTCCCGGAAGATCTTCAGGGCCTGGTCACAGTGGTCGAGAGCCAGGTCGAGCTGGCCGAGGGCCGCGTGGGCTCGGCCCAGGGTGTTGAGAGCTTCACCCTCAACTTTTCGATATTCTATTTTGCGAGCGAGATGAAGAGATTGCGTGCAGTATTCAATTGCCTTGTCGGCTTCATTTCCGTCCAGATAGGCTTTGCCCAAATTGCAGAGGAATTCTCCTTCGTTCTGCCGGTCTCCGATCTCTTTTGCAATAGCCAGGGCCTGCTCGTGGAACTCGATGGCCCTGCGCGTCTTGCCAAGGTTGGAGTAGGCCAGGCCTATGTTGCCCAAGGCAGCACCTTCGCTTCTTCTATTGCCCATCCTGCGAAAGATATTCAGAGAACGCTCCAGGTATCCGATGGCTTTGAGCGTCTCGCCCATGTTGGAGTAGGCCAAGCCCAGATTGCCTAAATGGGTGCTTTCAGCGCCTCGATCTTTCATCATTTTTGCTGCTTTTAAGCCGGTTTCTAGCCAGACAATTTTCTCCCTGGGGTGCAGGCGTAAATCCAATACATCGCTACCATCACCCGCGTAAGAGTTGGCCAATTCCAGGACTGATTTCAAGTCCCTCCTTTTTAATTCTCCGGCGTCCTGAACAATGTTCTTTGTCCAGGCCTGCCCAGCTTTGATATTTATCCATTCTCGGTCAAAGAGTTCCAATCCCGCAAGGAGATCCTGTCCACCTTTTAGATAGAGTGCCTCCGCATCAGAAAGCACCTTTGAGTAGTGCTTGACATGTTTCTGCTGGGCGTCCGTAAGTTCGTCCCCCTCAAGACAAGACTCTGCGAAAAGGCGGGCAAGGTCGTGAAGTCTGTATCTCCCCTCATCCGCAACTTGGATGAAGTCCACCAGGCTCCACCGCACCAGATCGCTCAGCGCCTCTGCAGACGCAAGGGCATCCATCTTCAGGACAGCCCTCGCCGCATCGCGGTCAAAATCACCGGAAAACACAGATAGACGTCGCCAATGCTTTTTCCGGAAGGGCGTGAGCAGATCGTAGCTCAGGCTGAAGGAGGCTTTCACCAACTCCAGCCGCGCTTTCTTATCCGTCAGGCGTCTTTCATATTCGGGAACGCTAATGTCCTTTCTCTCCGCCAGAACGCCGGCTGCATTGCGGAGCGCAAGGGGAAAGCGGCCACAGGTCTCAGCCAGCCCCTCCGCCCGGCCTTCGATGCGCGGGGCGATTTCAACGAGAAGCTCGCAGGCTTCGCCCAGGGGCAGAATGTCCAGGTCCTTCTCCGCCAAACCCGGCAGGGTGAATTTTATCCTGGATGTGATCAGGACGCCGCATCCTTTCGGAGGCAGCAGAGGCTCCACCTGCTCGCTGCCGGAGGCATTGTCCAGCAGCAGGAGGACGCTTTTGCCGTCCAGGAGGGAATGATACAGGCCGAGCAGTTCATTCTCGCTCTCCGGCAGGCGGTCGGCAGGATGATAGGCGCGAATGACATGAGCCATTGCTTCCGCGGGCGTTAGTGGAGGCAAATCCGGCTTGTTGCTCGTGCCTCGCATGTCGATGAAGATCCGGCCGTCGGGGAACCGGCCCCTGACCCGCTCTGCTATCACCAGGGCCAGGGCGGTCTTGCCCACGCCGCCCATGCCCCGCAGGCCGGTGATGGTGTCTCCTTTTTCAAAGTTGGAGAGGATGTCGCCGATCTCCTGCTCGCGGCCTTTGAAGTCGCGCGGGGGCGGGGGGATCTGATGAGGGACGGATGCAATAGACTGTTTAGCTTTTTTAGATGTGACTTCAAGCCCAGGTTTAAAGTCAAATACACATCTTCCATCATCGCAGGAATCATCATCTTCCAGCCATTTTCCTCTCGGATCGCTCCATCGGCGCAGGAATGCTATTCCCTCTCCCGTGCTGAAATCCAGGTGGACAAAATTATATGAATTTGCATAGCGGGGATTTTCAGCCATCCTGCGGTCATAAGAGGCTCCAGCCGGGATGATAACGCAATCTCCGGATGTGCCGCCGGCAATTTCCACCTTGGGCTTATGCTGATGTCCTCTTAAAATGAAATCGCACTCTTGCCTCAGGCGATCCTCAATTCTGTTGCAGTCAAACTCAGTGAGCCAATCAAAGGGATGGTGGAGAACTGCGATTTTCAGATAAGCATGCTCCTCAAGGATGCCGTCTATCTGCGGCTCTCCAACAATGACAGATCCCTTATCTCCGATTTTATCTTTATTTCGCCCGCACATCCAGGCAGAGTTCAGTCCAAGGAGAGCGATCTCTTTGTCTCCAATTTTTATCCTTTTAATGTTGGCATAATCCGCAGGTTGCTGTCCGGTATATCCCTTCAAGAAGTCCGAAAATGCTTTAAACGGCTCCAGGAGACGGGATCTTTTGCTATCATCCGTAAGCCAATTCTGAACCTCCGCCTCGGTGGACAGAGGCTTCTTGAGGCCAGCCGGAAGCATCTCAAATTGCCTTCGGTCCAGGTCATGATTTCCGGGCACGATGAAAAGGTGCTCAGGAGTCAGTCCGCATGCATCCAGTATCGGCTGAAGAAACTGCTCCTTTGCTGTCTGATACTCTTCAGATTTTCCACTGTGGGCCAGATCGCCGCTGAAGATAACAAAATCTATTTTTTCTAACCGAGTGTCTATTTCTGATCTTTCTTTGATGTCCTTTATCAAAGCTTTGCGTACCACTTGGCGATCAAATTCGCTTCCTTTCTGATGCCAATCTGAGATATGAAGCCAGGTAACTCCAGTCATCCTTTCCTCTTTTGTCTCTATCCAATCAAAGGGATCAGTGCTCTTGAATTTATAATTTGCCGGCAAATGGAGTTGGCTTTAACTTGGGAAGAAGAAATAGAAAAGTAAGGCAACTGGCTATTTTGTTTGCCTATCCCCAGTTCATTCAGTTGTTCATCATCTCTGTGCGTACTCTGTGTCCTCTGTGTCTCTGTGGTGAAAACGTCGTTAGCCACTGGTTACAGCCAACTGCCCACGAACCGCCACCACAGAGAAACGATCATGACTTTAAGTCACCATTCATATGAAAATGAGCTTTTCGTTCTTTGTGCGTCTTTGTGGCTTTGTGCTTTGTGGTGGAAGCGTTTGCATGGCCAGCACAATGGTCTACGGACTTTCACCACAAAGAGCACAAAGCTCACAAAGGACGCACAAAAAAAACGGATGTCATTTTCTTATGATAGGTGACAGGAAGTCCTGATTGGAATTGAAAAAATAGCATGAAGGAAAAAAATTGTGTGTTTAAACCCTGACTTTAATCAGCCCTGCCCGGCTGGCTGCAATAGCCCCCACAGCCTCCGCCCCCGGCCTCGTCTCCCACGTCCTCCAGAGCGGCTCAGCCATGCTCATCCTCTCTTCGATCCCCTCTTCCGGCAGAATCTGATCCCAGGGCTTCAGGCACAGGCCGGCGGTGCCCTTTCTCGTCCCGGCGGCGGCATTGGGCAGGTATCTCTCCCAGGCAGTCCAGTATCTGGCATTCATATCCAATTCACCAGAAAGAATACTGGCGGCCCCATTACTTATCTATTTTTGAGAATTCATCATAATTGTTCATATCATATTGACGCATAACATTTCATAATTCTTCATAACACTATTTCGGGATGAACTGAAACCGCAGAACGTTGGTTGCATCATTGCTTTGTAGCTCGCCTCTAACATCTTTGAACATTATGATTCCGTCGACTCCGCTGTCTCCGCTCTGCCCCACCGCCTCTCCGGCGTCCTTTCGTGAGCCGGCGTAGCCCATTTCTTCGCTATTTCCTGTGGCTAAACTGAGTTGCTCTGTCTTTCAGGTTTATTCTCATCTCTGTGCCTCTGTGCCTCTGTGGTTTTGCTCAGTAGCATTAGGCTTAACTGTTGGCTGGCCAACCACAGAGACACAGAGACTGGCGGTCGGTAGCAGAGATAGCGCTTCTGGAGAGCCGTCTTCTCCTGGGGCGCATGGCAACGTCGACTGGGTCGGTATAAAAGGTCAAGAGCTACATATTTTATTTTTTATGGAACGCTTTCTTGATTCGTTCCCTGGTTTCGAGGGCTTGTTCTTTAGTCACAGCCCAAACAATCCTTCCATCGATATCCACGGCGCCACCGTAAGGAAGCTGGTTCTTATCGGGATCATATCTTTGTCCGACTACATCCTCGGTCATAGTTTACTCACATTTTATTTTATCTAGATGAATAGAAATAATTTTCTTTAACGTCATTCATCTCTGCTGCGCTTCGTTATTTGCTCGAATCGTCGGGAGAGTCCCGGCTCTGGCTATCCGATCCCTGCTCGAAGGATCTCAATATCGATTGCAGATCCTCCCACTTCACGGGCTTGCTTATGTAGCCGTCCATGCCCGCCGCCAGGCACTGCTCCCGGTCTCCCTCCAGAGCATGAGCAGTAACCGCAATTATCTTCGGCTGGGGCGCAGGAGTTGAAAGGTTTCTGATGGCTCTGGCTGCCTGAAGGCCGTCCATCTCCGGCATCTGCACGTCCATGAGAATCAACTGGTAAAATCGGCGCTGCAATGCCTGCAAGACCTCCTTGCCATTGCCGGCTACATCTGCCGAATAGCCCATCTTTTTGAGCATCCTGAGCATCACCATCTGATTGATGAGATTGTCTTCAGCGATCAATATGCTCAAACTTGGTTTTCGGTCTTTCTGCGGCTCCTTTGCCGTACCATTTCCCAGCTTGTCTCCCCGCCCATCTCCCGACTTGTTCCCTTCATCCCGGCTGCCGTCCTCCTCATCCTCGCCCGCCTCCCCCTCAGAAGAGAGCCACGCCTCCTCCGCCGGTATTTCAAAGAAAAAGGTCGAGCCTGCTCCCGGCTGGAATTGCACCCAGATCCTGCCGCCCATCAGTTCGACCAGCCTTTTGCTTATGGCCAGTCCCAGGCCGGTTCCTCCATACCGGCGGGTGATCGAGGAGTCCACCTGAGAAAAGGACTGGAAGAGCCGGTCCATCTTGTCCGGAGGAATTCCAATTCCGCTATCCTTAACGGCAAAGAGTATCTGATGGATGGGGGCTTTCAGCCCTCTGCCGGAGGCGGACAGTTCTATTCTGCCGGCCTTTGTGAATTTTACGGCATTGCTGAGCAGGTTTACCAGGACCTGCCGCAGCTTTTCCCGGTCGGCCACGATCGCTTGGGGAGCACTTTTCTCCAGGGATAGCTTGACCTCCAATCCCTTCTGCCGGGCGTCTGATGCGGATATCACCTGGTCAAGCGCATCCTCCATGCACCGTCTCAGGTCAAAGGACTCCAGGGAGATCTTCATCTTGCCGGTATCGATCCTGGAATAGTCCAGAATGTCATTGATAATTGAGAGCAGAGCACTGCTGCTGCTCCCGATGGTCCGGGCACAGTCCCGCTGCTCCGAATCCAATTTCGTCCGGAGGAGCAGCCCTGTCATGCCCACCACTGCATTCAGCGGCGTCCTCAGTTCGTGGCTCATATTGGCCAAAAATTCGGTTTTAACTCTCGACGCCTCCTCTGCAGCCTGCTTGGCAGCCATCAGGTCCTCTTCAATTCGTTTGCGGTCCTGGATCTCACTCTGCAGCTCTCTGTTGGCCTGCTCAAGCTCCGAGGTGCGTTCCAGCACCCGCATCTCCAGCTCGCTGTTGAGCCTTCTCACCTCTTCTTCAGCCTGCTTTGCCTCCCGGTAAAGGCTCTGGTTCTCATGCAGGGCGACGATCTGGCGGATGATGATCAGGCCGATTATACCTCCCACGCCCCACGAGATGAACGAAATGCTCTGGGCGGGGAAGTGATCATAGCTTTGCTGCAGCAGGACGTATGCAGCAGCAGCTCCGACATAAGGCAGATAATAAGGCCAGGTAAATTGCAGGCTCAAGCTATCCCGGCTCGCCTGGGAAATGGACCTGGCAGCACCGTGAAATAGCGGCTGCGCCTGGGCCTGGGCCCACCTCTGGCCGGACGAATCCCTCCGGGCTAAATCGGCCTGCATCACCCCGGCCAGTCCGACCATCGAATAAGCGGCAATCCAGCCGGTGTCCAGAAGGCCTCCCGAATCATATGTATTCAAGAGCGACTGGCTGAAGAAGACCAGATCGGTCAGTATCATCACCGCCGTTCCCCCGGCAAAGATCATTATTGGGGCCGACTGAATGCCACTGATTCTCCGAAACAATAGTTCTATCACAGCGAATAAAAGCAAAAGATCCATGACCGGATAGGCTACGGTGAGGGTTAGGGTATAGGCATCGGATCCCGCTGTGGATTGTATGATGGGCTCTATCAACAGGAACCAGAAGAGCATGACCGAGGCAATGGTCACAACCCCCATGTCCAGCAGCACTTTGAGCTTCTCGCCGGATGTGAGAGGCGTTCTGGGCAGGAGGAGGATGCCCAGCGCGAAGACGGGATACTGGGCAATGAACCAGCCGTCTGCGGCAGAGGGAAAGGGCGCTTGATGATATACGATCTCAGTTATGCTCCACAGGATATCGCCCACGGTATGAGTAAGCTGCCCCAGGGCCAGAACCGTCCAGGCCAGGGCAACGCTCCTGCCGAGCATGGCGGATCTTCGCGCGGCGTAGAACAGAGCCAGCGCCGCCAGCAGGTCGACCAGCACCGCAAGCCCGTCGCCGGCCGCCGTCTGAAGCTCGGCGTGCCCGGCGAGAAGGATGCTCAGGGTGACCGATCCCAGAACAGAGCAGACTGCGACAATCAGAGCACTGCGAAAGGAAATCATTATGCAGATCCATTATCGCCGACTATCCGGCCTCTTTGGCGAATTTATGCTCGATTATGTGTGTAGTCCCGAAACCTTTGACTTTATATACCCATCAATGTGGCATGGGAAAGAAGAATAAAGTCGTAAAGCTAACAGAGAGGAAGATCAGATACATCATTCGAGCCAAAACCAGAGGC
>Ga0116171_10002885_pt1 | contig 16074 bp, 27 predicted proteins | sample AD_JPNHW2_MetaG_FD_89798 | JGI IMG/M metagenome (GOLD analysis project Ga0116171, IMG submission 89798) | Active sludge microbial communities of municipal wastewater-treating anaerobic digesters from Japan - AD_JPNHW2_MetaG | ecosystem: Engineered > Bioreactor > Anaerobic > Digestate | place...
ATACTTCCAAAATTATATCTTAAATAAAAATATAATTTTGAATAATCATTTATTTCAAATATATTACCTTGTGGAACTATAACATCAAAAGATGGGTCTACTATAGTAGGAAATTTTTCTTGATATACTATCTTAGATATAATTTCTTGTCATGTATCTCCTTGTATTATTGAATTTTCAACTAATCCACCAACAGTAATATCTGTTGGAGTTGGATTAGTAAATACACCACCAGAAGACCCACCATTTAAAGAAGTTAATCATTGAGAATAAAAAGTTTCTTCATCATATTCATAACCATTTTCAACTACTCATTGATAAGGAGTTTTACCATTGGTATCCAGTAACATTGGCTCTACTATAATAAAATCTATTCCAATATCAACCAAATCCAATATAGAATCTAATTGAATAATATCAACACTTAAATCAACTGGAACAGTTAATTGATTATTATTAGAAAGATCATATACTTGTTCAGACATTATATGATATTTATATTAGTTTTTAATGATTGTACTATTTTTTGAGTATTATCTGGAAAATCTTCATCTTGTTTAATTATAGTAACTGTACAATTTAAAATTCCAGGATTGAACATAGGTCTATCAATAGGTATTACTAATATAGGTTTTAATCCTGTTATTCCGGAATATTGTACATCCTTAAAAAAACAATTGATAAAAGTTCTTGTATTTGTTGTATAATTATAGTCTACTTTAGCAATTATTTTTTTAGTTTCTGCTGTAAAAATTTCTACAATAATAGAAGCTGAAGGAATTTCAGGAATATTTTCAGTATTTAAAAATGGAATACCTAATTTTAAATCACTTCGTTTATCTTTACGTATCATTATGTTGTAGATTTTGGTTTATTAACAGATTGTCTTTTTATAGATAATTCCTCTTTTTTAACAGACATATTATCATTGTGTTGTTGTCTTTTGAAAGCCATTTCTTCAGAAAATTCTTTTAATTGTATCAATAATTTTTCCTTATCTAAAGGATCTCTATCTACAATACCATCCCCTGTAGAATCTTGATTTTCAAGAGATTTAATTTGAAATTCTAATTGTTTTAATAAAATCTTAGTTTCATTATCTCTTATATTATTATCAATTAAAACATCTCTATTTAAAGCAGATTGTTCTAATTGAATTTGTAATTGTTTTTCTTGAGATTCTAATTCAGCTTGTTGAGATTGAGCATTAGATTCTCTAATTTGTCTTTCATCTTCTTCAATTCTTCTTTGTATATCAGCAATAGAATTATTTGAATTAAAGATGTGCATTAGTGTAGAGAAAGATAATGTTTGATTTTGTAAAGCTGCTTGAGCAAGAGTTTCTAATTTATCTTTGACTAAAGAAGATCCTGTATAATCTACAATTAAACCATAATCAGCTTCTGCCATCTCATCTCCTTCAATATTAACCATTTGAATAGCATGATCACCAACAATGTGTTGAAATTTCTTACTTCTACCTTTCATTGCTATTTTAGCAGTTTCTAACATACACTCGTACAATCTTCTAATAATATCATCATGTACAGTATAATATCATTCAGTAATATAAGAAGATTGTAAATTAGATCTTTCAATACCACCAGCAGTTTCTCTGTTAGAGACTTGACCTTCTCGTTGTTTTGAAATACCAGAAATATCTGACATTTCCATTTTAAGATATTCTAGATATCTTATATTTTGTTCAATATAATTACCAATATCAGCAGTAATAGTTCCACTAGAATTATTATTTAAAGCTCCAGCTATTTGACCAGTAGCTTTACCAATATTACCTTCTTTAAAACTATCTTGAACTGCAATTTTCATGGTTTTAGCATAATAAAACCATTTTTTAATATCTCAACCTTTAGGAACTAAAGCGAGATCTAATTTTAATAGTGAGCCTCAATTAGAAGCAATAGCTTTATTTAAACGATCATGAGTAACATCATATAAATAATTAAATGGTTTCATCATATCTACTAAAGAATATGGTTTAGAACCATTTAAAGAATACACAGAACCAATAATACCGAAATGGCATCTAGAAGGATTTGATATTCTATTATATTGTACATCTCTTGGTTTCATTCTTAAATAGGAATCTTTACCTATAAGAGTACCTTCCCAAGCTTCATTTATTCAAATGACAATACTAGTTTCACCTTTAGTAACATCTAACTCATAAGTTTCTGGAAATATATTAATAACTTCTTCTCCAGTAGTTGGATCAAAGGAAGTTACTTTTAACATCTTACGTTTAGATTTTCAAAATACTCTTATAACTCTAATATTACCAAAGTTATCATAAGGAGAAGTAGCTAAAGAATTAGTTCCACCAAAATTAATGTAACCATTTACTATGTCAGAATCAAAATCTGTAAATTCACCATCTACATTAATAAATTTATCAACTTCACTAGTACCACTCATAGAATCAATTCCACCATTTGTACCATATTCATCCAATTTTTTTATTTGAGCTGGAGTTAATTCTTCGTAAAAATGATCAATAATTTTACCAGGAGATCAATAATCTTCAAGTACTATAATATCAGCATCTTCAAAATTTACAGAAGATCCGGATCTATAAGCTCTCATTTTTAATGGATCAACTTTTTCTACAGAAAGATCTCCTGAAACAATATCACAAATATAAGCTTCTTCACCAACAGTTAAAGCTGTATGAAAATTTTGATTCTTTTTTAAAGGAATACTTAACTCTTTAATATAATGTTGTAACAATCAATTAGCACGAATCTCTCTAAGATCTTGTCATTCATACTTATAGTATCTTTGAAGTTCTTCAGATTTTTGTTTTACTTCTTCTTCAGTTTTAGCTCCGGAAGTAATAAATTCTTGAAGTTTTTGTAATATATCTTGCTTTTTTAATTGTTCTTTTTGTGTTATAGCTGTTGGATTAGTTACAACAACTCTAGCATCAAAAGGACGTTTAGCTTCTTCTCCTACTAATAAATTAATCTTAGAGTTCATAATAGGATAGTGTGGTATAACAGTATCCACATTGAAATCATCAATATCTTCTGGATTGATATATTTTATAACATCTTCCATATTAAGTTTACCACTAATAAGATTAATATTAATTCTCATGTTTTTAACAGAAGATCTTACAGCAGAACTATTTCAATATGATTGACCTAAAGCTCAATTAAGATGTCTTTTTCTTCATTCTTTAGTTTTACTAGAGAAAGACAACTGTTGTCTTGGTCATGTAGTATATGTATTTTCATTATCCATAATAAACAACTTTGTTTAAAGTGCAAAAATACAAAAAATTATTTAGGATTAATATAAATAATTTATTTTATTTTTAAACTGTGTTATTACTATTTTTATCTTTATTAAATCTTTTATCATAGTTTTTGCTAAAAAACTCATCTTGAGATAAATCCTCTTCTTTACCTGATCTATTTTTAACTCTATCAACACCTTCAACTCCTAATATTCTTAACTTATCTTCCCTGAGTAACATTAACATTACCATAGCATCATGTCTATCAAAGTTACCATCTAAATTAAATAATGATAATTCTTTTAATAAAGCACGATGTTTTATTGTTTTTAATTTTGGAACCGTATAAAATACTTCTTTATTATCTTCAATTTTAGATATTTGTACCGGTTCTATTAATCAATTTCTTAAACAACTTCTACCATATTTTAAAATAAATCCACCGGTAGCTTGAGTACCATATAATTTATTACCATAAGCATTTCTTAAAGTAGGATTTTTTTCTTTTAAAAATTCCAAATTCTCAGATAATAAATATAAACTATTATATCTAGAGAAATGACTGAATACACCTTTTTTATTATTTTCATAATTACATTCAGCATTATAAGCTAATAATAATCTTCTTGCATTTTCATAGAATTGATCAGCATAATAAGGTCTTCCGGTATACTCAGCTACTAATTTATCAGTTCATAAATCCAATATAAATAAACTACCTAAAGATAATGTATCAGAAGCATCATCATCATAAGGGTCCATACCAGCTATATATCTTCCAAATGGAACTCTTCCAGTACTATCAACAATAGGTCTTTCGTGTATTTCTATACATCCTAATACTTTATTATCTTTATGTGGAAATTCTCTAGCCGGAACTAAATCCATATCAGGTTTAAAAACAGTTTCACCATTAACTAAATCAATTTTTATACATTCAATAAAATCTAAAGATCTTGGATTAAAATCTATTTCATTTAAAGTATCTGTAATATCTGCTACAGGATAAATATTATTATCCCTACGCATAATAGCTTCTTGAATAGTTATAGGATTTTCTGCTTTAGCTCTGGTAAGCATATTAACATCAGTAGAATTATATTTCAAATTATACCTTTGTATTAATATTGATAATAAAGCTCCAGTAATATCTGAAACACCATCTTTATTATAATATCCTTTTCTATTAACCGGTGCGCCAAAGAAAAATACAGTTTTTTGATTACCTATAACACCTTTATCAAATATATTTGGTAAAGCATAAACATTATAACCAATAGGATTATAAATCATTTCTAAAGCACCTGTAAAATCTGATCCTTCAGTACCACCTGTACCAACTGCAAAAGCTTGACCAAAAGCAATATCCCCTTCTTGAACAGAAGAAAAATTTACTTGATAAGTATCAATAAACTTTTTAAATTTACCAAATTCTTCATATAAAAACACATTTTGACGTTTACCACGACTCTTATCTGGATTATCTTTTGAAGATACTCCACGAACAGAATTTAATGATCCTTTAGGTCTATTTGTTTCAACATCAAGATATCCCATTATTCAAGACATCTTTTCAGGAGAGTCTTTTAATCTATTTCTAGGAAATTCTGTATTATCTGCTACAAAATTTATAGATTCATAAAATTTATTTAATGTACCATCAGCAGCTACTTCTAAAGTTTCTTTTTCATAAGCTGTAATAGTTCCTTTTGTTTTTTTTGATTGTGATTTATCTATACCAACAATAAAATTACGAGCTAGTATACATGATAATATGTAACTCTTTGATGCACCACGTTTTGCAATTTCTACACAATGTTGTCCACCTTTAAAATTATTATATAATCCACCAAATCTAGCTTGATCAATATAATGAAAAGTTCAATAAATACCTTCTCACATTTCAGGAAAATCTGTAATACGATCACCTTGATTAGTTCCGGATATTATTACAGTTTGTTGAATTGGATGGTAATTTAAGTAATAATACATATAACCTGGAATCCATTCTCCATCCGAAGGTCTAATCATCCCATGTCATAATCTATTTACTTCAGTACTCATTCATCTACCATATTCACTAGAAGGATTTGCATTAGGTCTTAAAAATGTGTATACACCATGTTTTTGAAAATGTATAGCTGTTTGTCTAAAATAATCCATATCCTCTAGGATATGAGGATTAGCTAAATCTACAATTATTCTACCTTTAGCATCTCTAGGTAAATCTTTAGCTCTTAATCTATTTTTAGATATAAGCTTTGATATGTAAGGTACTGTATTAATATAATCAAAAAGTTGATCAACAACTTCTTGTGGATAACCATCTAATAATTCTTTAGTTAATGGAGTTTGAAATTCATTGAGTTCTAGCATAGTATTTAAGAGTTAAAATTATCAAAACCATCTTCTAACAATGCTTTGGATCTTTGTCCTCTAATTTTACTATTCTCATCTATTTCTTGTTGTATAGCAATCTCAGCCAATCTTAATTGCTTTGTTAGGTCCGGTATTTGTTTAATAGCATTAATAATCATATTAATAGGATATTTTGGTTTTCCTTTATCATCTTCAGCATACAAATCTAATTCTGATAAAAAATTTCTTACTTTATCTGCAGCTTCTCTAGCTGTCATAATTAATTGTATACTAGTAGTTGTAATTAAATTACAATACACTTCACAAGCTTCTATTAATAAAGGATCCATTTTATAATTATTAGGAAGTCCTTCATGTTTTATGATATTAGAAAATCTTTCCTCTGGATCAATTAAATACATATATGGTGATCTAGGATCATACATAAAATACATAATACCAAATTCTTGTATAGCTCTATCTTTATGTTTAGATTTATCTCTTTTTCAAATATCAGAAAAGACTCTTATACAAAGAGCCTCTTCTGAAATTTCTAATTTGTAATTATCATACCGGAGTAATTTCATATTACAATATTATTGTTGATTTAGTTCTAATAAGTGGTGTAGATTTAATTTCTTCAAATTCTTCAATAACGAACTCTACATCATTATCATACAATTTTAATACTTTCTGACCATCCATAACGTATGAAGGAATATCATATCGAATAACTTGTTCTCTATAAAATTCATCCATATTATCTTTGATAGTATTACCATCTTGTTTGAATTTACGAACAGCATATCTATCAAATTTTAATAATACTACATCACCAGGTTTTATAGTTCTAACAGCTTCTCCAACACAGAGTACTGTTTGATGTTCTAGTAAATCTCCACCTTTTTTTAAGAGTTTTACATCTGTAATTAATTCACCTTCAATTACTTCAGATACATTAGCCGTTGTTATAATCTGATTAAATAACGGTTTAATTTTTTTAATATTTATTTCCATCCTTTTCTTTTACCTTTGTACATTTTATGAGTTGTATAAATTTTACCAATAAATCGAATATTAAAACTAACAGTCAATTTGTTAAAACTTTCTTCATCCATTTCTTCAAATGGTGGTTTTAATGGTAATTTTTCTATCTTACTTTTTAGAGTTTTTATATATCTATAGTATACAGTAGTAACTACGATCTCTGGAATATTGAGTTCTAGTGCAACTTTTTTACACAATTTTTTAATATTATCATCAAAAGTTACTTGCATATATCAAATTCAAAAAACAATGTTAAATTAAAATTATTTTCATTAGGATAAAGTTTAGGTATAAATCTTTTATTTATTTGATTATTATTCACTATAATCTTTACTTCTTTAAGTCTTTTATATACACAATTAAAATGTTGAACTGTAATACCTACTTTTTCTCTAATTTTTGTTTTTGACTCCGGAGATAATAATACAGTATCTATAAAATTAGGATCTTCTAATGTTTTAGATATTTCATATCTTTCTAGTAATAATTCTGCTGCTACTTGAATCTCTCTTTCGGTAAGATTATGAAGCGGTTTAAGAAACTTAACCCAATAGAAGAAAAACTCCTGTAGATTACAGGGTATTCTTATAACCGCTTGATTAATCTTTTTATCCATTATTATTCTGCTTTTTCAGTTTCAGTTTCAGGAACATTATCAAAAAGCTCAGGTTCTTTATTTTCCTTAGTTTCTGTAACTTCCGGTTTTGCTGGAAGAGTAATAATTTGTTTCAATTCTTCAACACAAGTATTAACATACTCTACTCCAAATAAATCACCATGTTTTAATACTTGGAAGAGAATGTCAACTCTCTTAATAATTCCATCAATCTCTAATTCTTTAATTTGATTTTGCATGGCTTGCATGTATTGTTCATATTGTTGAATCTGATTTTGATATTGATTAACAATACTATTTACTTCTTCTGCATTCCAAGATGTTTTTTTTGCTTGTGGTTGTCTGTTGTTTAAATTGACTTCGTTTGCCATAATTAATTATTTTTTTGTTGTTTTTAAAAATTTGTGTCCATATTTACTTTCATATAGTCTGGACCATATATCTATATGAGCTGTTTCTATGTCTATATCCCCACATTCATCACAAAAATCTATTCCATCATCTGTAAATCTTATTTTCAAGGATAAACAATTAGTACAAAAATGTACAGGTATATTATTATAATCCTCTTTATTCATTTTCCATATTTATAAATAGAACATAATCCTCTACAAATAACTTAGTAAGAAGCTCATTTTTCATAATAAAAATAATTTCTTTTGGAGCTGTTATTAAATCTACTTCAACCGTTGGTCTAGCAGGATCTTCTATAATATTGTCTAACAAATACTTAGTAAGATAAGTATGACTTCCTTTTATTTGCAGAACATAAGGAAATGATCTTTTGTTAAAATTTTCAACTTGTTCAATAGTCATATTATTAATTTTTAATTGTTTAGCAGGGGCTGTAGGATTCGAACCCACGATAATGCTTTGGACACATTTACTGACGGTTTTGAAGACCGCTGACATACCACTTGTCGAAACCCCTAGGTTTGTAGCATATCCGAGAATCGAACTCGAATTTTTAGGTTGAAAACCTAACGATCTACCCTTAATCTAATATGCCATTTTAGTACTGGTTTGTGCAATACTAAATTTTCAAAGAACGTAATTAACTAACATAAGTTAGTTAAAGAAGCGAGAGAGGGATTTGAACCCCCGACTTATAGGTTATGAGCCTATTGAGCTACCACTGCTCTATCTCGCTATTTGCAGACTATATCGGATTTGAACCGATGACCCTCTCATAGACAGTGAGATATTCTAACCAACTGAACTAATAGCCTGTATTCAATAAATCAAAGAACTAATTAATAATTACACTGCAAAGATACAAATAATTTCAATACTAATAACTAAATTCCATAAAAAATTTATAAAAAATATAGCTCCTATCATAAATAAGAGCTATATTATTAATAGTTAGCACTTTCCACCACTACCACTCTTAGGTTTTTTCTTACGATTTTTCATAATAATTTAAGTTTTAAGTTAATACTTCCGCCATATATTTATATAGAGGTTTTATTTTTAGTACAATATTGTCACTATTCTGATTTATATCCATTCTTTATTAAATCTCGTATTGAAATAATATTATAATTTTTAGGATTATGAATACTATACTCATTAAAATCATTATTTATCACAATTGAAACAAAAAATTCTTCATATAAATTATGATACAATGGTTCATATTTTAAATTCTTAACATCTTGGACCTGCAAATAAATATCATCAGAAATGGAAATTTCCTTACGAATTAGCAATACTCTTATATCATTAGTATCTTGTTTAAATCTTAACTCTAAAGATATTTGACTTGTACCTTTATTGATACTACGTTCTTCTTCTACAATAACAAATTTTCCGGTATGTCTTCCCATTTTGGACATAATACCATTTACATTGTTAATTGTAAAAATAAATAATTCTTGGTAATTCATATTTAACACTTTTTACCATTAATATCATATTCCAAAGTAACTTCAATAAAATGATTATCCATATTATCTTCAATATTAGCTATTTTAGACATTTGTTGTGTAACTAGATAATTACCTTTAGTAACATTTCTCCATCCAGAAGTTCCAGTAAGATTATTTATTTCATATCTAAATACATCTTTAGTTGATTCATCCGGTTCAACAATTCTAAAATTCTTTAATTTATGATCTTCAATAAATTGTGCAACTTCTTTTTTATTATCTTGTAATAATTGTATTGCATAATAAATTTCTTTTTTTAAATATCCTATCATAATTATTTTTCTAATACTGTATATGTTTGTTCAAAAATATCTATCTTACAAGGATAAATTTCTTCTTTTACTCCTATAATTAATACATCCTGAGGTGTAAAATTATGATAACCTTCTAATGTTTCAATTAAAAATTTATCTTTAGAAAGTATTTGTACACTGTAATTTTTAAATCTAAAAGCAATACAATCTTTTTTTAATGCAATTGCTTTTTCTGCGATTTTACAAAATTCATCAAATGTAATAAATTCAATTTCTACTGGTTTTTTAATAGCTCTTCCCATTGTAATTAATCTTTAATAACCCAATCTTCAGCAAAGATATCTGCAGAACTTGCATTCCATGAATCTGCTGTACCATCTGGTTGAATTAATAATAATTGATTATTGTATTTTAAAGTAATACCTCTATACAATAACTCTTTCTTTAGGCTATCTTGTACTGATTGCATTTTTGGAATAATATCTAATCCAATTTCAGCAGGAATTTGTTTCATTACAAACATTCCAGTTCTATGCCAACCTTCACGATAAACTAATTTACCTTCTTTTAAAGCTTCTACAGCTTTACCAAAATTTACATTCTTTTCCATAATTACAAAATTTCAATTCTTGCTTTTAAACATTCATTATATGTATACATAGCACCGGCTTGTATAACTAACAAAGATTGTTGTCTTGGATCAATTTCATCAAATTTATCACTTTGAGTGAAACTATTTAATTTGTTTAGTTTTTCTTCTAATAAGGACTGTTCCTCAATTAGACGTGTTTTAAAATCTTCCATTTTATTTAATTTTAATTGTTATTAATGAACTGCAAATATACAATAAAAATTAATACACTAATAACTATTTTACAAAAAAATATTTAAAATACCATCTTTTCTTTAGAGTATAAAGAAAAATAACTGGATTTCTCCAGTTACTTTCCCAAACAAAATTAATTCACAAATCCACTGCTTATGAGCAAAACAGCATAACAAGTTATTTTTTATATCAAAGTAATTTTCATTACTTATATATTCTATTAAGAAGGAGTTTAAATCTTTACTTATGAAAGAAATAAAAATAATAATTCCCTAGAGAAGTATTATCTTCCTTCAATTTTTTAACTTACAATTTCACCTTACCCGGTCTTGGTTATCCTCTAAAGTGCTTTATCCCTGAGCTTTTCATTGCATTTGTGTTAGCAGCACAATAAGGTTTATATGTAAGTCATTTTCGTTTGTATCGGAGAAAACTTCATCTTTATTTAAGATTATCAACCCGACTTCTAATCCATTTGACTGATGGATGATATGTATCACAAACATACATCAAACAGTGCAAAGATACAACAAAAATTAATACAAAAATTAAAAAAATTCATATCTGATAATCAACATATTAGTATTCTAATTTAGACAATTTCTAAATAAGAGTTTTATAATTTTGGATAAAATTTTTAAAATTTAAAATTTTTTAAAATTTTTTTAAAGTTTACTGACTTTATATGAGAGGGATATAGAGTACCTTAATATCCCCCCTTAGTTTTGAGTTTGGGTTCTCCCCCTGGCATTGATATTGGACTAAAAGTCCACAAATCCATGGGATATATAAATCACAAATCCTTATAATAGAGGAAGAACAACTCAAACTAATAACCTAAATTATCATTATAGTAGATCATTATCACCCATGTAATCATCTACTTAATCAAACAATGTAAGTAAAGGACTTGCATAAGTGGGCAATATTATGAAGAGATTTAATAAGATCTTAGATTATGTATTTGTAGTATTTATTATACTACCTTGGGTAATATCATTTACTTTAGCACTTACCCTATATTATGGTGATATGATTGTATTTGATTTTTACATAGTATCAACTATCATAAGTGTATTAGCATTAATAGGTTATGTACTTAATCCCTATGATTATGAAGTAGATCTCTATGATGGTTATATTCCTGAACCTGATAGATCTAAAGAGCATGAACAAATCCAACGTAATCTCTACGATAAGGGATATGATATGTCTAAGGATATTGAATATTATGATGCTGAACTATCCGAGTCTGATTACTGGGATGGTGATGAAACTGATAAAATAAACTATTAATTAATAACCAAATCAAGACCCTGAATAATACGTGGACAGTAACCGTATCTTATAATGAAACTTTCAAAAGAACAACTTAATGGAATATCTTCCATTATCAGAAACTATTCTAAATTCGGATATATTCCAGAGTTTAAAACATTTATGAATCTATTGAATGATAAAAAGTTCAATAGTTTACTACGAAAAGACAGTCCAATGTCATTCTTAGAACAATATCTTCAAGATAATAAGAGAAAATTTTGTTTCAATACTATTGATGATCAAATGGCATCAAATACTATTACAATCTTTTATCACTTAGGTAATAAAGGATTATATGAAGCTTATGAAGAAATTCTTCATATTCTACCAACAAAAGACTACTATGGAGTTAAACTCCGTTTGTATTATAAAGAATCTTAAATTAATAATCAACTAAAATCTTAGCTGGTGGTATAGACTAAACTAGCGTTTATTATGAATTTAATAACACAAAACATCACATTAGATAATATTAAGAAATCTGATTACTTTGATCTTGCAAATATAATGATTTGGGGATTTAAAAGCTATTATGGTAAACATCTATCTGAAATTAAACCAGAATTTACTGAAGTTAAAATTGGTGGTAAAGATGTAATAAAAATATCTTTTCCAGGTAGTGATAGAACTCATACTATTAATATCTACAAAGTAGGTAATGTATTTGCTTATACTGAAGATAAAGATGGTTATTTCCAACATTATGCAGATCATCCATTAAATGTAGCTAATTGGTTTCTTAGAAACGGATTTTTAGCTATTACTATTCCATTAAATATTAAATAACCAATTAAAATCAAACAAAATGAAAAGACCTAGAATCATTACAGCTACAATCGAAATCTCCTCTTCTGATATCAAAGCAAGAGTTGAGGTTAAATCAAACAAACCTATTGTTAAACAAGAAGTTACAATAATAACTCCTAATGAACCTATGTTAGGTAAATGTTATTTTACATGGATTATCAATAACGAAAGGAGTTCAAGATGATTACAACTGAAGGATATTTAAAAGTAATAACTCCTATTATTGTAGACAATAAATTAATTATTGTTGCTATCGTAATTCCTGTTATTGAAGTAATAACACCAACATTCCATGATATTGAATATGTAATATTAAATTAACAATAAAACCTCACGATGTATAGGTTAATCGTATTTTATTATGAAGAAGTCATTTTATCTAATCAGTTATACTGATATTAAAACTAATGAGAAATATACCAAAATACGAATCACTAGAGCTGATCAATTAGGATCTCTTGATGGTAGATATTTTAAATATCCTAAATATCTAGTAAATTCTATTGGAATTAAATATAATTCTATTAAAGAATTATATGAAGGAGAAGAACTATTTACTTGTAAAACATGTGGACAAGTAGCTTCTAAAAACTACAACCATTTAAGAGAAGATAATTGTATTTTCTGTTCTATTTGGTTAGATAAGTTGGATAAAAATGATGATGGTACTTTAATAACTGAAGATTATCAAAGATATCAAATACTCCCAGATATTCCAGAATTTATATTCAAAGGATTTGGTGGTAGAGAATTTACAATAACTAATATAAATGGTTCTCAAATTACCACTCATAATCTTTGGTATCAAGGATATATTCCTCAAAGACTTAGATATTTAGTAACACCTAATACAAAATCAATAAATTAAAACATTATGAAAGCTTTAAAACAATTTCCAAATGCTTCAATATTCTTTGTTGGAGCTATCCTATTAATAGGATTAATGATCTGGTCCAAATCTTGTGAAAGACGAGGATATCCTAAATCTACAGAATCTGCCGGTGATACAATAGATATTTACTTTGAATATGCTATTTTAAATAGAGATACTATTGTCATGGATATATGGAGTAAATCAACTAAAATCTTTGAAGATCCTTATAGTGGAGATATTACTTGGGAAGAAATTCCCAGATCTCCATATTATGTAGATAGTGTTACATTCATTCCTCATATTATTAATACAAACATTTATAACAAATAACATTAATTAATTTAAAATCAAAACATTATGAAAATTTTACCAAAAGCACCAGAATTTAAATCTTACGTTGAACCTATTACCGGTCATGGTATCCAAGGATTAACACTAACATTAAATCTTGCACAATGTCAAAAACTTAAAGACTTTCATAGTCATGCTCTAGCTATTCTCAATACTCCAGAGGATAAATTACCATCCGATGTAGCACTACAACAAGCTAAAGACTATATCGTAGAGTTGATGCCTTTATTAAAGAACTTTGAAATCTTCGAGTCTCCAAATGATGCAGACTTATTTTAATAACCATTTAAATCCTAAATCAAATGAAAAAATTCATTTTAAACAAAGAGTATACTTGTATGTTCTTCGATCCTACCTATCATGAAGAAATTACATTGGAAGATGCTATTACTGATCCTGTATTTTATCTTAATACAGGTATGATAATAGATGGTACAATTAAATCCGGTTGTTATATATTAGACAATACTTACTACAAAACACGTGATACTATCATAGATCAAGGGTCTGAATTGGTAGTAGATGGTGATAATTTCGTTATCTATCTAGATGGTAATCCGGATACACCCTTTAAAGCAAACGCAGCAGATGCCCTTACTTTTATGAATCATTGGGCAGGAATTATTTAATAACCCTTTAAATCAAATCAATTATGAAAAAATCAATTTTAATTCTAGCAATGGTATTATTTACCACATTATTAACAGCTCAAGAAGTAGATTCTACTTATAAAGTCTTAACTACGTTTAAGACTTATAGTAAAACTACAACTACCAGTAAATCAGTAACTACAGTCAATAAACCAATGGCTGTAGTTATTGTTGAATATGAAGCTGACATTATTGTCACAATCTATGATCAACATTCAGGATCATTTACAACTTACATTTGTTATATGTTGGATGTATTTGAAGATGAAATGTATATCATTACATTCAATAATAAACATCAACTTATGATCCATGGAGAATCAATTGAAATATTCTCCACTGATAAAAATGGTGTTGAAAAGACAATACTATATAAATAATTAATCACAAATCACCTAATAAATAATAACAAACAATTTAAAAATCAAACATCATGGCAAATCTAAATTTCATCCAAACAATCGAAGTATCTGAGTTCAAACAACTTACAGGTGCCACAGCTATTAAAGTTTATACAAACTTACAAGGTAAACCATATATGAGTTTCTTCATTGGAGATACTAAATATGTTCATCCGGTATCACAACAAAGTACATTAAAAGAAATTGAAGCTGATCCTGTTATTACTGTATGTAAAGATGGTGATGAAGGTACGACTATTTATATGTTACACAAACGTAGTGATAAAGCTCATTTATTGCGATTTGAATTGTAATATCTTCAAAAGTACTGGTAGAAATATCAGTACTTTTTTTAAAACAATCCTGAATCATACACATAACACAAAACACACGAAACACTACCCAACAGCAATAATAAAAAATTTAATACATTGTGAATCATATACTTAGATAAAAAATTTAACACTTACACGTTTAATCACCATTCTTATAATGGAGTTTGATTTTTAAGTTTACTGTACATCTAGTATGTATGGTGAAATGAATTTCTAAGTGATTTTAGGTGAATGATTAGACCTGATGTCCATAGGTATATAGACCCATATACTTATTGGGCATCGGTGTTTAATCACCATTCTTATTCTGAGCATTAATTTGCAATTTTAATATTAACCAACAAAAACCAATTATCATGGACAATGCACAACAAAAAAACTTAGTATTCCTTGCTCAAATGAGTGTAGGTGCTATCAAGGAAGCCAATGCTGGTCAACCACTTAAAGTGTTAAAAAATGCTGCTACTGGTAAATTATTTTTTGCCTGTGGAGCTACAACCGGTGCTGTAAGTACTTCACCACTAGCTGACGTATTAGCTGCTCCAGTAATTTCAAAAGTTTCTTCACCTGACACAGGTGAGGAATTTTTATTACTTCACAAATTAGGTGAAGGTGGAGCTGAAACTATTGCTACACTTTAATCAATTAAAACCATTGGGTTATAGGCTAACTACCTATAACTCAAGGGTTTTTTTGTATCCGCAGAATCATATACTTTCCATGAAATCTGTTAATATTATGCATAACTTTCAATCCTTCAATCCGTTACAACGATCTGTTAAAGTAAAGTCATATTTTGTTGTAAAATTGATTGTTTGAATATATAAAAAATTTGGTTTAAATAGTTGATATACAATCCGTTATAGAGGTTTGTTAAAGTAAATGAATAATTACTTTAATAGATCATTGTAAATGATTGATTGATAGATTGTTAGACCGTTTAATTAACAACTGACTATTTTAGATTTTTAGTACAAATTTTATAGTTAAGTGTTTGTGAGAGAGTATGTTAGAACCATCTCCTAACCTTTCATCAATTTCAACC
>Ga0116171_10002886_pt1 | contig 16069 bp, 18 predicted proteins | sample AD_JPNHW2_MetaG_FD_89798 | JGI IMG/M metagenome (GOLD analysis project Ga0116171, IMG submission 89798) | Active sludge microbial communities of municipal wastewater-treating anaerobic digesters from Japan - AD_JPNHW2_MetaG | ecosystem: Engineered > Bioreactor > Anaerobic > Digestate | place...
ACGTGCGAATTCCACGTTCACATAAAATAATCTTCTGATTCCCATTTTGGGCAATATAATCAGCAGCCTGCAACCATTCTTGAATCGTGCTTCCCATTCCTCTTTTCAGGATAACAGGATTGCTTATTCTGCCTAATGCTTCGAGTAATGGATAGTTATGCATGCTTCTGGTACCGACTAGGAAGATATCGATTTTATTAGCCATCATATGCAAATGTTCCACAGAAGTGATTTCAGAAACTGTTACCATGTTGAGCTCAGTTCCAACACGATTCAAAATATCGATTCCTTCTGCTCCCAGCCCTTGAAAGCTATCAATGGAGGTTCGCAGCTTGAATGCACCGCCTCTCAAAAACTGGATTCCTATACTGCGCAGAGCCAGTGCTGTATTATAAAGATTCTCATAATTGGATATCGTACAAGGTCCAGCAATGATGGTAATACTTTTTTTTAAAAAAATCTCGTCAATTAGCATTAATCGCCTCTATATCAAGCTTGTTTGATTTGATATGCATCCAAAGATCTTCATTCAAAGATAATAATCCATATGTAAGATTATTATTGCTTACGATGAATTCATTGAAATGAAATCTCTCCATTAATATCAAGATATAAATGATAGATGAAAGTACAACGTATTTATTTTGGGGTTCATACGGCAAAAGTTCTTGTAATTCGGCATCCGTGATTTTGTCAATCATGTTTCGCAAATATATCAAATCACTTTTTGATACGTGCTTCCCATGAATTGAGTCATGATTATACGAACGATAATGAAATTTCAAATTCGTCAAATTACCGACAGATAATCCAATACCAATCCAATTCTCCATTAGAGGTATCGTAAAATTAGTATGGTCAAGCGCATCATTGATGTATTTCTCGATTGCTTGAAGATCATTTGAATATTTATTCTGAAACCTTCGAAGACCCAAGTCAATACTTACTAAATTTTGTAGTTTACCTGCATTATAGATCGATAGCTCAGTGCTTCCACCTCCAATATCAAAGGAGACGAAATTTTGAATATCCTGGAATGATCGTTGGGTCGCGTAGAATGTGAGATAGCTTTCTTCCATTGCAGATAAAATTCGATAATGTATGTGAAAATTCTTCCATATTTCCTGAATGAGATATTCCTTATTCTTTGCATCTCTTGAACAACTGGTTCCTGTAATAATGATATCTTTTGAATAATCGATCGCTTCTGATATGAATGAACGAAGAATTATAATAGTTCTATCCATTGCATCAAGAGTCAGAAAACCATCTCGCATTCCTTCAGACAATGCAGTCACGCCTGTATGCCTTTTCACAACAGTAACATTGTCTCCGGAAATGGTACCCAATAATAGATATATATTGTTACTGCCTATATCAATAATAGACCTTTTACCATACTCTTTTCTATTAATCATGAATTGTCTCCTGAATTCGCAGACAATTCATTTTGGAAAATAAGAAAAATGTCAATTCAAATCGCAATTTGAAGAGACTTAATGCAAGAAGTTATTTCTACGGGTATTTTTAGAAATATCTCGCTGATAATTCACATCCAGTGCATATTCCGGAACTGGATGTGCTTTTTGGAATATTGAGATTTGTTTTCTTTCTGCTTTTAGTAGAAGTTGTTTCTTCATTCACTGATCTGGCTTCAGTTTCCGTTTTTGTGCCGTAACCAAGATCATTAAGTATTTCGCAGATAGATCCCATTACTTCTCCTTTACATTTTGAATTAATATATGATCATAATCTCGAGTGTATTTAACCAATTTGTGATGAATTCTATTATTAGCTTCAGTACTGATATTCTTCTTCCAGTGCGGACATCGAGGATCAGGGAAATGCTCTTTTCTGTATATTTTCAAGGCATCTCTCCAACACTTTCCCCGTTCAAAATTGCATTTTGCAAAGTTTTTTTCTTCGCATGCTTTGCAGGGATTATCGTTTGTCAGATCGGATTGCTGTGGATGAATCAATTTCCATCTTTTTTCTGAAAGCAGGATGGCATCTAAGGGTTGTTTCTTAACATTACCCAATAAATATGTCTTATTCCAATACAATTCCTCACAACATGTTACAGAGCCATCCGGAAGAATTACGATTCCAGTCCGCCCACCATTGCATTGATTCCGATTCAAATAATCTATCTCACTCTGAGAATAATCCTTTCCATTCCATTTCGGATTTCTATTCAGACTCAATACAATTTCACGACCTTTAAAGAGAAGTTCGATCAATTTCAATTGATGCTCAAATTCATCCAAATCAGATTCCTGAAGCATGATTGAAGAAATATTGGTCTTGTACAAAGAATCAGCGATTGCATCAATTCCAATACGATAGATATTGCTGAAAATCGCAAGCTGCTGCATTGTGGTATAAAGATTTCGATATGTCAGTCGAGTTTGAACACTATTGATTGAAATGTCCAATCCGATTCTTTCGGCATTTTCTATCGATTTAATGATATCTGATCTGTACTTTTCCGGATTTTTTATGTTGAGTGAAAAACTCAGAAGATTATCATCAAAAGTATCGATGCTGATCTGGTAACTGCCGAAGCCTAACTTATGTAGAAAAACCTGATCTTCATAGGATAATGGAGTTTTTGTCGGGATTTCTGGATAGTAATTATAATATGCTAATAATGAAACAAAATCCTTCCAGTTTGGATATAAAAAAAAGTCGCCCCCCGATACCGAGATGTCTTGAGCCTTGTATTTGAAGGCCAAGTCGTAGATGATCGATTCCCACATTTCCATGGATAAAGGTTCATGTGGGTGGCTCTTATCCGCATAACAATAGATGCAGTCGACACCACATTGCATATGCGGGATAAGAAGAAATGAGTGAGGATAATACAGGTAGTTTGCTGATAAATCAAAATCACTTATTTCTTTTAAATTAGGTAAAATTGTAGAAAGATCCATTTGCGCTTTACGATGAGGCCATGGATTTTCGCTTGCTGAATAATATATCTCGAATGAACTAATTAGTTCTTTCTCGAGATTCTCGATTTGTGTTTGGTTTAATTTGAAATATTCCTCTACAAAACTGATGATAGTTGAAAAATTCCTGGTTCCATCCATCAAATAGAAAGCAGTCGCGATATCTGGACTTATTACATCAAAACTTCGATTCCTTCCGACTGAACTTAGAATTCTCTCTTTGTGATGTGTATTCTTAAAATAAATCACAGAGCGATTCTTATCAGATCTGAGAATAACATTATCTTTTAGGTGTAAAAATCCTGTCTTCATAAGCATAAGAAAAATGGTGAATATTCGTTTATTGGAGAGTCGTGGAGAGCATTATCACAACCCACCCCGACGAATATCCACCAGTATTATTTATTGTGCCTTTTTCACAATATACTCTTTGCCATCGACAACAATGATAAGGTGTTCCGGATCTTCAGATACTATACGGATGCCATCCTGGTTGAGACTTCCGGTATAAATGGGTAGATTTTCAATGGACCAGAGTTTGGTGAAATTGGACAGACTTGTGAGCATTAAGCTCAATGAGATAAAAGTAAGAATCTTTTTCATATAACCTCCACTATTAATATAGTGGAGGTTATTTGAAAAGTTGGTGGACAGCTTGTATGTAACTTATTTATTTTTGGTACTTTAAGAGGTCTATAGCTTCATCTACTGAAAGGTCTAATTGCCCTTTGACTGTAAAGTTTTCTAAGGCAATATTCTTATTTTCAGGAACACACAAAAGAATTTCTCCTTCGTTTACCTGAGTAATATGCAAATAGTTCTTTTTATCAAAATCGAGATTTAAAAGCGGAAATTTAAATTCACCGTCGTGCTTCTGACAGACCATAGTCAGGTGATACGAATCACTGTAATGGCTAAAGGACCATTCTCGACATTCCTTCACATCTTTGAAGACACTTGCCAATCTTTCCAAGTCCACACCTCGAAGATAATTGATCATGGAAGCTAATTTATCTTCTTCGATCGCTTTCATCAATGATCTGATAAAACGGTTGATATTGTTGAGTTGTGGAAAAGAAAGAATTTTGTTGCTGAATCGCCAACCATCTTCCCATAAAACAAAAGATTGAATATTTCTCTTGATTCGTTGTTTATGAAAAGCTGCAGTATTGTAACTGAGTTTCTCATTCTTTGCATATTTCGCTATATTGAATTTTACTTTTTTAAATTTCTGATAAATACGAAATTCTTCCAATGATAATGCCTTCTTTGCTGTGTCGTCATCAACTTCTGGCATTGCATCATCATCAGAAATCGCTTCCATTGGTTTCTTCTTAACAGATTCTTCTAATTTTTGAATTGAAATATCAGAAGTTCTCTTATCATTTTCTCTGATCCGGATAGATTCTCTTTTAACAACCGTTCTTAACCATGCTTTAGGACTTTTGATCTCGCTCTTTGCCGTAATAAGACTCAGCATTGCATTCTGAGCAATATCAAAAGCAGTATCGTTGTTACCAATAAAAAAACAGGCAACATGCAACGAGTACTTGTACAGATCTTGATAATCCTTTTCGTTAAATCGAGAATCCATAATATTTCACCAGAATATTTTTTTATATAATAATGTATAATAATAACTTCTGTCAAGAATTTTCACGGCTCATCGTAGCATTGTATGTTTATTGATAATTTTACTGGGGTGGTATCATGTTTATTAATATTTCGTTAGGATAAGAAGAGCAATCCTTCTCTTTTGAAAACCCAATTCTTGATTGAAGAAATCCTACTTCAAACCCTTTGAATGTAAATAATTCTACTTGACATAATGCCATTAATTCACGAAGTTAACCATATGGTTAAAGCACATGGTTAAATATGGAGGTAATATGCCGACTCAATCGGAGACTGAAGAGCGTATCCTATCAGCAGCTACTGAAATATTCCTTTCCAAGGGTAAAGAAGGTGCTCGCATGCAGGATATTGCAAATCATGCTAAAATCAATAAAGCCCTTCTGCATTACTATTTTCGATCAAAGGATCATCTTTACTACATCGTTTTCGAGATGATTTTTACAAAATTCATACGCTCATTTATGATGAATTTACATTTTGAGAATGATTTCAAATCGGATCTGCGAAACTTTATCTATGCCTATATAGATGCCATTTCGAAGAATCAACAGATATTCCGCTTCTTTGTCTGGGAAATTCACAGTAGAAGCGAGAACATTGGGAAGATAATACCCAAAGTATTCGAAAACTTAGGCTATCGATCGAATCCGTTTATTGAAATTATTGAAAGAGCAATTGAAACAAATCAAATAAGAAGGGTGGAGCCTGCTCAACTGTTTATTAATATCGTATCCTTGTGCGTCTTCCCCTTTCTTGCAAAACCGATTATAGAGAATTTTTTACCAGTTACTCAAATCTCGATGAAAAGTTATACAGAAGATAGAAAAAGAGTGGTTTTCGATTTTATCTGGAATGGTATCCAGCCCAATTTGGTTGAAGGAGTGAATCTATGAAAATAAAGTACATTTTGTCATTCGTTATGATCATTGCAGCAATGAACATACTGAATGCTATCCAAACCCCGATCTCTCTGCAGAATGCTATGGATAAGGCTGCAAATCAAAATTTAACAACGAAACAATTGGAACTGAAACTAAGTGAATTATCACTTGATCGTCAGGTTAAGAATGCCGCATATTATCCGACCCTGCAACTCAATGGATCTTATTCATATAATTCAAAGGAATCCGGAATCGAATTTACACCACTGCCAAAGATCATTTTTGATTCCAAGGAAAGATATGATTCAAACATAGCGATCCAGGAGGTATTATTCGCTGGATTTAGAATACGTGAATCGTATCAGATGAGCAAAACACAGTATCATAGTCAACAGTATCAGATAGAAAGCACAAAGAATCAGCTCAGGTTGGCAGTAGGTGCTCTGTTCTACCAGGTTCAAGCATTGAGATTAAGCAGGGATGTGCTATATCAAAGTCGCGAGCGGGTAATGAATCAGCTCTTGTATGTTCGTGCACTGCTGGAATCAAAACAGGCTGTTCCTTTTGATACGCTCGATGCATCCAATCGGTTATTATCCATTGATACTCAGATAAAGAGATCCATCCAGACTGAAGATGTAATGGTAATGAAATTCAATAACCTGATCAACGATCCAAACACTGAATATACTCCTGAAACAATTCAGGATTTCAAGAATTCAAATCAACTTCAGGGACTGAATACATTGTTAGAGATGGCGCATAGGCAGAACACGGATGTTACGATCTATAATATTCAAAAGAAAGCACAGGATTCAATGATTAAGATACAGAGATCCACGCTATATCCTCAATTAGTAGCTTCTGCTTCATATCATGAAGCCAAGCCAGGAACAAATGCCTTTGCAAATGAATGGATGAATTACTACAACGTGGGTATTGGTTTTCAATGGCAAATTTGGGATTGGAAAGCCAATTACAATAAACTGCTTCAACAAAAATATGAAAAGAACAGAATCGATCTTCTTCAGCAGCAGGCTTTGCAGAATCTTGATCAGCAAGTAACTGAAACCTATAAGAATATCCAGATGACATATGATCAGATTGAGCTTCAAGAGAAACTGACAAAACAGGAAGGTGATCGGTATATTATGATCCAGGATCGGTACAAAGAGAGTCAGATTTCAGAACTTGATCTCAGTACTGGTGAGAAAGCACTTACAGAATCGCAACTAAATCTCAAGCAACAATATGTGAACCTCTATGTCTATCTCATGCAGATGGATATTCTAACCGGTAAGTTCATTCCAATGGAGCAGAGATGAAAAAGTTATTGATCTGGGGTATTACAGTCATTTCGGTCATTTTACTGAACGGTTGCAGCCATCAGCATAAAGATTTGAAATACGCTGGGACTTTGGACGGTACAGAAATTCAAATTCCGGCTCAGACTGGTGGAAAGATCATCAGGATGATGTTCGAGGAAGGTCAACTCAAACAGAAGGGCGATACCTTAGCTGTCATCGATACACAGGAGTTGCATTTTCAGCTGCAGCAATTGGATGCTAACCTCGAATCACTGATATCAGCGCAAAGGATTGCACAAACCAACCTCGACCAGGCAAATCGGGACAACCAATATATTGTTGATAAATATGAGAGAACCAAGCAGCTCTATCAAAATAAAGCAGCATCGCAGCAAACGTTGGATGATGTTTCAAATCAGAAATTGAAGACTTCTTCTGCATTACATAACAGTCAGAATGTTCTCAATCAAACTACGAGTAATATAGAACAAGTGAAAGCACAGATTCTCACAATCAATAAAAAGGTCAGCGATGCTGTTATTCTATCCCCCATTACAGGTACAATATCGACGAAGTATTACAATGAAGGCGAAGTGATCCCTCCTATGGGCAGTATTGCAGAGATACTCGATACAAGAACGCTTGATGTGAAGATCTATATTTCTGTAGATAAGCTTTCTACCATCAAAACAGGGGATATTTTAGAGGTAAAAGCTGAAGGAATAGATAATACCTATCATGGTAAAGTCATATGGATCAGTAATCAAGCTGAGTTTACACCAAAAACAGTCCTCACCCCTGAAACCCGTTCCTCGCTTGTCTATGCAGTCAAAGTGGAATTAGATAACTCCGATGGAAAACTCAAGCAGGGCATGCCAGTAGAAGTGAAACTGAAATAAATATGGCAGATATCAGTTTCCATGATGTGAGCAAAGCATATGATTCAATGATTGCACTGAATCATATTGACCTGACAGTGGAAAAAGGCGAACTCTTTGGACTCATAGGACCTGATGGTGCAGGGAAAACAACCATGATGAGAATACTGTGTTCTCTTCTTAAACCTGACTCAGGAACTGTTACGGTTCGTGATTTGGATGTCATTACGAATTCGGCCATGATTCGTGCCATACTCGGTTATATGCCTCAAAGGTTTTCTTTATACCAGGACCTCACCGTAGAACAGAACCTTCGCTTCTTCGCAGACCTCTTCCAGGTAGACCGTTCAGTACAAAAGAACAGGATGGAAGAGTTATATGAATTTTCAAAACTTGGTCCATTCAGTAAAAGAAAAGCTGGAGCACTTTCAGGAGGGATGAAGCAGAAGCTGGCACTGTCATGTAACCTCATGCATACACCAAAGATCATGATACTCGATGAACCTACCTTTGGCGTTGATCCTGTATCCAGGGAAGAATTCTGGCAAATTCTGCATAATTTGAACAAGAGCGGTACGACGATTCTTGTCTCCACACCCTATATGGAGGAAGCAGCTCAATGTACGAGAATAGCACTCCTCAGAAAAGGTCTGAAAATCTCGGAAGGTACACCGGAAGAGATCATATCCACCTATCCACATAAACTCTACCTGCTAAGGGCAAATGATATTCATCAAATGCATAATGTCCTGCAAAGTGAAGATTATGTTGTTTCTACCCAGTTATTCGGTGATTCTCTCCATGTCGCTTATTCTCAAAAACCTTCCATTCAACAATGGAATGATCTTATTGAGAAAAGCAAACATAATCTCATCCAATATGAAGAGATAACTCCATCCATCGAAGATGTTTTCCTGAGTGCTGGTAATTGATATGGCTTCTGAAATAAACGTAATCACACACGACATCACCAGAAAATTTGGTAAATTCATTGCTGTTGATCATATCAATATCGAAGTCTATAAAGGTGAAATATTCGGATTCCTGGGAGCAAATGGTGCAGGCAAGACAACCCTGATTCGCATGCTCTGCGGATTGCTAAAACCTACAAGCGGAAATGGGACTGTAGCCGGATTTGATATCATGACTCAAAGTGAGCAGATCAAGCTGAATATTGGATATATGAGTCAGAAATTCTCTCTTTATGATGACCTCACAGTAAAAGAAAACCTTACATTCTTTGGCGGGATTTATGGGTTGTCAGGTAAAATTCTCCAATCTCGTATTCTCGAAGTTCTCGATTCATTGGATTTAGTGAATATCCAAGACAGTACGATTTCCTCGCTTCCTGTTGGATTCAGGCAGAGATTGGGACTGGGCTGTTCTCTTCTGCACAATCCTCCAATTTTGTTCTTGGACGAACCGACATCTGGAGTCGATCCCCAGGTTAGAAGGAATTTTTGGGATATCATCTATCGCCAGGCTAACGAAGGGAAGACGATATTTGTTACAACGCACTTCATGGACGAAGCGGAGTACTGCAATCGGGTACTGATCATGAAGGATGGTCATGCCATAGCAATGGATAATCCAAGAATACTGAAGAAGAATATGGATAAGGCGACGATGCAGGAAGTATTCATTTCCCTGGTTCAGGATAAGGAAGGCATTCAGTGAACCTGAATTCAAGAGTATTTGCTGTAATGAAGAAGGAATTCATCCATATCTTGAATGATAAAATGACACTTATGATTGTGATCATGCTGCCAATCTTGCAGCTTATCATCTTCGGGTATGCATTGAACATGGAGATTCAACACATTGATATGCAGGTCATTGATTATGACAGAACAATCAGTTCCAATTCCTTGATCGATGAATTCTCTCATAGCTCCTATTTTCATGTGGAAAGCAATACGAGTTTTATCTCGAATATAGAAAGATACCTCTATTCAGGAAAAGCTAAAGCAATATTGATCATACCCAAGGACTTTTCAGAAATGCTGAAGCGGGATTCACAAATAAGTGTGCAATTGCTTATCGATGCATCTGACCCCAATTCTGCAAATCTTATCAAGATCTATTGCCAGGCAGTATTGAGTAAATATAATATCAAGCATGGGAACATCTATACAATGCCCTTTACCGTGAGTCATAGCGTATGGTATAATCCTGATCTGAAGAGTTCATATTTCTTTGTTCCGGGTATTCTTGCCATGCTTCTTGTCATGATATCTGCTTTACTCACAAGCATTGCCATTACTAGGGAAAAAGAGCTTGGGACCATGGAACAGATACTGGTCTCCCCTATTCGATCCTGGGAAATTATCATTGGGAAGGTCGTTCCCTATATTCTTCTCGCTTTCATCGATGCCTGTCTTGTCCTGCTTGTGGGGATGCTGCTCTTTCACATTCCATTTCAAGGTTCGGTATTGGATTGTACCATTCTGACACTACTATACATCATAACAGCTTTATCCCTCGGTATCCTGATTTCGACAATAGCACAGACACAGCAGACAGCCCTTATGTTTGCCCTTGCCATCACCCTCTTACCCACCATCATGCTGTCTGGATTCATCTTCCCCATCCGCTCCATGCCATTACTTCTGCAGGCTGTCAGCTATATTGTCCCCGCCAAATACTACCTGATGATCATTCGGGGTATCATGATCAAGGGAAACAGTCTGTCAGAGCTTTATGTACAGGCAATATTCCTGCTGGTCATGTCAGTTGGCATGCTGTCTATCGCATGGAAAAGGTTTAAGACACATGTCTGAGGAATTTTATGCGTAAGATATTATACTTGTTGCAGAAGGAATTCAAGCAGATATTCAGGACGAGGGAAATGCTGATCATCATTTTCGGCATGCCTCTCATACAAATGCTTTTAATGGGCTTTGCCGTTACGAATGATATCAAACATGTGAGAATGATTATTTCTGACCAGGATCATTCCGTCTACAGCCGGAATCTGAAGGATGCATTCCTTCATACAGACCGTTTTGACATTGTAGGATTGCAAACCGACCCCAATCAATACGCACAAGCCATTCAGCAGTGGAAAGCACAAGTCGTATTAATCATCCCGCAGCACTTCTATCGTGACCTGTACAGATTGCGGCAGCCTTCCCTGCAGATTATCGCCGATGGGCTCGATGGCAATACAGCAACGATTGCCATGGGATATATCGATGCTATCCTCACACAATATGCACTACAGAACCAGGCTAAACTGAACTCTTTTGTAAAACCACAGATACACCTGGTGCAGTCACAGGAACGCATGAAATTCAATGAGAATCTGAACAGCTCCCAATACATGGTACCCGGCATCATCGTGATTCTTCTGACCGTGATTTCACTTATGCTCTCATCCATGAATATCGTCCGTGAAAAAGAAATTGGAACATTAGAACAGTTGCTTGTCACACCTTTGAAAAAGCATCAGCTTTTATTAGGGAAGTTAATCCCGTTCTTGTTACTTGGAATATTTGAGATGCTGATGGTATTACTTATCGCACAGTTGATATTTGGAATTCATATGCAGGGAAGTTATCCTCAACTGGCTTTACTATCCCTCATTTTTTTATTCACAACGCTTGGTACCGGTCTTCTCATATCCACGGTTACCAGCACACAACAACAGGCTATGTTCGTTTCATGGTTCGTCATGATCTTTATGATTCTTTTGAGTGGTTTATTTGTGCCGATTGAGAATATGCCGATTGGTATGCAAAGAATTACACTGATAAATCCCATGCGCTATTTCATCTTTATCATGAGAAGCATATTTGAAAAAGGAAGTTCCATTACTGATTTGTGGAATGCCATCATCCCGATGTTCTCACTGGGAACGCTGATATTTATTACCAGTGTCTTTTCTTTCCAAAAAAGGATAAAATAAAAGGGGATTCGTATTGAATCCCCTTTTCGAAGAACTATTTCAGTTTATTGCTTAGTACTTTTAGCATGTCTGCCGTCATCATATCAAGATCATATTCAGGTTTCCAACCCCATTCCTTACGGGCAGCGGTATCATCCATCTTATTGGGCCAACTGTCGGCAATATCCTGTTTAATAGGGTCGACAATGTAATCCATGACAAAGTCTGGAATATGTTTCTTAATGGCAGATGCGATCATTTCAGGCTCAAAGCTCATGGCTGTAACGTTAAAGCAGTTCCTATGAATCAGTTTGGAAGGATCTGCTTCCATTAGATCAACTGCAGCACGAAGTGCATCGGGCATGTACATCATGTCCAGGTATGTTCCTGCTTTCAGATTACAGGTGTATTTTTTTGTCTTGATGGCTTCATAATAGATTTCAACCGCATAATCAGTCGTTCCACCACCGGGTAAAGTGACATTTGAGATAATACCGGGATAACGTACACCACGTGCATCTACACCAAAACGTTGAAAATAATAATCACTTAACAGTTCAGCAGCGACTTTGGATACACCGTAGATTGTATTCGGACGCATGATCGTATCCTGTGGGGTATTATCATGCGGTGTGCTCAAGCCGAAAGCACCGATGGAACTAGGAGTGAAGATTGCACATGAATATTCCCTGGCAGCTTCCAGGCAATTATTCAAAGCCCCCATGTTTACTTTCCAAGCTAACTGGGGATTTGCTTCCCCCTTGGCTGATAGCATGGCAACAAGATTGAAAATGGAGTCCACTCTATATTTCTTCACAACATCCACAAGAGCATTCATATCCAGAACGTCGAATATCTCAAAAGGACCCTGTGCAGACAATTCTCGACAGCAGGCAGCATTTACATCAGAACCAATCACATTATCAACACCATATATATTACGAAGATATGGTACAAGCTCAGAACCGATTTGACCACCGGCTCCAATTACAAGGATACGTTTCATGTTTCCTCCAGGATTTTTTTGATGAAACATCTATTTGTGAATAAAATTTGTCAATGATGAAGAATTAGAATTTGTGGTGTTTCCTTCAGGTAACGTGCAAACATGGTTTACCTTGTTGCATTCAGAGAACCTAAAGATTCTCTCAACAACAGCTGAAGCTGTTATTACGGCACCAGTAATATTTCCTTTAGGTAATGTAGAAATATGGTTCACCTTGTTGATAAAGATAATCTGAAGAATATCAACACAAAAGCTGAAGCATTTACCACAGCTCACTTGTGGTGTTTCCTTCAGGTAACGTGCAAACATGGTTTACCTTGTTGATTCTAAAAGATTGTATATTCTTCCAGACTTTCTCTCATATAGTCATCATCAAGAATACTTACAAACTCTTGTATAACCCAAGTCCATTCCCAAAGCTTTGGTTGCTCAACAAAACCAGCCTTAAAAGGATTTAGAATAATATATCTGATGATATTATTCAGCTCAGTTTCATTTCTGACATAATGATCATAGTATTCATCCTGCCATAATTTGCCTGATCGCTTTAGTTCTAGATTAATAAATCTTGAACTTCTCCCCTTTATTAGATGCATGATTTTCGAAAGTGAATAAAATTGTCCGGTTTCATCGTGTAATGGCTTAATGAGCAAATGTATATGGTTTGGCATAATTGTATAGGCATATAAATCATAAAGTACCTTATTATGGTGATGAATCTCTGTTGCCATTAGTTGGGCACATGTACGGTTCAACAGAAAATTACCAGAGTGCTCATACTTATCAAAGAAAGAATCTTGTATGGCAAAGAGTTTCTTTTGAAACATAATATTCCGTTCTTGGGGTTTAGTTATATGTTGGATCGAATTGCTTATTTCGTTTTTCTTGATCTTAAGCAAATGGAAATACTCAGCAGGGCATGGCACATCAAGTCGAAAAGTAATGAAAACAGTGCTTTCTTTAGGTTGATAATGCGGTAAATCTCCCTGATAATGTTTCTTATACCTTAGATTTGAATGCATATTCCCTCCTATTATTGTTTTATTAATAATCCTTTAGTACTACCTTCAGGTAATGCCTGTTGAAACACAGTTCACATTGGTAAGATAACCTAAAGGATATCAACACAAAAGCTGAAGCATTTACCACAGCTCACTTGTGGTGTTTCCTTCAGGTAACGTGCAAACATGGTTCACCTTGTTGATAAAGATAATCTGAAGAATATCAACACAAAAGCTGAAGCATTTACCACAAATTACTCAATCGCTTCTTTTTTTATTTTCAACTTCATATTGCTTTCGAAAAATTCAGGTTTCATTATTTTTAGCCTTTTTATTATATTCTTCATCTGTGGTGTTTGCTTTTCATAGAACTTTTCGAACTTGGATGATAGATCAATTCTGATATCCTTACCACCCACCGATACCATCTTCGAAAACATGGAACCGATAAAGCTCAGTAATTTGGTGATGCTGATCAGCGTATTCGAATGATCACGTAACTCGATGATGAATTTACTGCCGTCAAAGATGATATCTTGGATTTCCAGATCGAGGCTCACGGGAATAGATGTGATCACCATGCTCACATCGCCCTTGAAAGTGAAATATCCTTCATGAAGTGAAATTGAAAGGTCATCTATGAAAGAAATATTCAAACAATCTCGGAGAAGTGAATTCACTGATTTCTCCGGGATTTTCAGTGATAGTTCACCCTCGAAGGGTAGTGATAGAATCCTGTTAAGTGTTACTTTATCCATGATTTCTCTCTTTCTCCGAAAGTCCATATTCGGATAGACACACGGGTCTATCCCTACATTCTATAAAAGAAGCATATTCCGATTTTCATCGATCCAGGAGTATTTTACCTCGCCAACGAATATCGTATGGTCACCACTTCGAACCTGTGTAACGATCTCACATTCGAAGTTTGCAGCGGCATCCTTCAAGACGGGAAGCTTATGCAACTTACCGGGGATCCATTCGGCATCGATTTCCTCGAGCTTATTCACCCCTTTCCCACTGACTGTTCCGCAAAACATCACTTCTTCTCTCATCTCATCAGAAGGAATGCAGAGATTGAAGTACTTCGATTGCTGAAGACATTCATGGCTGAATCTTGTCAACCCGATGGAAATAGCGATCATCGGAGGGTCTATGGATGTGCGCATGAACCATTCAATCGTGATCGGATTATACCTGCCATCGGGGGTTTCAACAATTGCATATGCCACCTTGGAAGGTGAATGAACATGTAAATAGGCTTTATTCAGATTTACAACTTCCATGCTTCCTCCTACAGTTCTTCTATATATTTCCGATTCTTTTTATAGAAAGGATCGTTTACATCTTTCAACAAAACATCATCATTATTTGTTTCTGAAAGAACCTTATTCAGATCGAAACCACCCTTGCTGGCAATCAAAGAGAACATTTTCACGCGAATCGCATTCACGGGACAGGCATAGAGACATCTCATGCACATCAGACAACGAAATCCGAATTTGATATATCCACCTTCATTCCTGATATTTCCCATCGGACATGCTTCAATGCATTTCTTGCAGAGATAACAATCTTCATTCGCGTAAAAATGATATTTACCCATCATCTTTGAGCCAAAATGTTCCATCAACATAATCCTGCTGAATATGCGATTCCATTCGGGAACTTGCTTCAATCGTTTTTGGTTAGTATGAATTTCTTCAGCATATCTCTGAATCTTATACTTTGCAACCTGGAAGAGTTTTCTTATATCATGCTCATCTGTTCTAGTCAGAAAATTAGTTGCTGTGAGAAACATGGCTTCGTAGAAAACAAGAAATCCTTTGCGAAGCAGTTTTTCTCGTATAATGAACATAGCGCCATCATTTGTGGGTGAATATCCGCCACTGGCACAAAAAATGAAGGTGGGAATGTTTTTGCCCTTTGGCATTTGCTTCACCACTTCATGGACGATCCGGGGTGCATTGAAAGCATGAATAGGGTATCCGATGCCTAGTTTTTCAATCGAATGCCAATCAATCATGGAAGCATCTCTCTGATAGTCTTCCATTTTCATTATCAGAACCTCATCGCCCTTTTCCTTGAGTGCTTCCTGGTAATATTCGGCTAATCTTTCCGTATTCCCTGTACCTGAAAAATAGAGTATTAAAATCTTGCTCATAGAATTCACTTCCCTACGAATCATTTGTATATGAAGTTTATGCGATATTGGAAATGGTCAAGTAAAAACGTATATTCAATACGCATTCAATTTGTATTCATGCATTAGCATGGGAAAAAGCGATGGATATCCAATGGAATTCTAATGCATTCCCTATGCCATTCCAATCCCGAGGGATTGGTATCAGATTGGTATGGGATTGCTATGGGATTGGAAAGGGATTGGTATGCGATAGGTTATTCTGTGCCGTCCTAAATAAGTTGACACAATAGAAAAAAGAAGGAGTGACTTATGAAGGAAGCGAAAATGGAGAAAAAGACCGTTAACAGATACTCCGTAGCCTTTAAAATGAAGGTTGTG
>Ga0116171_10002887_pt1 | contig 16068 bp, 14 predicted proteins | sample AD_JPNHW2_MetaG_FD_89798 | JGI IMG/M metagenome (GOLD analysis project Ga0116171, IMG submission 89798) | Active sludge microbial communities of municipal wastewater-treating anaerobic digesters from Japan - AD_JPNHW2_MetaG | ecosystem: Engineered > Bioreactor > Anaerobic > Digestate | place...
ACGGGGGACAGACTCCGTTAGAAGCTCTGCGGCTTAAAATAAATGAAGTCCTCTGTCCCTTCTTTTTATATCAAAGAAAAACTCTGATATACAAAAAAATTATAACCAATTATTCGTAGGAGAGTATTATGAAAAAGAAGATTATTGCCGGTTCAGTTTTTATGCTGATAGTTGTCGCAATCGTTTTTATCGCTTATGCTGCAACCCCTTACAAAGAGGAACGGGCTGTTCCTGACAAATCTTTTACAATTACAGAACTTGCCAAATATGACGGTAAAGAAGGACGCAGGGCTTATATCGCCTACAACGGTATAGTGTATGATCTTACGGATGTCAAGGCATGGAAAAACGGTGAACACAAACAGGGAAAAAAGGCAGGAAATGATTACACCGGCGTTCTTGACAAAGTCTGGCACGGACCCAAGGTGCTGAAGGACAAACCCGTTGTCGGCAAACTGGTGAAATAATATGATCAATGCACAAGTTTCTTATCTTGCCAGTTTCGGTTCTCAGCTTATTCTTGGACTGCTTCTGGTTGCCAGTTTTTTTGTAATTGCCTTTTATGTTGAAAGGCTTCTTTTTTTCAAGAAGAACTTTAACCGTGATATCAACGGGTTAATCAAAAAACTTTATACTGCTGCGAACAAAACTGAAGTTGAAAACATACTCAGATCCGATAAATCCGCTGAATCGGCGATCGTTGAAAAGATCGTCATCAATCCCAAAGTGGATTCTTCTGACAAATTAATGGCGACAGTTGTTTCTGAAGTTGAAATTGAAAGAAAGAACTGGGAGAGATTCATCCTTTATTTTGCGACAGTAGGCTCCAATGCCCCGTTCCTCGGACTTCTGGGAACCATACTCGGGCTTATGCAGTCATTTGCAGATCTTGCTCTTGCGGAAAAGCTTGATACAAGAGTGGCAATGGCAGGAATAAGCTATGCGCTGATAACAACAGTTGCAGGAATTATTGTAGCTATTCCGTCTATTGTTATTTACAACAGCCTTTCAAAACAGGTCAAGACAGCTTCTCAAAACACAAAAGCTATTGCCAGAGCTGTTGCAAACATAATCTTTTAATTTAGGATCTGAACAATGAATTTAACTGATTTTATCACCTATGCTGTTTCTATAGGAGCAGTTTTCGCTTTCACAGCTGTTATCTGGAGTTATGCGAAAGGACTCAGGAAAAGCCCGAAAGATATGTGGCTGCTGTTCATTTACAATGTTATCGAATACACTGCTTATCAGGCTATGAATATTGTTCTGACACTGTGGCTGACTGCTGATTGCGGTGTCAGCGATCTGGGTAGCGGAAGCTATATCATGCTCTGGTCAGTAATGCTTTCTGTCATCGGAATGATAACCGGAGCCGTTGTCGACACAATAGGTATCAGAAAAACCCTCCTGATCAGTATAACTTTTCTCCTTATTGCAAGATTTTTCATGGCTTTCATAACGAATGCCTATCTGATATTCTTCCTCGGGTTTGTGCCTATGGCAGTAGGTTTTGCAATTGTAGGACCCCTCATATCAGTTGCTATAAAAAGATACACAACAAAAGATACCGCCGCACTTGGATTCGGTCTGTTCTATGTCCTGATGAATCTCGGATATGCACTTGGCGGAACGATGTTCGATAAAGTCAGAGATATTCTTTCGCAAAGAGACGGCACAGGAAAGATCATTAATGAAAATGCCGGGATCGACTTACTCGGACATCACTTTTCAACTTATCAGATGTTTTTTGTGATCGGGTTCGATTTCACTCTCATCTCTCTTTTTGTGGCAATGTTCATAAAAGGAAAGCATGAACTTGATGAATTCGGAGAACACATTGAAACTGTCAACAAAGATGTCGGCAGAGGATTGTCCGCCGTAAAAAATTCCGCGATTGATGTCGGGAAAACAATGAAAACCGTTGTTGTCGAGAAAATATTCTGGGTTTATATCGGAATGCTTGGACTTACCATTTTTGTACGATGTGTGTTTTTCCACTTTGCCTATACTTTCCCGAAATACGGAATCAGCATTCTTGGCGAAGGAGCCAAAATAGGTAATATTTACAGCGTGTTGAATTCTGTTCTCATCATTATGTTCGTTCCTGTTGTAGCATATCTCACAAAAAGGACATCATCATACAAAATGCTCATAATCGGTTCAATTGTTTCTTCACTTTCATGTTTCATAGCTGTTATTCCTGCAAGATTTTTCGCATCTCTTACAAATACAGTTCTTGGTGAAATGATTTTTATAAAATGGCTCGGGCTTGCCGATTCTGCCGAAGCACTTGCCGCAAATCCTCCTGCTATTGAATACTGGCCGCTTATCATTTTCATATTCGTTTTCACGATCGGAGAAGCTATCTGGTCGCCGAGATTAATGCAGTTCACAGCCGAAATAGCGCCGAAAGGAAAAGAAGGAACATATATCGCACTTTCAATACTTCCGTGGTTTGCCGCAAAATTTCTTGTAGGTCCGATGGCAGGGCTTCTTGTCAAAGCATATACCCCTTTTGAGAACGGGCACCCTCTTCCACCGGCTTCAAATTATACAATGGTCTGGGTCTGGATAGGCGGAATTGCACTTCTGACACCGATATCTTTAATGCTTTTCGGTAAATATTTTATCAGAATTCTGGTGCCTGAAAAAGCTGAAGAAGTTGTCTGATAGATTCTTAAATTCTAAACAGCAAGATCATCATCAACTGGTTCATTATTTCCCGTTTTTTTAAGAAAAAGTACCATGCCTACCGTCAGAGGTCCTATTCGTCCGCCGAGCATCAGCAGAGTAATAATTATTTTACCCATACCTGTCAGAGAAGCTGTTATTCCCATACTGAGTCCCACAGTCCCTATTGCTGAAGCCGCTTCAAAAAAAATCTTATCAAATGAAGCCGATTCAGTTAAAAACAGCAGATAAACTCCGACTATCAGAAAAACAATATAGATCGATGCATTGGCGACAGCCATCCATAATCTTTCAAATGGTATTACACGCCCCCAGTAAGTCACTTTCCGTTCTCCGCGCATTGCACTTCTGATTATTCCGAGAATTGCAGAAAAAGTTGTGCTTTTAACACCACCGCCCGTTCCAGAAGGAGAAGCTCCAATTATCATCAACACCATTATTATCAGCACTGATGCTTTCGACATTACCCCGACATCAACAGAATTGAATCCCACTGTTGTCATTGCCGTCATACATTGAAAAAATGCACTGAGAAGTCTCTGCGCAGGATCTGAATTCTGTATCATCGGCTCATCAAGGAAAATAAGAACAGTTCCGGCAATTGAAAGCCAGAAAGTTGTCCACAGAATTATCTTACTGGTCAGCGTCACCCGGGTAGTTTCTTTTTTTAACTTTCGCCAGTAATCGACAAAAACGATAAAACCTATAGCTCCTAAGTAGCTGAGAACACTTATAATACTTAATATCCAGAAATTATCGGAGTAAGACATGAAGCTGTCATTGAATGTACTGAATCCGGCTGTGCAGAACGATGAAATACTATGGAAAAAAGCGTTGTATAACGGTGATGGTGCCCCTGCCGCCGCAAATGCCCACCACAAAAGAAGCATGCCGGCTGTTTCTACAACAACTGTATAAATAATTACACTCCGGATAAATTTGTAAATATTAAAAGACTTAGGCAGAGAAAAAACCGCTTTGCTGATTTCCGTTCGAACTGGTGACAGCTCGGTCTTTCGTGATAAAATAACAAACGAACCGAATGTCATATATCCGATACCGCCAAGCTGGATAAGAAGCAGAATAATAAGTTGACCGAAAATTGTGTAGTTATCTGAAACGCTTATCGTTGTAAGTCCGGTCGTTGACATCGCAGAGGTAGCAATAAAAAGATTATCGAGAGGTGAAATATAGTCGACAGATCTTGAAATCGGTAGCGAGAGCATTGCCCAGCCGAATAGAACATAAGATAAATAACCTGAAAATACTGCCGAAACCGGACTGGATGTGTTGGAAAACAGAAAAAAACGCCGGATAAGAGTTTTTGCATAACCAGTCAGTTTAACTACTGATTTTTGACATAATGATGCCATCATTTTCTCCATTCTTAATAAAGATGTCATTTAGAGGAGATCTGCCGGCTGATGTCGGAAGGTTTCCTCTCCCATGCTGACGAGGTTAGCTGACGGGCTCGGACGGAAGAGTGCCCTACGCCATTTGGCGATACGCCCCGGGAAATTGGGTCCCCCGCTTCCGTTCTCGACGGAATTAAGCGGCTGTCAATTTACGCCGATCAATTTAAAAGTCAAGTGGCTGTTATGTCATTGAATTTATTGAATGTTATAATTATTTCTTAATTGGCACCAGAGAACCGTCATTTTTATATATTGAAGATTCAGGAATAACACCTCTTACACTTGAAAGCGGATAGACTACAGAGTTCTTTCCGACAATGGTTCCGGGGTTCAGAACTGAGTTGCAGCCTACTTCAACAAAATCTCCGAGCACTGCTGAGAATTTGCGGAGTCCTGTATTTATAACGGCTTCACCGATTCGAACTTTTACCTCGCCGGGAATAGAACGGACATTGGAAAGAATTACTCCTGCTCCGATGTGTGATCTGTAACCAAGCACCGAGTCACCGACATAATTGAAATGAGGTGTCTGGACATTGTTGAACAGCATGCTGTTCTTGATTTCAGTTGAATTTCCAATGACACAATTATCACCTATAATAGCATTTCCGCGGATAAAAGCGCAGTGTCTTATTTCACAGTTTTTTCCGATTATTGCAGGTCCTGTTATTGAAGCTGAATCTGCGATGACTGTTCCTTTTCCTACCCAGACGGTTTCTTTGATTTCTGTATATTCAGCACCTAGCAAGGGTCCTTTTTTAAGAATATAGTCTCCGATTACTTTAAGAACTTCGTAAGGATACTTCATGTTGTTAAAGATGTCGCCGAACTCTGTTTTGCTCAGGTCAAGCAGTGAATTGATCTCGATCTGCTTCATTTTATACCTCACGCACCAAAAAATATTAAATTCGGCACATAAATAAGCATTTTCACGATCCACTGGGCCGGATAAAGCACAAACTGGAGCGCCCCGGTTGCCATCAGACCTATCAGAATGAAAAAACCGTACTGTTCAAGCATGACGAAAAAACGGTCATATTCTCTGGGTAGAAGTCCCATTAGAACTTTGCTTCCGTCTAGCGGAGGAATAGGAAGCATATTGAAAAAACCGAGTATTACATTAAAGAAAAGTCCGTAATAAAAGAAAAGCATTAATGCCTGATTGGGAAAATACCTTGAAACAGCCACATATCCGAAAGCACTGATTATCGCGAGTAGAAGATTACTCAATGGACCTGCGGCGGCAACCCACATTGTTCCCTTTCTCATATTTATGTGATGATAGAAGTTGTATGGATTGAAAGGAACAGGTTTCGCCCATCCGAACATCATATTGCCTGGAAGGATCATAAAAATTATCGGGACAAGTATTGAACCTACAGGATCAATGTGAGGAAGAGGATTAAGCGTCAGTCTTCCCATTTGTTTTGCTGTTGAATCACCAAGTTTGTTTGCCATCCAGCCGTGAGCAACTTCATGAAATATTATTGAAAAAAGGACCGGAATTATCGATACCGCAATAAAATAAAGCTTTTCACTATCCATTTAGTTCTCCTTTTCTATGTTTTCTCTTGGGTGTTTCTGCTCAAATTCTTTTTTTATCGTCTGCTGTTCAATATGTGTGTAGATTTCTGTTGTATTAATACTCGAATGTCCAAGAAGCATCTGAACACTTCTAAGATCGGCTCCGCCTTCGAGAAGATGTGTCGCAAAGGTATGTCTTAGTTTATGAGGAGATATTTCTTTTGTAATTCCTGCCGCTTTTGCAAATTCTTTCAATTTTTTCCACACCCCCTGACGGGTCAATTTGCAACCTCTGTTGTTTATGAACACGAATTCGTTCCAGTCGCCCTGTTTTATAAGCTTATGTCTTATTCTGTCAAGGTAAGGATGAAGAAACTCTGCCGCATCATTACTGTATGGAACCACCCGCTCCTTACTTCCTTTTCCTAAAACAAGCAGAATCTGCTCTTTTCTATGAACACTTCCAAGCTTCAGATCAATCAGTTCAGAGACACGGAGTCCCGATGAATAGAACATTTCAAGAATGGTCCGGTCCCTGAAACCTGATAATGTCGTTGTGTCAATAGAATTGAAAAGCCTTTCAAGCTCATCGACGGTCAGGAACATCGGTAGTGACTTGCTAAGTTTCACAGGCTCAAGAATTTCCAGCAGTTCCGGTGCAATGAAATCGTCTTCCATCAGAAATTTGAAAAAACCTCTCAGGCTGGATATCGACCTTGCAAGAGATCTGTCGGCAAAATCCTTATCTCTGGAGAGATGGATTATGTATTCGCTGACATTTACTGAATCAGCAGTGGTGATAGATATCTGCCTCTGATCAAGAAATGTAAGGAAATCAATAAGATCTCTCTCATAAGCTTCAACACTGTTCAGTGCAAGCCTTTTTTCAAGCTTTACAAAATTGAGATATTTTTTAAGCAGTCTTGCGTCTGAACCGTTCAATGATATTTCCAACTATTTATTAATCTGAAAAAGTGTCTGTCCGGCAGTTACAACATCGCCCTGTGATATTTTCATTTCGCCGACCATCTTTTCAGGGATGACAAGCACAATGGTGGAACCCATTTCAAACATTCCGAACTCATCGTTCTGCCTGAAAGGTCTGTCAACAGCAGTCCAGGCTCCCTCAACAGGATCAGTGAATACTTTCATTTTTATAGAACCGACAAAAGTCGCTCCGACTGCAACATAATAATAATTGTGGCCATAACTGTTGAATTTTACTGCAACTCTTTCATTTTTCACAAACAGATTGTCAATGTTTTCAACTGAAACTTTGTTTACAGGAAAAAGTCGCCAGCCTGTATGAATGTATGAAACGGCTGTTGAATCCGAAGGAACATGATATCTGTGATAATCTCTGGGAGAAAGGTAAATAGTCATCAGGTAGTACCCTTCTGTGAAATTAAGATCATGCCTGATAAGCTCTGAAATTCTGTATGTTTTTCCTTTCACCTGTGTTGCAATATCTGAATTCACTTTTTCAAGGAGTGTTATCAATCCATCGCTTGGAGAAAGAAAAAAATCTTTATTTTCTGAAAAAGGTCTTACCGATTTATTCAACGGACGGGTAAAAAAAGCCGCCAATGATTTATAATCACTTATATTTCCTTGATAATCATTCATGTCTATCCTGTAATGGTCACGGTATATTTCTATAACTTTCTGAACAAGCCACACAGGCTTTTCTATTTTAGTGATCGCACCCCATATTCTGCTGAGAAACGGAAACGATATTAAAACCATAAGAAATATCTTAATGAAATTCAACGCACGCCTCTTAAATCATATTTTTAAATTTTCCGATATCCTTTGACTCACCCAGAACAATAAGCCGCTGTCCTTTTTCAAGTTTGTGCTTTGCCGGAGGGTTATAGATAAAATCACCGTTTGAAAAAGCGATCGCCATGATCAGAACATTGGTGTTGCCTCTGAAATTGCTTTCTTCAAGAGTTTTTTCAAAACACTCCATCCCTTCGTGAAGTTCAATTTCATCAATCCTGAGATTTTTGTCTCTGTCACGAAGCATTAGATCAAGAAATGTGGTAACTGTCGGGCGGAGAACTTCACTTGCAAGTCTCATTCCGCCGATTGCAGATGGAGTAACTACTTTTGATGCTCCGGCATTCAGGAATTTTGAGCAGTTGTGTTCATGGTCGACCTTCGAAGCTATGAGTATGTTTTTATTGATACTTTTGGCAGTCACAAGAACAAAAAGATTATCTTTGTCTTCCGGAAGTGTGAGGATCATACCTGCCGCTTTTTCAATTCCGGCACTGATAAGGATATCCTCTTCTGTGGCATTTCCTTCAATTGTCGGAATATCAGACCTGAAAAAAGCTTCAACCTCTTTATGAATATCATGTCTGTTATCAATGATCACCATCTGTCTCTGCGTTGCATACATTTCTTTGGCAACACTCTTACCTGTTTCTCCGAAACCGCAGATTATGTAATGATTCTGGAAGGTTTTGATCATCTTTTTCACCTTTTTTTGTTTTATAGAATTTATTTATCTGACCAGTTACAAGAAGCTCTGAAAGAACGGAAACAAAATAGACAAGCAGAAAATATCCCCACAGCACGACAATTATTAAAAAAACTCTTCCCCATATATTTCCTGAAAAGTCCATTATTTCGCCATAACCAACTGTAGTGATTGATATTATTGTCATATAAAAACAATCAAACAGTGTCCAGTCGCCATGACCGATGGCATAATAGATAAAGGTTGAAGCAATAATAAAGAGAACCGTCAGACTCCCGACATTTATCACTCTGCTAAAAGGTGTGTGTTTCCAGTTCATGATGAAATGTTAGAAGAAAGATGAAATAAAATCAAACAATCTCCGAAATATATAAACATTTAACGAATAGAAGTATGTGGCAAGTCCGGATATCCATAGAACAAGAGCACTGAATGCTGAAACAGCAATTATAAGAAGGATGTGTTTTTTCATAACTCTCTTAGAACATATTGTACGGCATTGACAAACAGTTTAAGTCCCTCTCCGGTTTGTGCAATGTTCTCATTTCTTGTCCAGTGTGGATGCTGAGTTCTGTTAATAAACACTTCAGGATGGGGCATCAAACCGAGCACTGTTCCGGTTTCATTGGTAATTCCGGCAATGGAAAGTTCAGAACCGTTGGGATTTTCAGGATAATTTCTTGCCGGTTCACCGTTCTTGTCAACATATTGAAAGGCGATAAGCTCTTTGTTCTTTATATCCCTGAGATGATTTTTCTGCGCCATGAACTTACCTTCACCATGCCTTACTGCAACATCGAACGCATCAATACCTTTGAGAAAAGGAGAAATATTTTCAGAATTAACTTTTATTCTGACCCATCTGTCTTCATATTTTGCTGAATCGTTATGAGTCAGCGTTGCAACCTGCTTTCCGAACACTGTTTCTTTGTTCCCAGGGAGTATTCCCATTTTGACAAGTGTCTGAAATCCGTTGCATATTCCGAGCACCAGTTTTCCGTCAGTCACAAACTTTCTGACCTTTTCACCCATCTCCTTTTTGATCTTCAATCCGAGAACTCTGCCCGAAGCAATATGGTCACCGAAAGAAAATCCGCCGGGAAAGACCATTATCTGGAAATCTTCAGTATTAACTTCACCGTTTATTATTCTGTTGATGTGGACTCTTTCGACTTTGTGCGCTCCGGCCATTGTAAAAGCCCATCCAGTCTCGACATCACAATTAATTCCGTATCCGGTAAGTATAAGCACGCTCACTTTATTCATGTTACACCTCAATTCATATAGGTCATGAGACCTTTCCAGCTTTTTTTAAGGTCGCTGATATTCAGATTTACCACCGTTGAACCGTCAAGTCCTGTTATTTTGACAAATCCGCTGGGAGTGACTTCTCCTATTTCAGAAATTGTGCATTCTGACATGGTCTTTTTGAACTGTTCAGCATTTTCAGGAGAAACCGATACCAGTATTCTTCCATTCGACTCACTGAAAAGAGCAGTATCATTCCTGACTACTTCCATTCCTCTTGCAATTTTTCTCAGGTCAATCTTGGCACCGAGCATTCCGGCAAATGCTGATTCAGATAATGCAACGGCAAGTCCGCCGTCAGAAAGGTCGTGAGCACTTCTTACAAGCCCTGCGTCAATAGCCTTTTTCAATGAATAATAGCTTTTCATGAACTTTCCTGCATCAACTTTCGGAACAAATCCTTCTCTGGGTCTTCCGTGATAGATGAAATATTCACTACCGGCTAGTTCATTCTTTGTTTCACCGAGAAGGAATATGCGGTCTCCTTCTTTTTTGAAATCCATCGTCACCATTTTTTCGACATCATCCATTTTCGAGATAAGTGTGAATAGCAGTGTCGGCGGAATCGATATCTTATTTTTTCCTGAGCCGTAATCATTTTTCATGCTGTCCTTTCCGCTGATCAGAGGGATCTGATATTGTTTGCAGAAATCATACAGTGCCATATTCGACCTGACAAGCTGTGCAAGCTTATGCTTTCCATCAGGGTTTCTCTCTTCGTCATAAACAGGATCAGGCCAGCAGAAATTATCAAGTCCGCTCATAAAATCAGGATCAGCGCCTGTTGCAACAGCGTTTCTGACAGCCTCATCAATTACAGATGCTGTCATCCAGTAACAGTCTATATCGCTGAACGAAGGTTTTATCCCGTGAGAAACAACGATAGCGTTCTTTTTAAAAGGAGATATTCTGAGCACTCCGGCATCGGCCGGTCCGTCATTCTCAACTCCTACGAACGGTTTGCCTGCGCTTCTACCCTGAACTTCATGGTCATACTGTCTCACCCAGTTCTCTTTTGATGAGATGTTCAGTCGAGCCATCATATCAAGCATTATTGAATTGAGGTTTTCATAATCAGCAAGAGGTTCTGACTCTTTTTCGACAGAATTCCATTCCGCCATCAGCGAATATCTCGGATTTCCATCATGGAGAAATTCCATTTCAATCAGTGCCGCTTTAAGATCGTTGTAATAAATTTCGAGATACCCTGTATCGGTGAATTTTCCGACAACTGTTATTTCAACTTCATGTATATCTGCAACTTTCTGAAGTTCTGCAAGTTTCTCTTCAGGAACAGAAATCGTCATTCTTTCCTGAGCTTCGGAAATATATATCTCCCATGGCTGAAGTCCCTGATATTTCAAAGGAACTTTTTCAAGATTTATCACTGCTCCGCCAGTGTCACGGGCCATTTCTCCGACACTTGAGCTAAGTCCGCCCGCACCGTTATCTGTGATTGCATTGTAAAGACCTTTATCTCTTGCTTCAATTACAAAATCGAGCATTCTTTTCTGGACGATCGCATCGCCGATCTGGACTGCGGTGACAGGACTTCCTTCGTGAAGCTCTTCACTGCTGAATGTCGCTCCGTGTATTCCGTCCTTACCTACTCTGCCGCCAGACATGACTATAAGATCACCAACGAGCGCAGATTTCTCAAATGCCGGTTTACCTGCAAGTTCTGCCGGCATCAGACCGCCAGTTCCGCAGAATACAAGCGGTTTTCCGATGAATCTATTATCAAAATATATTGAACCGTTCACTACCGGTATTCCGCTTTCGTTGCCGCCGTCTTTAACTCCTCTGTGAACTCCTCTGAATATTCTTGCCGGGTGCATAAGGTTTGCACCGGGAAGCGCCCCTTTGTAATAAGGACTTGCAAAACAGAATACATCTGTGTTCAAAATAGGTTTGGCACCCATTCCGCAACCGATTATGTCTCTGTTCACACCGACGATTCCGGTAAGTGCACCGCCGTAAGGATCAAGTGCGCTGGGCGAATTGTGAGTTTCCACTTTCATCGCAAAAAGTGTGTCGTCATCTATCTGGATAATACCTGCATTGTCGTCAAACACCGATTTTATCCACGGTTTGCTCTCTTTCAGTTCGTATGTCACTTTTTTGATATATGATTTGTAAAGAGATTTTATCTGGAGATCTTTTCCAGTCAGTTTGTCAGAATATTTTATATCTGCTGCAAATATCTTGTGCTTGCAGTGCTCGCTCCAGGTCTGTGCTATCACTTCGATCTCACAGTCCGTAGCTTTCTTTGGAAATCCGAGTTCTTTTCTGAATTCAAGCACTTCTTTTTTTCTGAAGTAATCTCTTACAGCTTTCATTTCTTCAAGACTCAGAGCAAGAACCTTGGATCTGGATATTTCAACAAGTTCTGCATCGCTGACATCAAGAGACACTGTTTCAACAACCGGAATCGAAGTTCCTTTTACTCTCGGCACATTATTTCCGTTCTTTTTTCCCTGTGCCCATTCTTTTGTCGAGATCACTGAATATCTCTGGATCAGCGGATTGGCGAGCAGTTTTGATGCCACAGTTTCAGCAGTCGCTTTGTCGAGAGTTCCGGAAATCAGATATTTTCTTCCTGAAAAGATCATATCGGATGCGTCTATCCCGCCGAAAAATGTCTTCATTCCCCACAGTGCCGTCTTTCCTTCATTATCGGTTACTCCGGGAAGAAATCCAGTTTCTATCACCCAGTCAGAATTATAGTTGTCGGCAAGCACTTCGCCTGTTTCAAAAACTTCAATAACAGGATCTGCCAGCACTTCACCTGCAAATGCCGATATCTGCGCCGGATCTTGTATCACAGTATCGATCAGATATACTTTCAGAACCCTTACATCGGTCACTGAATCTATTCCGAGATCATTGCGGATACGCCTGAGATATGTCAAACCTTCCGGATCCTTGATGTCCTTCCTCAACCCTACTTCTACTCTGAAGACCATTGCTTCCTCCTGATACAACTCAAAACTTAAAACACAAGGTGAGTGATACTAATTAAAAGCTGTCAGATATTCAATTTTTTAATCCAATATTTTAGGATTATATTCTGAATCCTGTAAAACCTGATATGACCGGAACATAATATGTGTTGCTGTATGAATCGAAAAACACAGGGAGCTCGATCAAAGTACCAATCTGAAATGAAAAAAAATGTGTAATATGGAATGTGTATGAAAGTTCAAATGGAATGTTAATAAAAGAAAGAAAATTCTCCTCTGATTTATAGTTACTTACACCACCTGATATTCCAGTTGAAATCCTTATTTCATGGCGGCTTGCAAATCCTGTGAAAAAAGGAATTCCGAACATCGTCTTTAAAAAATAATGTTGAGTGTCGGATTCAAACTCCCTGTTCATAATGCTGCACCTTATCATTTCCCAATAGATTTTTTCCCATCTGAATGTGAAAAATGAGAAATCCACGCCTAAACCATAGTTGCCTCCGATGAATTTCAAAGACAACCATTCTGTGTCTGTTCTATAATATTTTGAATTTACAAGCTGTTTCAATCTTTTTTCTGAATCTTTCATTTCAAAAACAAAATTCTCCGCCTTTTTTCGATAACTGTTGCCGGCAGGTGTTTTTTCAATGAATTCCTGTAACAATGACTTTTTTCTTTCAAAACTGACATCAGTAACTTCAAGTTGTTTTTCGATCAGATTCCAGATGTTTCTGATCAGATCATCTTCTGTTTCAGTTTCTGAGACAATGCTTTCCGATTCTTTACCGTTTGCAGTCTGATTTTCAGCAGTTAGTGAAACAACTGTAAAAAACAATGATAAAACAATTAGCAATTTCATCATACACGCTCCTTCGGTCTTAGAATCTGAATCCTGTAAATCCTGAAATTACAGGAATATATTCTCCTTCGCTATCAAAAAAAACAGGCAGATCCAGCGAAAAACCGATCTGAAATGCAAAAAATCTTTTTATATGATAGACATAGGAAATTTCCACAGGAATATGGAGATACGATGAAAAGCCGAAATCAAAATCCTCTTCTCCATGCCATGAGGTGTTGAATCCTCCTGATATTCCAGTTGCAAACCTGATTTCATGCCGGTAATCGCAGGTCAGGAAAAAAGGATAGCCTATCATAGTTTTAAAATTTGCTGAAACTTTTTCTGTTGATCCCATTGCCTGCAATCGCAAAATTTCCCAGTAAACATTGTTCCAGCGCAATGTAACAAAGGTCAGATTTCCTCCGAAACCATAGTTCCCTGCGGCAAAACTTAAAGAAAACCACTCAGGAACATTTCTAAGCTTTACATCAATTGAAAAAAATTCTGTGTTTGTTTCGGAGATTCCGGAAAGAAGTATCGCAGCCTCTTCCAGATGGGAATTCCCGTTAGGATGGTTTTCAATAAATTCTTTTATCTCAGACACTTTCCTGTTTTTATCTATTTCTTTTATTTTAAGCATCTTGAGTATTTGCTGCCATTTGTATTCAATAATGTCCTGCTCTGTTGCTATTTTCGCCTGAAGTTCCTTTAACTCTGAGATATTATTTTTACTAATAGAAGCTTTATATGTCATCACAAAAAAGTTTTCAGCGTCATCAATGTAAGGGTTGTCATCTGGATATTTTTCAATGAATTCACGAAGCATTTCCATTTTTTGATCAAGACTAATGCTATCATTAATCAGTGCTTTAATTATGAATTCCCAAATGTTTTCTATCAGGTCACTGTAAGTTTCTACTTTTTTATCATTATTTCCTGAAACGGCAGTTTCTTGATCCTGAGCATATATTGACGGAAAGTAGAATAAAAAAACAATTATTACAAAAATCCTCTTCATTTCTGTACATCCACAGTAATTTGTTATAGAAGGTATCAGATTAAACGGAATGTGTCAATATCAGAGAATATCAGCCTTTTTAAAGAAAAATTGTGAACCTTTTTTTTGTCCGCCGAAAAGGACATAACTGAATTCGCCTTCGATATTTATTGAATATTCACCGGAGGCAATTGCATTAAAGGTGAAAACGCTTTCGCCGGCCATTATTTTAAGGTTGAATCCGTCAAGCTCGTAAGGAACGGTAAAGGAAACTTTATATCCGCCTGTAATTTTTTCACTGGTGACTGTGATATCGGCATTTACCTGCGGGAAAGCATCTCGCCACACTGTCAGAAGCGGTGTGCCGATAAGTACGACTGATTTTTTTGTCCATCTCCAGCTGTCTTCATCAACAACAGGAACTGCCGGAACAAGTGGAACCGGAGCCTGAAAAGTATCAGACTGTTTTAATGCAGAATGGGCAGAAAGATAGCTGTCGCCAAGTATTGAAGTTGGTGAGAAAAATATAGAACGGAGCATTTCATCTATAAACTGACTTCCGCCGGCAATACCAAGACCTGTTATCGTGTTGCCGAGATATGCCACAGCTCCGCCGAGCGGTGCATTCACAAGCATTTCACCTGCCGAATCGTCTTTGAAAACATGTGAATTATAGGTGAACGGTGCTTCAAACTGTCCCGCCTGACATGCACAGCTGAGAAATATCGGATATGTCGAATTCTGAAGGTTATACGCCATCTGACCTGTGAAATCGTTGTCGTCGTTCGCCTGTTCACAGGAAAGAAGCGAAGGATATCCGTGACCGTTATGGACGATTATATTCACACCTTCCGTCATTGCGGCTTCCTGTTTTGCATTATCCAGAGCTATTGCATCTGAGGCAGGAGAAGGAATCGTCGAAGCATAAAGTTTCTTCTTTGAAAAATCGAACGGGATTATGTCAGTTGTGCGCCCTTCAGTTTCAAAGTAATATCCGGCATTTATGTCAACACCGCTGAAGTTCGTGGCGACATTTGCAATAAGAAGTGAAGTTTTGACATGCATGGTATTGTAACGGGTCATGTGAGCAATTATTTTGCCGAAATATCTGGTGATCTCTTCAGTATTGGATGAAGGAATTCTTCCGACAGCGATTTCAGCAGAATAATCAGGAGTATCGGTATCTTCCGCATAAATTCCGTTACCGTTTGAATCCCATTCGCTCAGATCCGCATAATAAAAATCGGTGTAAAAATCATCTTCGAATGTTCCTGCCATTATATTTGAATATTTGTCATGCACTTTTCTTGAAGGAACTACTTCAATATCTCCGCCAAGAACCAGATATTTAAGTCCTGCAATTGAAGAGATGAATTTCTTTATCGCCTTTGCCGTGTCATTTTTCGGATCGGCATCGTTGCATGTTCCAATTGCGCAGATAGATTCAATAGTTACGACTTTTGTGTATATTCCTGTGACTGTGTGGAAACCTGCAATTTCATTATAAAGGTCGGCATACTCCGCTCTGGTTACAATAACTGCCAGCGGATTGCCGCTAAAAGCAGGATCAGGAGTAGCAAAACCGGATGATTCTGCGGTATCATCATCATTTATATCATCATTTGTATCAATATCAGAAGCGAGAATGTCAGCTTCGTTTTCAGCAGCGTCGGTGTTTTCATCATTCTTCTCCTGATTTTCATCAACTGCGGCATCTGTTAAATCATCAGCGTTTTCAGTAGGTTCCGTGTTATCATCCGAACATGAAACAAAAATGAACAATGTGATAAAGGCAACAGTTTTCAAATAATTTTTCATCTCACGCACCTCGCAAATCC
>Ga0116171_10002888_pt1 | contig 16067 bp, 12 predicted proteins | sample AD_JPNHW2_MetaG_FD_89798 | JGI IMG/M metagenome (GOLD analysis project Ga0116171, IMG submission 89798) | Active sludge microbial communities of municipal wastewater-treating anaerobic digesters from Japan - AD_JPNHW2_MetaG | ecosystem: Engineered > Bioreactor > Anaerobic > Digestate | place...
ATTAATCTTGCCGGCAGAGATGTAAAGATATACAGCATAGATATATTGAACACAGATCCTGTATCGGGTTACGTTGATTTTGATGTTTCCTGTTCAAAAGGTACATATATACGGTCGCTTGCGAGGGATTTCGGCGAAAAAACCGGAACCGGGGCGTGTTTAAGTTCGTTGAGAAGGATCTCTTCAGGGATTTTTAATTTATCACAGGCAGCTACGGTTGATGAATTGAAAAAAGCTGCTGAAAGCGGGGATATTGATAACAGGTCTTTTTTATTGAATCCGGCGGATGTGTTAAAAGGATTTAATAAAATAATTGTCAATGAAAACGGTGCTGTTAAAGTTGCAAACGGGGCTTTATTCAGCAGGGAGGATGTGAATCTGCTCGAAAAGAGAGATGGAAAATTTTTTATAATAGCCGACAATCAGGAAAATCTGATTGCAATAGCAGAAATAGATATTGAAAAATGGCTGATTATTTATAACTGTGTATTTAATTAAAATTGAATAAATGAATAAATGAATCAATAGGAGAATATAACAAGATATGACAACAAAGACAGAGATAATCGGAAAGTACATGAGACATGATGGAGATACAGGATCTCCGGAGGTACAGATTGCCTTATTGACAGACAGGATTAATGTTCTTTTGGAGCATTTTAAGGTTCATTCGAAAGATCATCATTCAAGAAGAGGGCTGCTCAAACTTGTTGGCCAGAGAAGAAGGCTTCTTGATTATCTAAAAGGAAAAGATCTGGATAAATACAGAAGCATGATCAAGGAACTTGGTCTGAGAAGATAATAAAATTTGGTTTTTCTGCATATACCGGCATTATCTTTTATGATATTACCGGTATCAAAAAAGTACTGTGAGAGGTTTTAATGTCATTAGATTATAATTTACAAGTCGGTAATGAAAAACTGAATTTCAATACAGGGTATCTCGCAAAACAGGCTGACGGGGCAGTTGCCGTATCTTATGGAGAGATTGTCGTTTTTGCCAGCGCCGTTGCATCAAGGGATGTAAAAGAGGGACAGGATTTTTTCCCGCTGACAGTTGATTACAGGGAAAAAGCATACGCAGCGGGCAGAATTCCCGGCGGTTTTATAAAAAGAGAGAGCAGGCCGAGTGACGAAGAGGTTCTTGTTTCAAGGCTAACGGACAGGCCGCTCAGGCCTCTGTTCCCGGAAGATTTTGTTAATGAAGTCCAGATCATAATATATGTTCTTTCCGCTGACGGGATTAACCAGCATGATGTTCTTGCGATAAATGCAGCATCGGCAGCGCTGGTTGTTTCCGGAATGCCGTTTAACGGGCCTGTAGGTGCGGTAAGAGTTGGCAGAATTAACGGGAATCTTATAGCTAATCCGAACTTCAAGGAAACAGGGGAGAGCGATATAGATCTTGTTGTTGCAGGAACAAAAAAAGCTGTTACAATGATAGAGGGCAGTTCAAAGAATGTTTCTGAAGAGGATATGCTTGCCGCGGTACAGTTCGCGCATGACAATATTAAAAAAATATGTGATGTCCAGGAAGAGCTGAGAAAAGCGGTTAATAAGCCGCCGTTTGTTTATAAAGCATATCTGCCGGACCAGGAACTTAAAAAGGTTGCCAGGGAGAGGTATTATGCTGATCTTGAGCAGCTTAAAGTTATAACAGTAAAGAAGCCGCGTGAAGATAAATGGAATGAAATATACGCAAAAGCTAAGGAAGAACTGAAGGATCAGTTTCCGGATTCAATAGGGCAGTTAAGAGGTATACTGGATTCGCTTGACGGCGAAATCATGAGAAAAAGGTGTCTCGAAGAAGGCGCCCGTGCAGACGGACGCGGACTTAAAGATATCAGGCCGATAGATATAATGACCGGGATTCTTCCAAGGGCCCACGGTTCCGCAGTATTTACAAGGGGGGAAACCCAGAGTCTCGGGATCACCACTCTTGGAACGATGGCGGAATCACAAAGGCTTGAAGGCCTTGAAGGGCGCACTGAAAAAAGATTTATGCTTCACTATAATTTCCCGCCGTTTTCTGTCGGTGAAACAGGCAGGACCGGGAATCCGGGCAGACGTGAAATAGGTCACGGGATGCTTGCAGAGAGATCTCTTAAGTATGTAATTCCTGATCATGTGACTTTCCCGTATACGATACGGCAGGTTTCTGAAATTCTTGAATCAAACGGTTCTTCTTCAATGGCCAGTGTGTGTTCAGGATCTCTTGCTCTTTTTAACGCCGGTGTTCCTATTAAGGCAGCAGTAGCCGGTATTGCAATGGGTCTTATAATGGAAGGGGACAGGTATTCAATTCTCAGCGATATACAGGGTCTTGAAGACCATCTTGGGGATATGGACTTTAAAGTATCGGGAACGGAGACCGGAATAACGGCGTTTCAGCTTGATATCAAAATTGAAGGGATTACTCCGGAGATAATGAAATCAGCGCTGGAGCAGGCTAAAGAGGGAAGACTTCATATCCTCAAAATTATGAATTCTTTTATTTCAAAACCTGAATCCAATGTATCGGAGCATGCACCGAAAATAAAAACATTAAAGGTCAGAATAGAGAAGATCGGAGAGATTATAGGACCCGGAGGAAGGGTAATTAAGAAGATAGTTGAAGATACCGGTGCCGAAGTCAACATAGATGATACCGGAAAAGTTGTGATATCATCAACACGCCAGGAATCCATAGATAATGCTGTTAAGATAATTCTCGGTATTGCTGAAGATATAGAAATTGGTACCATTTACACAGGGACTGTCAAAAAGATCATGGAGTTCGGGGCTTTTGTTGAGATTGCTCCCGGCAAAGAAGGTCTTGTACATATATCCAATCTTGACAATGCCCGGGTCAAAGAGGTTACCGATATCTGCGCTGTGGGCGACAAGATGAAAGTAAAAGTCATTAAAATTGACCGCCAGGGAAGAATTGACCTGAGCAGAAAGGAAGCTCTTGAAGAATAAATGGTAATTAAATATAAGCAGGATAATGGGCTTACCGTTCTCCTTGAACCCGTCAGAGAAGTAGTTTCGGTCTCGGTTGGTCTCTGGATCAGCAAAGGGTCAAGGGATGAAAACCCGGATCAATATGGATATGCTCACTTTGTTGAGCATATGCTTTTTAAGGGGACAGAAAAATATACGGCAGGCGATATAGCCAGGAGCATTGACCGTGTTGGTGGCCAGCATAATGCAGCGACAAACAGGGAATATACATGCTATTATATAAATGTAGTTTCGGATTACCTGGAACTGGCCCTGGAAATAATTGCCGACATGTATTATAATTCTCTTTTTGATCCTGAAGAGCTGGAAAAAGAGAAAAACGTGATCGTGGAGGAGATCAGGATGTATGAAGATACGCCTGATGAATTTATCCACGATTTTTTTATGGAAAAAATGCTCCAGGGACACCCTCTAAGCCATTCGATTCTTGGTTCAATCGAGGGTATCGGCAAGACCACCAGGGAAACTATTACCGCATTTTACGATACGCATTATGTTAACAACAATGCAATTCTCGCCATCGCAGGAAATTTTAATCCGGATAAAGCCAGGGATCTGGTCAGCGCATATTTCGGAAAAGCGGGAAATATAATTCTTCCGGTTTCTCCGGTTCAGATAGGGGTTCCCGCCAGGACATCAAGGGAGCATATGGAGAAGGACCTTGAGCAGATACATTTCTGCATGGGAATTGAGGGGATTAAACGTACAGATGAAGACCGGTGGGGCCTTTATATTTTAAGTACAATCCTCGGCGGGAGCATGTCTTCCAGGCTGTTTCAGAACATAAGGGAGAAAGAAGGAATCAGTTACTCTATTTATTCTTTTCATTCCTCTTATGTTGACTGCGGAGTATTCGGGATATATTGCGCCACTCTTCCTGAAAAGTTCGGTTTAACTGTTGATCTTATCATGAAGGAGTGCAAAAAAATATTTTATGACGGAATTACCGCTACAGAATTCGAGGATACAAAAACATACATGAAGGGAAATCTCGCGCTGAGCCTCGAGAGTAATGAAGTGAGAATGAGCCAGCTTGCAAGAAATGAGATGACTTACGGCAGGTATTATGACTTCAACGATGTAGTGAAAATAATTGATAAAATTACCCTCGATGATTATGCCAGGGTGTGTGATAGAATTTTCAGCGGTAAAACCTTCTCGCTGGTATCCGTAGGGAAACTTAAAAAGAAGATGAAGCTTGAAAAACTGGATCTGGCAATATAGTTAATGTTATATTTTTTAAATTCATCCGGATCTGGCTGGTCCAGGCAGTAATCAAATCAGTTATAGGGGCTGATTAATTCTCTGATGTGGTAGTTCAATAATTCAGTCTTTAACAGGGTATAAGGCCGGTTTTTTTCAACATCTGACTTACAGTAGTAACTGATGTCATCGAGCATACGCAGATATCGAAAAACCTGCTGTGAAAGATGTCTGTTACCGGACTGCCGTATGCCTGCAGGCGAACATCGTTTACGCCAGGGTGATAGCACCTTAAAAGGCCCCGCACTGTTTTCAGCGGTTACAACGGCATAATGTCTGCGGCTGCATCAAATTAAAAATATTATTTGACGTAAAATAATTAATTGATTTACATACAGATAAACGGTTTTAGTATATAATACGAGTCTATTTAGTAATAATTTTCCGTAATAATGGAGTTTTTTATGGCAGCTAAACCTGAAGGGATAAACAGCACGATTGGAGAAGGTTCTGTTTTTGAAGGTAAATTTTATATCAGCGGTTCTCTGAAGATAGATGGTAAATTTGAAGGTGAAATTAAAACTGATGAAGAGCTTGTCGTTGGTGAAAAAGGGCGCGTTAAGACAGATATTTTTGCTAAATCAGTAGTTGTAGCAGGTACTGTTATTGGAAATATCACCGCGGAAAATGAGGTAAGGCTCCTTGAAACAGCTAAAGTTCTCGGAGATATTACAGCACCTGCAATCTCCATTCAGAGGGGGGTCGTAGCCCATGGGAAGATTACGATTACCGGTCTGACTAAAAAAGATCCGAAAAGATATATTGAAGAAGTATATTCAGGTTCATCGTTAGTCAACAAGGTGCCTGATAAAAAATAATTATTAAATATTTTTATTATTATATACGATAAATAGATATTATCTAATAATTTCAGCAAGCAGATCGAAAAGGATGTTTAAAAAAGGATTTAATACATATAAAATAGGTAAACTCACTATAAATGTTTTTACAAACGATATAGTTCTTATTTATATAAGTAAAAATGGAACTTACATAAAAAATATTTATAAAAAAGATTTTTTCCGTTTATCCAAGGCAGTTGCAATGACTGCCGGTTTTATAATTATATCTTCGATAATTATCAGTGCAATTCCATCAGGCGAAACTACGGCATTGGCATCTGCTGCGGATTTTGCTGAAGCTTCCGATAAGGGAAATGAAAATGATTCAGGCACCCTTATGGTTCTTACAGATACCGATATCAAAAATATTGAAGAAGATGAAAAATTGAAAAATGAGCTTCTTCTTTCTGATAAAACTGATTTTTCCGTACCTACGGTAAATGTTCCGTTGAAAATTCATACTCATAAAGTGAGATCGGGTGAGAGCCTTAATGCTATAGCTAAAAAGTATGGAGTTTCTATAGATACTATATGCGGCAGTAATAATTTAAAATCGTACGATTACGTGGACCCTGGTACCACTTTGAGAATACCTAATAAAGAAGGTATTCTGTATAATATGAGAGAAGGAAATAATGTTGCGGGCCTTGCTTCAAGGTATAGAATACCGGTTGAGAAAATACTGGCTGAGAATAACTTTAAAAATCCCGATTTTGTTCCTGAGGGTGAAGTGGTTTTTATACCTGATGCTAAACCGCAGAATATTTTTTCAGGCTTTTTATGGCCGGTCAACAGCAGGAAAATAAACTGCGGCTACGGCTGGAGAAGAAACCCTTTTAATGATGAATATAGAGAATTTCATAGAGGTATGGATATCGCTGCCAGGTACGAATGGGTAAGGTCTACAAAATACGGAAAGGTGACATTTGCCGGATGGATGGGCGGATATGGTAACGCTATTATTATTGCACACCCCGGCGGATGGAAGAGTTTATACGGCCATTTATCGAGAGTTATTGTAAAAGAGGGGCAGTATGTTAAACAGGGTCAGAATATAGCAAAAAGCGGAAACACCGGAAGATCAACAGGCCCTCATGTACATTTTGAACTGCTGAAACAGGGCGAATATACTAATCCGAAAAAATATCTGAAAAGATAGGTTCTTTTCAGGCAGCACCTGCCTTTATATATTATAAAAATTCATTGACTCAATCAAGACCCTCTGTGATACCAAAATATAAACTGATCCGTTTTTTGATGTAAATTTCGATATAATAAATGAAATTATTTATATGTTTTCTGTTTTAAAGGGGCTCCCGGCAGGGATACCGCAGTATCAATCGCACGCAGGCGACCAACGGAAGTCCCCTTGTGGGAATGTCCGAAAAGCGATTGACTGAGGTTAGGCGGGGGAGAAAAAAAATAGATCACCCTCCCCGGCCCCTCCCATAAAGGGAGGGGTATGAAAGTTTTACAGTTTTTCAAAAATCAAGTTCTGGAGTATATTATGCTGAACAACGCTAATTTTCTTTGTGAAATCGGGACAGAAGAGATGCCGGCCGGTTATATCCCGCCGGCTATTGAATCTTTAAAGAATATATTTAAAGAAAGACTTACTGATTTGAGAATAGGTTTCAGTGAGATAGAGGCATTCGCGACGCCCCGAAGACTCGCTGTACTTATATCCGGGCTGGCCGATGCTCAAAGAAGTGAAATTGTCGAATTGAAAGGCCCTTCTGCAAAGGCGGCTTATGACAGTAACGGATCTCCGACGAAAGCGCTGGATGGATTTTTAAGAGGAAACGGAATTGAATTGAAAGATATTTTTGTCAGGGAAACAGATAAGGGGAATTACATTTATGCGCCGAAGACTCTTGCGTCTGAAAAAACTGAAAAAATAATTCCGGGAATAATTGAATACTGCTTAACAAATCTCCAGTTCCCGAAAAGAATGAAATGGAGCGATAAAAAGATTACTTTCCCCAGGCCGATAAAATATTTTGTACTGATGTTCAATGATAAAGTGGTTCCTTTTGAAATTGAGCAGATTAAATCGGGCAGCTGTACAAGGGGGCATTTTGTACAGTACAACAAAATGATAGAGATTTCCAGAATTTCTGAATATGCAGACAAATTGAAGGAGAATGGAGTAATCCTGGACCAGGATCAGAGAAAGGAACTGATCAGAAAGGAACTTGTAAAAGCCGCACAGGCTGCCGGCGGAGTCCTGAATGAAGATGAAGAGCTTCTTGATACAGTTACATTTCTTGTGGAAAATCCCCATATCATAACATGTGAATTCAACAAAGACTTTCTGGAGATTCCTGATATTGTCCTGATAACTGAAATGAAGGAACACCAGAAGTATTTTGCCATATTGAGCACCCAGGGAAAGCTGATGAACAAATTTCTTGTTACTGCCAATAATCCTGAAAACAGGAACATAGTAAGAGGAAATGTAAAAGTTATATCTGCCAGGTTTACCGACGCAAAATTCTTTTACAGGGAGGATGCTAAATATAAGCTTGAACAGAGAGTTAATGCATTAAAAAATGTGCTGTTCCACAAAGATCTTGGTACTATTTATAACAAGATAGAAAGAATGAAGGAAATAGCCTCGAAAATATCACTGTCGCTGATTCTTGATGATAAGGTAAAAGCTAAAGTCGACAGAGCTGTTCTGCTCTGCAAGGCGGATCTCGATACAGCGATGGTTTATGAATTCGCGTCTCTCCAGGGACGGATCGGCAGAATCTACGCGCTGAATGACGGTGAGGATAAAGAGGTTGCCGAGGCTATTAATGACCACTACAGGCCGAGGTTTTATGGAGACATCGTTCCGTCGGGTATGGTCTCGGTTGTGCTTTCTCTTGCTGAAAAAATAGATAACATTTTCGGTTCATATTCGGTCGGCAACATCCCGAAGGGTTCCCAGGACCCGTACGCTTTAAGGCGGCAGGCCAACGCGGTCGTTGAGCTTATTATAAAGAATAATCTTTCACTTAATTTAAATGAAATACTGGAGAAGGTTTCTGATAACTATAAAAACGGGAAAGACCTTGTTGATAAGATCATTGAATTTATTAATGCCAGGGCAAAGACCATTTTGACTGATGAAGGATTCAGGTATGACGAGATCGATGCCTGTATGATTGCGGGTAATACTGATTACCTTGAACTTTTTAGAAGGGCGGAGAGCCTTAACAGTTTCAGGAAGGATGAAAAATTTTCTGAACTGCTTCTCGGATTCAAAAGAATGAATAATATAGTAAACGGCTTCAGAAAAGACAATAAGGATTACAAACTTATCTTTACTGAATCTCTGTTAGAACAAAAAGAGGAGAAAGATCTTTACAGCTTCTTTAACGTGAAAGAGAACGAAATTGCAGAGCTTATATCCGGGAGCAGGTACATTGATCTGTTTAAACTGATTTCTGACGCGAAACAGTCTATTGACAGTTTTTTTGATAAAGTTCTTGTTATGGATAAAAGGATTGAAGTGAGAGACAACAGGCTTTCAATACTTGATGGGATTCTCCGGAATTTTAAAAGCCTGATCGATTTTTCAAAAATCAGTGACAAGTAATATATAAAAGTAAATCCGCGCAAACGCGGATTTACTTTTAAAATCTGTATTCCTGCATTTAATTTCTTACGGGATTGTTACAATACCGTAACCGCTGACTTTATCTAAATCTGTGTGAGCATTGTAGTTTGTCGTACCGTCCCAACCTGGAATCTCGTATGCGGGAATATATCCGTTCGCGGCGGTTCTTTCATTCGTGTCTTTGTCCCAGTGAATCAAACCGACCCTGTAGAAGTATGTTCCGGAGGGCGGCGCTGTATCTATATAGGTCTTTGTTGTTCCGATTGCCAGAGAGGAATCTGAATATCTTGATGCTATGAGGGTATAGTTTGCGTATTCATCATTCTCTTCTGATGTCCGGTATATTTCTATTCCCGCGAAGTTTCCCCCGGTATCAGTTTTATCCCAGCTGAGTTGCACGCCGGTTCCGGCGATAAATTCAGCCTGTACTGAAAATGATGCCCTGTCGGTGATTGCACCTTCAACATAATCGGAAACATAGGAGCATCCGGTAAATGCAGTATTTAATAAGACCGCTATAATTATAAATTTTATATATTTCATATTAGTTCCTCTTTTAAATTCTTAAGAATATACTTCCCTCAACTGACCACTTGTCTGATGCTTCAAGAAGAGTTTTGAGTTCGGTAGAAAAGTTATATTCTGTTTTAAACTCGGCGCCAAAATGTTTAAAGTCACAATCCGCGCCGAAAATCCATCCGTAAAGGGCATTGCCCTTGTCCGGGTTTTTCCTGTGTATCGCGATAGCAGGGTCCCAGTACCAGCTGATACCGGTATAGGCTTTAATCTTTACAGAATCGGCTGCAGTAGAAACAGGATTAAAATTGAGGAGCAGATACCACTCCTTGGATGCGGAAACATCGATCTTTCTGGAGTCCGTCTTTGTGTAGATACTCCTGTCAATATATTGCGCGCCTATGAAACCCTCAACAGTGAACAGTTGAGATAACCGCTGAACGACTTTAAGGGATAGTATGTTAAGCGTAGCGCTGTTCGGGGAATAAGATGCGGAAGTATCTTTTGGTGTTTTAACCCATACCGAATCATACAACCTGTCGTTGTACGCGGCTGTTCTCTCAACTCCTACGGTGACAAACGGGATATATATGTTTGAAACGTCAGTTAGATAACCTGCCAGCGGATTGATATCAACTGCAAGTTTTGTTGATTCAGGCTTGCCGTCATCTATATTCATGCTGAAGGCCATTGCGTTATACAGCTGAATTCCAAAGAATGTTTTCCTGTAGCTTTTAACCGGATCAGTATAGCTCATTGACCCGTCATCCTCGGGAACGCATTCGTTGTTATAGATCAATCCTCCATGAAATGTGAAGTACGGCCTGTACATGAATGTGAAGGCGTAGATATCATCAAAAAACTGGGAATGTTTATAGTCTGTTATAGATTCACTTCCGGCATCACCCCTGTTTACTTTCAGGGTTTTAGTCAGGCCGTAGTGAAAACCGGTTGTAGTAAGGGCGATCAGGAAATCCTTTCCTTCGGGAGTCTCCCTGTATCCTCCAAGGGGCATTGCAAGAGTCATGCTGCCGTAGGTTCTCGTCAGCTTAAGTTTTGTCGCTTCGGTTTCCTGAGTTCCGGCATTATATGTATTTACATCGAGATTGAAAATCCAATTAATCTTTCCATAAATATCGAAGTAAAAGTTTTTATCCTGTAAGATACTCCATCTTTTCAGGTAAAGATCCTGAACAGTTTCAGATCTTGAGACCGAGTTATGCAGTGTTGATGCTTCGTATACTGCAGAAAATAGCGGGCGTACAAAAAGCAACAGCATCGCTGCAATAGTAATTGTCAGTAATTTCTTCATAATGTACTCTCTGTTTTTTATTATAGCTATAAGATAGTGATTGTAAAAAATAATTAAAATTACTTTTTTAGATAGTAATAAAAAAAGTAACAATTTTATATCGATAGATGCTCTTATAGTTATAGAGCAGAAGTATAATGGATGACTTCAAAATAGAGACCTGTTTAAATTTGTATGATTTATTATAATTAATGAAAAGGGTAACAGTTAATTGAAAGATGATAAGAACAGCAGCCGCAGAGTAACCGATTGGCTCCCTGTAACAAAAAAAGAGACAGACATCAGAGGTTGGGAAGATCTTGATGTTATACTTTTCTCAGGGGATGCTTATGTTGACCATCCGTCTTTCGGAAGCGCAGTAATCGCGCGGGTTATTGAAAGCCGCGGCTGTAAAATAGCTATAGTCCCGCAGCCGAACTGGCGCGACGATCTCCGTGATTTCAAAAAGTTCGGGATACCGAAATTATTTTTTGCCGTTACTTCGGGGTGTATGGATTCGATGGTTAATCATTATACAGCCGGGCGCAGGCTCAGGTCTGATGACGCATATACCGCCGGGGGGAAGGGGGGATTCAGACCGGATTATGCGTTGTCTGTTTACTCCGGTATTCTTAAAAAACTTTTTCCCGAAGTTCCGGTGGTTGCGGGGGGAGTAGAGGCATCTTTACGGAGATTTACCCACTACGATTTCTGGAGTGACTCTTTAAAGCCTTCAATTATTTCCGATGGATCGATAGATTTACTGGTTTACGGGATGGGGGAAAGCCCGGTAATTGAAATTCTTGATCTTATGAAAAAAGGTGTCCCGTTTTCTTCACTGAAAACTGTCGCGCAGACCGGCCTGCTGGTTCCTGACCGGGAAAAACTTTTTCCTGATAAAAACTGGATAGATGTTGAACTATATCCGCATCAGGAATGCCTTGCGGATAAAAGGAAATTCGCGGAAAATTATATACTGGCAGAGAAGTATTCTTCGGGCAACGGGCAGGTGAGGCTGATACAGAAATCGGGAGAATCATATGTTGTAATAAATCCCCGCAGAAAAACGGAATCTGATAATATCGATCTTGCGTTTGATCTTCCTTATACGAGACTTCCGCATCCGAAATATAATGCGAAGGGTGGAGTACCGGCTTATGATATGATACGTCACTCTGTAACCCTGCACAGAGGATGTTTCGGGGGATGCAGTTTCTGTTCAATTACGATGCACCAGGGTAAGAGAGTAGTCAGCAGGTCGGAATCTTCAATTTTACGCGAGGTGGAAAGCGTTGCCGGGATGCAGGATTTTAAAGGTTATATCTCGGACATGGGAGGGCCGTCGGCGAATATGTACGGGATGAGCGGTGAGAATCGCGAACTTTGCGGTAAATGCAGCAGGCCTTCATGCCTCTACCCGTCAATATGCGGTAATCTTGTCTTCAACCATAAGCCTCTGATAGATCTGTACAGAAAAGCGGAGAAGGAGAAAGGTATAAAAAAGATATTCATATCAAGCGGTATAAGATATGATATGCTGCTGTGCGGTGATGCGGAGAAGAGAAAAAAATATTTTTGTGATGAATATATAAAGAAGATAGTGAAAGATCATATATCCGGCAGACTGAAGGCCGCACCGGAACATACATCTGCACGGGTACTTCAATTAATGAGAAAACCTCCGTATAAACTGTTTGAAAGATTCAAAAAACTGTTTGAAAAACTGACAGAAGAAGCAGGGTTGAACCAGCAGATAGTACCCTATTTCATTTCTTCTCATCCCGGATCAGAGCTTGAAGATATGGCAGAGCTTGCGGTTCTGACTAAAAGCGATGGATTTAAACTCGAACAAGTGCAGGACTTTACCCCGACACCGATGACACTTTCTTCGGTGATCTACTATACCGGTTTTGATCCGTATACAAAAAAAAAGGTCTATTGCGCGAAGAGCAGTGAAGAGAGAAATGACCAGCGGAGTTTCTTTTTCTGGTATAAAGAGGAGAACCGGGAAAAACTGAAAAGGAGACTCCGGAAGATCGGGAGGGAGGATATCATTAAGAGCCTTTTCGGTGTAAAGTGAGACTGAAGCAAACAGGCGTGCAATGGACAGAGGATTTTACTTTCTGAAGTTCCTGTAGTCAATGCCGAGCTTTGAAAGTTTATAGCAGAGAACCCTTTTTGTCGCGCCGAGTTCTTCAGCAGAGCGGGTTATGTTCCCGCAGTTTGACTTCAGGCTGTCAATAATTATTCCGCGTTCAAACTCGTCTGTTCTTTCCTCAAGAGTTCCCGTACCGGATGATTTTCCGCTTTTCTGCAGCGATGGGGGGAGGTGGCAGCTTCTTAATGTGCCGTCACTGCACAGTATCACTCCACGCTCAATGCAGTTCTCAAGTTCCCTGACGTTTCCCGGCCAGTTATAGCTTACAAGAAGATCAATCGCATCGGAACTGATTCTGTTTATACATTTTTCAATTTTCAATGAATAGTATTCAAGGAAATGATCCGCAAGAAGCATAATGTCACCCCTTCTTTCGCGAAGAGGCGGCGAGTAGAGGGGGAAAACATTAAGCCTGTAAAAAAGGTCGCTTCTGAACCCTCCGGTACTGACAAGATCCTCCAGGTCGCGGTGTGTTGCAGCAATGATCCTTACATCAACCGGGATGGTTTCGCTCCCGCCGATTCTTTCAATGGTTCTGTTCTGCAGCACTCTGAGCAGAAGTACCTGGAGGTGAATATCGAGGTCGCCGATCTCATCTATAAAGATTGTTCCTCCGTCAGCTGATTCAAATTTCCCCTTTCTTGTTCTGTCGGCACCGGTGAATGCTCCTCTCTCATAACCGAAAAGCTCGGCCTCTATAAGAGTTTTAGGGAGCGACGCGATATTTATTTTTATGAAAGGTTTGCCTTTTCTCCTGCTGTTTTCATAAACGGCATCAGCGATCAGCTCTTTACCTGTCCCGCTCTCACCGGTAATAAGCACTGTTGAATCGGTTACTGCTACAAGCAGGATCTTTTCATAAAGATCGCGTATCGCCCCGGACTTTCCTATAATCCTGTGTGGTATCGAGCCTGCATCTATCTTTCTTCTTAATTCCTCGTTTTCAAGCTTCAAGCGTCTCTCGCCGGCTATCATCTCCATCCGGCTGTTTACTGCCTGGGCAATCATAATAGATATTGTTGTAAGCATATGGAGTTCTTCGGACAGGTCACGCTTTTCATTATTTTTTATATCGACTGAAATAGCCCCTATGATATTGCTCCATATGGCGACAGGGACGCATATAAATGATATTGTTTCATCAGAACCGCCTCTGTCGGCACCGGTACGGTTAAGGAAGCGCGATTCACGGTGTATATCGGGAATTATGATTGCTTCGCCGGTCTGTACGACATAACCGATTATACCCTCGCCGGGCCTGTATATACCCCTGCGGACCTCTTCATCAGTATATCCGTGGCAGATATCAACAGAAATTTCATCTTCGTCCCTGTGATATATGCTGATCATTCCCCGTTCGATACTGTACGAAGATATAATTATGCTGAAAACATTTTTCAGAAGCACATTAATATCTTTTGTTGAAGTGAATTCGCTGCCGATTGCTTCAAGGATATTGCTGCCTTTCCTGTTTTCCGTGTTTACTCTCATTTTAACTGCTGCCTGTCAAATTCATCAAGGATTGAAAACATCAGTTTAACGGTTTTTTTGATATTAACAGCGCCGACAAGCAGCTGTTCAGCGTTCTGAATATATTCACCCGGAAGCAGTTCATCCTTACCATTCGATATCATACCTTCCAGCAGCGGATCTGTCAGTTCAACGTGAAACTGAAGCCCGAGAACCTTTTGCCCGTAAATGAAACCCTGGTTTCTGCATGCGTCTGATGAAAATTCGTGTGAGGCGCCGTATGGAATTTCAAAAGTTTCGCCATGCCAGTGGAATACAGTTTCACTATAGTCAAATTTATTCAATAGTCCGGAATCAGTTTTATCAGGGATTCTGGTAACGGGAAACCACCCTATCTCTCTGGCTTCATTTCTGTATACTCTGCTTCCCAGGGATTCAACAATAAGCTGGGCTCCGAGGCATATACCGATGACAACTTTCCCGGAACTGACTGCATTTTTAATAAATATTTTTTCACCGGCAAGCCATGAAAACATGTCCGTATCATGGACGCTCATCGGGCCGCCCATGATAATAAGCCATTCAAAATCAGAAATTTGCGGGAGCGGCTCACCTTTATAAGGCTTTATAATTTTATACGGGTAAGACTTTTTGTTAATCCAGTCTTCTATACAGCCGGGAGTTTCGTAAGGTACATGCTGAATAATACTTATTCTGTTCATGGTTTTTCCTGTATATAATTATAATAACAGGATAAAATCATTACAGTATTAATAAAAGTATTAATTAAGGGGAAATGTTAAGTTACGGTTACATTTTAGTATTATTGCGTGTAATCCGCATTATGGAGATCCTTTAAACAGTCTTATGCATCAGGATTAAGTTTTATATAGTAATTTAACATCTGTGGAGTTATGAAAATTTAAATCAGCAATGATAAAAAGATCCCCGCCGCAGCAGGCGGCGGGGATCTTTTTATCAGCCTATGGCCACTTCGCCGTTTTCACCCGTCCTCACGCGGATACATTCTTCAAGGGGAACGATAAAAATTTTACCGTCGCCGATTTTTCCTGACCGCGCGCTTCTGATAATTGCTTCAATGGTAGGTTTAACAAAATTATCATTGACCGCTATTTCAAATCTCACTTTATCAAGCAGATTTATATCCGCTTCGGCACCGCGGTAGCTCTCTGTATAACCGCCCTGGGCGCCGCATCCGATGACGCTTGAAACCGTCATCTTTCCGACTTTAGCTTCGGTAAGCGCCTGTTTGACCTCTGTCAGTTTTTCAGGTTGAATTATTGCTATAATCAGTTTCATATAGATTTCTCCTTAATTATTATTATCCGGCATTCCAGTGTTATTTTGTAATGAATCCCTGGAAATCAGGATATGCCTTCATCCCATGCTCACCGATATCGAGGCCCTGGATCTCCTCTTCCCGTGAGACTTTCAATCCCATGGTCTCTTTTATAATATACCATACCAGGAAAGATATTGTAAAAGTAAATGCACCGACCGCAACTACGCCGATAGCCTGGCTTGTCAGGAGTTTCATTCCTCCTCCGAAAAAGAAACCGTTCCCTGTAGCGGCGCCTGTAATTTTATCCTGCGCAAAAAGGCCCACTGCCAGAGTACCGAAAACTCCGTTAACAAGGTGTACCGAAAGTGCGCCGACCGGGTCATCAAGTTTCAGCCTGTCAAACAGCATGACTGCAAGAACTACCAGTATTCCCGCGATAAGTCCTATTACTGCGGATGAAGGGACACTGACAAATGCGCATGGGGCGGTAATTGCTACAAGTCCTGCAAGCGCGCCGTTTATTATCATTGAAAGGTCAGGCTTTTTCTGAATTATCCATGATGTAATTGTCGAACTGAGAATGGCCATTGCGGCAGCGGTATTGGTCGTTACGG
>Ga0116171_10002892_pt1 | contig 16052 bp, 13 predicted proteins | sample AD_JPNHW2_MetaG_FD_89798 | JGI IMG/M metagenome (GOLD analysis project Ga0116171, IMG submission 89798) | Active sludge microbial communities of municipal wastewater-treating anaerobic digesters from Japan - AD_JPNHW2_MetaG | ecosystem: Engineered > Bioreactor > Anaerobic > Digestate | place...
CGTCCTCTCGATGGGAAGCTGGGGCTGTAACCTCGGCTGCCTCTTTTGCCAGAACCACGAGATCTCCCAGCAGGGCGTTCCCGTCATCAAGGGCAAGGGCTCCGAGCTCCTCCGCGGGGATCGGGTGTTCGCGCCCGAGGAGCTTGTCTCGCTCGCACTCGAGACCGTCCCTGAGGGGAACATCGGGATCGCGTATACCTACAACGAGCCGTTTTGCGGCTACGAGTTCATGTACGACACCGCGCGGGCCGTCAGGGAACGCGGACTAAAGAACGTGATCGTGACCAACGGCTACGTCGAGCGGGAACCGCTTGAGCGGATTCTCCCGTACGTCGACGCGATGAACATCGACCTCAAGGCATTCACCGAGCGCTTTTACCGGAAGGTTTGCGGCGGCTCGCTCGAGCCCGTGCTCGACGCCATCAGGATCGCCGCGGGGAGGACGCACGTCGAGATCGCGACCCTCGTGATTCCGGGGCTCAACTCGTCGCCCGAGGAAATCGACGCGCTCGCCACGTGGATCGCGGCGATATCCCCCGATATCCCGCTTCATCTCAACCGGCACCATCCGGACTGGAAGATGCTATCTCCTGAGCCTATCGCGCGGGATGATCTTTTCGCGCTTTCGGCCATCGCGCGCGGGCGTCTTAAGAACGTCCATGTGGGAAATATCTAACCCGCCTTTCCCGTTGAGGTTACCGGAAAATGGGGCTATACTCAGTGTCATGCGGACGTATCGACTGGCCGTATCGGCAAGCTCATGCGCGTGGCGAACGGCGGACGGTAACCGTGCCCGATGAGGACCGTCCGCGAAAGGCTCGCCGAAATCAGGAATCGATCGAGCGTTCCCGGGCGCGACGAACTTCTCGACCTCGTCGATCGCGCTGCAGAGGCGCTATCCTCGGAAGATCCCGCCATCAGGCCTCGGGATGCCTCTGGTCTACCCGGCGGTTTCGTGCGCCTCGAGCGCGGCCTTCCGGCCATTCTCGTTCCCGACCTTCATGCGCGGCCGGGCTTTGTCTCAGCCGCGCTCGCCATGGAGCTTTCTTCCTCGGGCGCGCGCGGCAGATCGCGCAGGCGCGCGGTCACGACGCTCGACGCGATCGCGGGAGGCGACCTCGCTCTCGTGTTCCTGGGCGACGCGTTTCACGCGGAGCGGGGCGCCCTCGATCGGTGGCTCGCCGCGTACGGCGAATTCCGCCTTGGGCGCGTCCTTTCGGCGCCGATGGGAGAGGAGATGCGCGACGGCCTTGCGGCGGTCTCGCTCGTCCTTGAGCTGAAAGCCGCGTTTCCCCGCGCCGTGCATTTCCTCAAGGGAAACCACGAGAACGCGCGCAACGAGGAAGGCGGGGGAAACCATCCCTTCGGGAAATTCGCGGAGGAAGGCCGGATGACGCGCGAGTGGCTCGCCGCGCGCTACGGGATCGAGGCGCTCGAGCGGTACGCGCGCATGGAGCGCTCGCTGCCCGTGTGCCTCGCGGGAGACCGGTTCGTCGCCTCGCACGCGGAGCCCGCGCGCGGCTACGCCCTCGGCGCGATCGTCAACGCCCGAGAGAACCCCGAGGTCGTGGAGGGCCTTACCTGGACGGATAACGGCGAGGCCGCCGATGGGAGCGCGCAGGCGATTCTCGACGAATGCCTCCCCGACGTTCAAGGCGCGCGGTATTTCGTCGGGCACCGCTGCGTGTCAGGCGGCTATGCCCTCCGCGCGAACGGTAAGGTCGTCCAGATTCACGATCCCGACGCGTATCAGGTCGCGTTCGTCCCTCCTGATCGCGCGATCGATTTTTCCCGCGACCTGAGAAGGCTCACGGGATAGTCGGGTTTTGAAAAAACACGCGGGGCTTTGCGTCGTCGCATGGCGCATGGCACCGCATACGGCGTTTAGCGCGCGGCACCTGGTACGCGGCCCGCGGCGCGCGATTGGGGGAAACGATGGCAAAGAAAAAGGAATCGGCGGTTCATAAGCGGCTCGGCGAGGAACTCATCGCGCTCATACCGAGCCTTGACGAGGAGGGACTCGCCTTTCTCGTCGAGCAGGCGCGCGTCCATCTCTATAACATGGAGGTGGAGCGGCTCCAGGAAAAGGCCGAGGCCGTCGAGGCGGCGAGCGAGACCGCCCGCGCGCTCGGGAAGAAGGGCTCGCGCTCATCCGGCGGCGCGAAGGGCAAGGCGGGAACGGCCGCGAGCAAATCCGGATCGCCGGGCATGGGAGACTTCCGCGTCGAGCGGTCGGGTTCCGGCTCGAGCTATCACATCATCTCGGGCGGAAAGTGGAAGATGTTCAACGAGGAAGAGATGCTCTCGATCGTGAAGATCTGCCAGTCAAAGGACCCGATCCTCGAGGTAACGGAGCGCCTCTGCCGTTGGTTCGAGACCGAGCGGCCCGATACCTTTCAGGACCTCGAGCTCGGGGACCATCACGATCCGCGGATGAAGGCGCTCGTTCTCTTTCTCCGCAAGAAGTTCGCGGTGCGGAAATAGCCAGGCGGCGGGACCCGCGCGCATGGGCGCCATGTGTTCGACCGCGCTGCGCCATGCGTCCGCGTATCGTGCTCCCGCGCGCCTCGCTCAGTCGAAGGCTTCTTTGTAATCCTTAACGCACTGCGTAAAGCTTTCTTTCATGCGCGCTGTCGCGGCGGCGAGCGCGGCCTTTCGATCCTCGCGGTAGAGGGGATAGAACTCGTCGAACGGGATCGGCTCCCCGACGACGACGACCGGGCGTTTCGCGATCGGGTTCGCGCGGTTCCGGAGCGTGCCGCCCTTCAGCCGCTCCGCGAGGTCATACGAGTTGTTCGCGATCTCGAAAAGGCGGTTGAGGCTTGCGTCCCGAGGTAACTCCCCGAAGCGGACGTGGGCCAGCAGCATGGCGGTCTCGAGGTGGCGCATCGCGTACCACGCCTCTCCCGTCTCGCGGCCCGCGAGGCTTTTCCGCAAGGGACTCATGGCGCCCATGTCGCCGCGGAATATGCGGTCCCAGGCGACGTTTCTGATTCGGTACAGCCGCTCGAAGGGCTCGCCTGAGCCGGTAAGCGCGAGGATGCGTTCCGCGGCCGAAAGGGCCGCGTCGAGGAGCGCTTCCTGACTCGCGCCCTCGGGCGTTCCGGAAAGCTCATGGTAGTACGCCCCCGTAATCGAAAGGATCGCTTGTCCGATCGCGGCGACGCGCGCGCGAAGCGACTCAAGCGTCCGACCGTCGGTAGCGGGACTCTCTATCCCGCATCCGGCCTCAAGCCCTTGAAGGAGACGGTCGAGCGCGCGACCTGAGCCTTTTCCGTAACGGTAATGCGTCGAAACGGGCAGGAACATGACCTTCTCCTCGCGACCCGCGCGGGCAAGATCCTCAATACACCAGAAACCGAACCGCGCCGTTCCCGTCTCGAGCTCGCCGACGGCCTCGCTGTCGTAGGTCACGTGGCCCTCGGGCGCGAGCGCGAGCGGAAAGGCGCCAGAAGAAAGGGCCTTCCTGATGCGGTTCATCCCGACGGAATCCATGTGGACGTGGTTGATCGGGACCGCGCCGACGTTCGGCAGGAGCCAGCGGACGAAACCGCCCGACCAAAAGGGCACCTCGACCCCGTACACGAAATGCGCGTGGGTGATCCCCTTGAGGGGCTTTTTGAGCCGCCTGGCCTCGCGAGGGAGGGCATGGTGGAGGGTATAGACCATGAGCTGGGGATCGTCGCCGTATGCGTGCCTGAAGCCGATGATGAGCCGGGTCTTACCGTCAAGGAAATCCCGATACGCGTCGACCATGCGCTCGCCGCCGAGCATGGTCGGCTCGAGGAAGCGGAGCGCGCGGGCATACGGCCGCATGATGAGGCGGGCGAGCCTGATGACGGAAAAGTTGAGCCGGGGGCCGGGGACGTCGAGCGTCGGAATCGGCGCAGTCTGTGGAGTGTACATTGCCCTCAGTGTAATTGCTCCGCGTTTCCGTGGCAAGGGCGTTTCGTCGCCGTCGTTTTTAATCTGGACGCGGCGCGGCACTCCGTTTATACTGAACGAACGCTTAGCTTCTCGACAAGGACAAAGGGGTTATCATGTCTCAAGTTTCGCTTCCGGCGGGGTATAAACCGCTGCTTTCCGTTAAGGAAACCGAACAGGCAATCATCCGAATCAAGGATTTCTTCCAGCTTGCGCTCTCCACCGAGCTCAACCTTACCCGCGTTACCGCGCCGCTTTTCGTGCCGCGCGGCAAGGGCATCAACGACGACCTTAACGGCGTCGAGCGGCCCGTGCGCTTCCCGGTCAAGGACCTCAACGAGGAGGAGCTCGAGATCGTCCACTCCCTCGCGAAGTGGAAACGGCTCAAGGTCTCCGACCTTGGCCTCGCGCCCGGCTTCGGCGTCTACACCGACATGAACGCGATCCGCGCGGACGAGGAGCTCGACAACATCCACTCGCTCTACGTCGACCAGTGGGACTGGGAGATGGCGATGTACGAAAGCGACCGCACGGTCGATTTCCTCAAGCACGTCGTGCGGCGGATTTACCGCTGCCTCAAGCGCACCGAGTTCTTCATCTACGACAACCACGCGGCGATCACGCCGATCCTCCCCGAGGAAATCACCTTCGTCCACGCGGAAGAGCTGTTCCGCGAGTATCCCGGCAAGACCGCAAAGGAACGCGAGACCGAGGTCGCGCGCAAGTACGGCGCCGTGTTCATCATCGGGATCGGGCACGCCCTCCCAGACGGGAACCTCCACGACGGCCGCGCCCCCGACTACGACGACTGGATCACGGAAACCGGCAACGGTAACCGCGGGCTTAACGGGGACCTCCTCGTATGGAATCCCGTCCTTGGCCAAGCGCTCGAGCTTTCGTCCATGGGAATCCGGGTAAGCCCGGAAACCCTCAAGGAACAACTCGCGTATCGCGACTGTCCCGAGCGCTCGAGCCTATACTTCCACAAGCGGCTTCTCGCCGGCGAGCTTACCCAGACCGTCGGCGGCGGCATCGGGCAATCGCGCCTGTGCATGTTCTTCCTCCGCAAGGCGCATATCGGGGAAACGCAGGTTTCCGTATGGCCCGAGCCGATTCTCGCGGCGACGAAGAAGGCGGGCATCCCGCTTCTCTAAGGCCTCAGGCGGAAACGTCGCGCCGCGCGGTGTTTTCACGGGAACCGGTTCCGGTGTACACTCATTCCCATGAGTCCCTCCCAGAAACCGGTTCTTGCCGTCGTCTCGGTGCAAATTCAATCCTCGTATCAGGCGATACCGCTCGGCGCGGCCTCGGTCGTTTCCGCGCTTCGATCGTCCGACGCGATCGCTCGGCGCGTCGATCCCGTCCTCGCGGACTATTCCCTCGAGGCCGAGCCGCTCGCGAACCTTTCCCCCGATAAAGCCGGCATCGTTCTCGCTTCCCGCGTCGCCGAGCGCTATCAGGCGCCCGCGGCGTCAGCCGATGCCGCTGCCGCCGCGACTTCTGCGCCCGCCGCGCGGCAGAGCCCGCCCATCGTGGGCTTTTCAGTCTATGTCTGGAACCGGACAATCTTCGAGGTAGCGGCGACTGAGCTCAAGCGGCTCGTCCCGGGGATCGTCATTTTCGCGGGGGGACCCGAGATCACCGCGAATCCCGGCAACGCGTCGTCGACCCCCTTCGACTACCTTATCCGCGGCGAGGGGGAGACCGCCACGGTCGCGCTCGTCGGCTCCATCCTTGATGGCGTCGCGCTCCCGCAGGCGATCGCTTCCGGTGCCCGCTGCCCCGACGAGGATTGCGCGGCTTTAAGCTCCCCGTGGCTTGACGGTACCCTCGACGGCGCCGAGGGCGTCCGCGCCTATAAGGGCGCGCTCTGGGAACTCGCCCGCGGCTGCCCCTACGACTGCGCCTACTGCTACGAATCGAAGGGAAGCCGGAAGGTGCGCGCTTTCCCGCTTGCGCGGCTCGAGCGGGAACTCGACCGATTCGTCGAAAAGGGCGTCGAGCGGGTGTTCGTGCTCGACCCGACCTATAACGCCTCGCGCGAGCGGGCTTTGTCCCTACTTGGATTGATCGAGCGCCGCGCGGGCGAGATCCACTTCAACTTCGAGGCGCGCGCCGAGCTCATCGACCGACCCATGGCCGAGGCCTTCGCGCGCATACCGTGCTCGCTCCAGATCGGGCTCCAGAGCTCGAACCCCGAGGCCCTCAAGCTCGTCCATCGGCCCGCCGACCTCTCGCTCTTTTCCAAGAAGATCGCCCTCCTGAACGAGGCGGGGGTCACCTTCGGGCTCGACCTCATGTATGGCCTTCCGGGGGACTCTCTTTCGACCTTCCGCGCGAGCCTCGACTACGCGATAGGCCTCTATCCCAACAACCTCGAGATCTTCAGGCTCGCCGTCCTTCCGGGAACGGAGCTCGCCGACCGCGCGGGGGAGCTGCAGCTCGACTGCCAGAAGGCGCCGCCCTATCACGTCCTTTCGACGCCGCGCTTTCCCGCGCACGACCTTGACCGCGCGGCCGAACTCGCGCGCGCGGCGGATATCTTTTATACCCAGGGACGCGCCGTCACCTGGTTCCTCTCGGCGCTCGCGCCGCTGAAGCTGAAGCCCTCGCAATTCCTGCAGGATTTCGCCGCGTTCCTCGGCGACCGCGCGGCTCAGAAGGCCGCGGGGGTATCCGCGCCGCTTTCGCCGTGCCCGGCGGAGACCCTTACCCATCGGGAAGCCGAAGCCCTTCAGCTCGCCTTCCTGGGTAAGAAGTACCGGGAGAAGGGAAAGGCCTACCTTGAAACCCTCGCGAAGAATATCGTCGCGCTCAACGGTGCGTGGACGCGCGCGCTCGCCGAGGGCGAGGAAAGCGAGCTCGACCTTTCCTGGAATCCCGACGATCTTTTCAGCCCCGATTCGCTCGACCTCGAGTATTTTCAGGAGAACGCGTACATGGAGAAATGCCGCGTTCGGGTGTTCCCGACGGCGGACGGTCCCGATTACAGCGTCTTTTCGTAGAACTTCGAGTTCTTGAAATTCGAGAAGCCCATGCGCTCGTAGAAGACGTGCGCGCGGGTGCGGAAGGTCTGGGAGCTGAGCTTGATCGTCCCGATGCCGTTCGCCCGGGTCGCGTCCTCGATTCGCCCGAGGAGCGCGCTTCCGATGCCCTGCGAGCGGAGGGCTGGCGCGACCATAAACTCGGCGATCTCGACGAAGGGCGCGAAGCCGAGCTCGTCGACGGGGAAGAACTGCGCGTATCCGGCGATCGCGCCGTCGACCCGCGCGATGATAATGCGATTCCCCGGGTCGGAAACGATGCGGTCAAAGGATTCCGAGAAGACCGGGTAATCAAAATTGGTCTCGTCGTCCCATTGGGTGAAAAGGGCGAAAAGCCCTTCCTTGTCTTCCGGTAAGGCGTATGCGATCTCGGTCATGGCCTTTTCCCCCTTGCATATAACAGTGTAGCCCAAAATAAAGCGAAAACGACAAAAAAAAGCCGGTACCGCGCGCGGCACCGGCGAAACGATCGTATCCGGCGAACCTTAGGAAAGGCGCGCTGCGATGCGATCGATGAACTTCCAGCTGTCGAGCGTTTCCTTCGCGCCGGGGTTCGCGATGCGCGCGAGGTCGCCGGTCATCACGCCGTCCTCGATGAGCCCGAGGGTCGCGTCCTCGAGCCTTCGCGCGAACGCGCCGAGCTCCGGGGTTCCGTCGATCTCCGCGCGCTTGGCGAGGGCCCCGGTCCACGCGAAGATGAGCGCGACGGGATTCGTCGAGGTCTTCTCTCCCTTGAGGTATTTATAGTAGTGCTTCTGCACGGTGCCGTGCGCGGCCTCGTACTCGAAGACGCCCGAGGGCGAGACGAGCACGCTCGTCATCATCGCGAGCGAACCGGAGGCGGAGGCGACCATGTCGCTCATGACGTCGCCGTCGTAGTTCTTGCACGCCCACAGGAAGCCGCCTTTCGACTGCATGACCCGCGCGACGACGTCGTCGATGAGGGTGTAGAAGTACTCGATCCCCGCTTCCTCGAAGCGCTCCTTGTACTCGGCGTCGTAGACGCGCTGGAAAATCTCCTTGAAGCGGCCGTCGTAGGTCTTGGAGATCGTGTCCTTCGTCGCGAACCACACGTCGATCTTCTCGGATAGCCCGTAAAAGAAGCACGCGCGCGCGAAGCTCTCGATGGATGAGTCGAGGTTATGGATGCCCTGGAGGACGCCGGGGCCCTTCATGTCCTGGATGGTCTTGCGGATGACGGTGCCGTCCGCTCCGGTGAAGACGAGCTCTGCCTTTCCCGGTCCGGGGACGGCGATCTCGCAGTTTTTATAGACGTCGCCGTAGGCGTGGCGGCCGAGGACCAAGGGCTTTTCCCAGCAGGACACGGTCGCCTTGACGTTCTTGACGATGATGGGCTTGCGAAACACGGTCCCGTCGAGCTCGGCCCGGATGATCCCGTTCGGGCTCGGGGTGAGCCCCTTGAGGTCGTATTCCTTGACGCGCGCGGCGTTCGAGGTTATGGTCGCGCACTTGACGCCGACGCCGAGTCGCTTGATCGCCGCGGCGGACTCCTAGGTGACCTTGTCGTCCGAGTCGTCGCGCGCCTTGAGGCCGAGGTCGAAATACTCGACCTTGAGGTCGATGAACGGATGGAGGAGCTTTTCCTTGATTACGCCCCAAAGGACTCGGGTCATCTCGTCGCCGTCGAGCTCGGCGATAGCGTTCTTCATTGCAATCTTGGCCATAGTGCTTTCCTCGTTTATGCGGTGTGTATCGGGATCGATAAAAAATAATAGCGGAAAACCCCCGCTTGGGCAAGATTCTTTACGGGTCGTCTTGACGGCTCGAGGCGGTCCATCGTACTACTTATCCCATGAAACGGGACGAAAGCGCGGGCATGGACCGCATCATCGAAATCGCCCTCGAGTCGGGGACGATCGTACTGCAAAGCGGCGGAGAAACCTATCGGACCGAGGAAACCATGACCTCGGTCGCCGTCTCCCTCGGCGCGAGCTCTGCCTCGGCCTTCGTGACGCCGACGGTCGCGATGCTCACCTGCGTCGACGGCTCGGGGGAAAGCCACACGCGCCTCCAGCGGGTCAGCGACCGGACGATCAACCTCGGGCGCATCGCGCGGGTCAACGAGCTTTCCCGCCGCCTCTCGGGGCGCGGCAGAAAAAGCGACCTCGCGCAGGTCGAGTCCCTACTCAAGCGGATCAGGCACGCCCCGCATCACCGTCCCGCCGGGGTCGTGTTCGCGACGGCGCTCGCGAGCCTTTTCTTCTCGCTCATGTTCCGGGGCTCTTTCCGCGAGGCCGCGCTCGCCTTCGGGATCGGCGCCGCCATGCGGCTCGTCCTTTTCCTGATCGAGCCGCTCGCGCTTCCCTCATTCGTCGTCTCGCTCATCGGCGGCTTCGTCATCTCGTTCCTGTCATCGGCCGCGGTTTTCTCAAGCCTCGTCGCCTCGTCGGGAAACGTGAGCATCGCCGTCCTCATGTCGCTCGTTCCCGGGCTCGCGATCGTCACCGCGATCCGCGATATCATCGCCGGCGATCTCGTCGCGGGCTCTGCCCGGCTTATGGAAGCCTTCGTGACCGCCGCCGCGCTCTCCCTCGGCGCCGCCTTCGGCCTCATGCTCTTCCCCGCGGAGACCTCGTACGTTTCCGCGCTGACGTTCCTGTATTCCCCCGTTCCCGCCTTCGCCTTCGCCTTTCTCGCGACGGCGGCCTTCGCATATTTCTTCCACATCAGCCGCTACGATATCCTGTGGACGAGCCTCTTCGGCGCGGCTGGCTGGCTCGTGTACTTGATAATCAGCCGGGACCTTTCGAGCCCGACGATGGCGTACATGGTCGGCGCCCTCGTGGTCGGGATTTTGTCGGAGTTTTTCGCGGTCGCGTTTCGAAAGCCCGCGACCGTGTATATCGTGCCGGGGATCATCCCGCTCGTTCCCGGGGGCGGGATGTACGAAACGATGTTCCTCGCGGTATTGGGCCGGGCAGACGCCGCCGCGGCCGTCGCGTTCAATACCCTGAGCGCCGCGGCCGCGATCGCGGTGGGAATCGCGCTCGCGTCATCCTGCGCGCGGCTCGCGTCGCGCGCGCGCGTGTCGTGGAAAGCGCGCCCGCGCTGAACGGTAGCGCGCTATCGCCGGTATCGTGAGTTAGTCGATAGTGCGTTCGCGTCGCCTGGCCATCAGGCGGTCGGCGAGAACGAAGATCCCATATCCGAGGAAGACCGCGATTCCCTTGTCGATGAGATTAAGCGGGATACGCGCGAGGATAGCCGCGCCGACGAGCGGGATGTCCTGCATGAGCATGCCCGCCATGATGTAATCGCTCGGAAACGAGTCAACGCCGCGAAACGCGAAGGTCGAGATGATCCCTCCCAAGACGCTATTCGCGAAGCCGATTATCAGCGACAGCATGAGAAGATCGGTGAAGATCCATACGCCATTCCGTTTGGTCCCCCACAAGTGCACGAAGACCGCGGTCATGACGCTGCAGCAGGCGAAGAGCACCTGGCGGGGATCGCCGCCGGTAATGAAGGGCCAAAGGACGTTATAGAGGATCCCCGTGACGACGCCCGGGATAAGGCCTGAAAAAAGCGTTACCGCGACGGTCATGATGCTGTCCATAAACAGAGGCATATGGAAGGTTAGGGGAAACGCAAGGGAGAAGAGGAGATTTCCCGCGACCGCGATGAGGACGGTTAGCGCGGCAATGAGATATGAACGAGAAGTTGTTGAATGGTGGGTCATGTACCTTGAGTATACCTTTTCGGGACGAAATGTGCTATCTTGATAGACCATGAAACGGTTTTGGCTGGCCTCTTTTCTCGCCCTCTTCGCCGCCCTCCCGCGTCCGGCGCTCGCGAACGAGCGCGCGAGAACCCTCGATCCCCTGCTAGAACAATGGTACCGTACCCGCGACGCCCTAATCGCGCACGTCGACGACCATTTTACCGAGCGCTCCATTGCGGGGCTTACGGACGATCAGGTCCTCTCCGAGATCCGCGCGCTTGGCAGTCGCATCGTGGACTTCAGGCGAAGGCCCGTGTACCATTTCATGATGTCGAGCGATCCCTCGCTCGATGTGATCCTGAAGAGCCTGGAGAGTGACATCGTCCAGGTTTCCGCGCTGCTCACCGGCGAGCATTCTCCCGCGGAGGTTCTTCGGTCGATATCGTCCCTCCAGAACGTCATATCCGACTACATGTACTATCGGATCGTCTTTTCGGAGAAGGTAACGCGGTACTACCTCTTTCTCATCATGTTCTTCGTGAGTATATGCGTCTTAATCATCGTGCTCGTAGCGGTTTTCCGCTCGAGGGTCTTGAGCCTCGAGCGGGACGAGGCAAATACCTCGAAATTCGCGCGCACGGTCATCAACGCGCAGGAATCGGAGCGGATCGCCATCGCGCGCGAGCTCCACGACACCGTCGCGCAGGACATCCTGTGCATCAAGGTCGCGACCGAGACGATGCGGAACTCGATTGCGCGCTTCGGGAGCGAGTACGAGGCCGCGTTCTCGGAGCTTATCGAGACCGAGGCGGCGTGCATTAACCGGATACGCGAGGTGTGCACCGAGCTGAGGCCCCCTGAGCTCGTGCATCTCGGGCTCAAGGCCGCGGTCTCGGGCCTCTGCGCGGGGTTCGAGAAGGCGAATGGGATACCGTGCGGCTGCACCCTCTTTGGGGATTATACCCTCGGTTACGAGGAAGAGATAAACTGCTACCGAATCATCCAGGAGGCGCTGTCAAACATACGCAAGCACGCGCGCGCAACGGCGGTGAGCGTGCGGACCGATATCGTCAACGAGCCCGGTGGCGGCAGGAGGCTTATGATTCGGGTTTGCGACAATGGGATCGGCATGCCCGCTCACGGGGCAGAAACCCCGGCGAAAAACGCGTTTGGGCTCAAGGGTATGCAGGAGCGGGTGAGGATCCTTCGGGGCGAGATGTCGATAGACTCGGAAGCCTCGGGCGGTACGACCGTTTCCGTCGCCATTCCGTTGACAGCGCAAACGGCTGACGGCTACAATGAAAGTGATGAAAACGCTCGTGTTGGTCGATGACCATCATATGCTCCGGACGGGGCTTCGCGCCTTTCTCGAGCAAAATTCCGACTGGCGCGTATCCTGCGAGGCCGCGACCGCCGCCGAGGCGATGAAGATGTTCTCCGACGCCCCCCGCGAATACCCCGCGGCCGCGATCGTCGACATCAGCCTCCCCGACATGGACGGCATCGCGCTGATCCGAAAGCTCCGGCAGCAGTCCCCCAGCACGGCGTTCGTCGTGTACTCGATGCACGTTACCGCGGGGTATATCCGCTCGGCGCTTTCCGCCGGGGCCCGCGCGTACGTCTCGAAGTCCTCGCCTTGCACGGACGTCCTTTCCGCGCTTGAGGCGGTGATGGGCGGGACCCTCTTCCTCGATAGCGTTTCCCTCGCCATTCAGCTTTCCCAATATACCGGGGATACGGCCGCCCCAATCCTGTCAGGCGGCGTGGTCGCGGCGGCGACTCGCCGGAGCGAGCTGACCTTTCAGGAGGATCGGGTTTTCCTCCTCGCGGCGAAGAACATGACGAACGCCGAGATCGCCGTGGAACTTGGGATACGCATTAAAACCGTAGAAAACTACATATCGATCATTTACCAGAAGCTCAACGTCAAGAACCGATTCGAACTCTTGAACTTTGCCCGCGACTCTGGGCTCGCCTGACGGCGTTCGTTCGCGTCTGAGAAGATTCGGGAAATACTCCCGATTGCCGCTGAAAATCTCGGGAGATTTCTCCAAAGACAAGGTAATTTCTCCAATCTATACTGCACCCATCATTGAATATTGAATACAAAAAGAGAAGAGGACCACACCGGGAATTATTCACCATGATTCCGGGTGTGGTCCTCTTAGTTTTAAACCTGCGTTGTATCGCTTCTAGGCTTCGAGTCTTACACAGCGTGGCGCTCAAATCCGTTAAAAATACAGGAAATATGCATAAATATGCATTTCATACTAGCCTAAGGGTATCCACATACGCTATGGTATACTGGCCCTATGGGAACGGTGTTCTCGGGCGTTAAGCGATCGTTAAGAGGTACGTATGTTGGTAATGAAGTTTGGCGGAACTTCCATGGGAAGCGCCGCGCGGATGTGCAATTCCGTTGATATCATCCAGGATCGGTCGAAAAACGACCGGTTGGGCGTTATCGTTTCGGCTGTCGGGGGCGTATCGAATAGGCTCCAGGATAGCATCACCTTTGCCATGCACTTTTATACCGCCGCCACCGGTGACTTTAGTACCTCAACAACAACCACCACAACAACAACTACGACCGCATTGCAGGACAAAGGCCAGCCGTCGATCGGCGGCTTTGGCTCGACGAAGGAGATCGTCGACTCGATCAAGAAAACCCATGCCGATATCGCGCGCGAGCTTGAGTCGGCGGTGCCGGGTTTCAAGCGCGAGACCGTTGACGCCGCCTTGGGCGAGCTCTACGCGGAATACGAGCGGCTCCTCGAGGCCGTCGCGTCCTTCGGGGAATGCCCCGAATCGATCGAGTGCCGAATCATGGGCATGGGCGAGCGTTTTTGCGTGCCGATCGTCGCGGAAATCCTGCGCGCGCGCGGGGAGGACGTCGGCGTCCTTGACTCGAGAAAGTACATCGTCACCGAGGGACGCCTGACCGAAGGCGACCCGATATACGACAAGACCGAGGCGAATTTTCTCCCCTGGCGCGATAAGGGGCCGCGCGTGCTCCTCGCGGCGGGCTTCATCAGCTCGGACGTTTCGGGAAAGCCGTCGCTTCTCGGCAGAAACGGCTCGGACTTCTCCGCCGCCATCATGGCGATGGGGCTCAAGGCCTCGAAGCTCGAGATTTGGTCAGACGTCGACGGCATCTATTCGGCCGACCCGCGCATCGTCCCGGACGCCGTGCTCGTGAACGACATCAGCTACGAGGAGGCGATGGAGCTTTCGTTCTTCGGCTCGAAGGTCCTTCACCCGAAGACGATCACGCCGATCGCGGCGCGCCGCATCGAGACGTGGAGCCTCAATAGCTTTAACCGCGCCGCGCGGGGTACCCGCATCGCCGCCGCGGACTCGATCGCGGTAGATCCCGCGGCCGGGCCCGTCCGGGGCGTATCGTGCCTCAAGGACGCCGCGCTCGTAAGCGTCGCCGGCGCGGGACTCAAGGGAAAGCGGGGAACCGCCGCGCGCGTTTTCAGCGCCGTGAGCCGCTCGGGCGTCTCGGTGCTCCTGATCACCCAGTCGAGCTCGGAATACACGATCAGCTTCTGCGTCAAGGGGCGGGAGGCTCACTCGGTCAAGAAGGTCCTCGAGGAGGAATTCGCCCTCGAGATGCGTGAGAACCTCATCGACGCCATTTCCGTCATCCCGAAGATGGCGATCGTCTCGATCGTCGGCGATGGGATGAAGCAGCGCAGGGGCGTCGCGGGAACCTTCTTCTCGGCGCTCGCCTTCGGCGGCATCAACATCCACGCGATCGCGCAAGGCTCATCGGAGCGCTCGATCAGCACGGTCGTCGCGGAGGCCGACGGCGACAAGGCCGTCCGTATCGCGCACCGATTCTTCTTCAATACGATGCAGACGATCGAGGTGTTCCTCTTCGGCATCGGTACCGTCGGCGGAAAGCTCCTCGAGCAGATTAGGCTTCAGCAGGAGGAACTCCGGAAATCGCGGGTCGACCTCCAGGTATGGGGCATCGCGAACTCGCGGCGCCTGGCCATCGCGAAGTACGGCATCAAGCTCAGTAAATGGAAGGAGACCCTCGAGGCCTCGGCCGAGCCCTCGTCGGTCGACGCGGTGCTTCAGTTCGTGAAGTCTGAAAAGCCCCTCAACCCGGTATTCGTCGACTGCACGGCGACCGGGGCGCTCCCCGAGCGCTATCCCGATATCTTCCGCGCGGGGATGCACGTCGTGACCCCGAACAAGCAGGCGAACTCCCTCTCGCTCGGGTTTTACCACGAGCTCCGCGAGGTCGCCTCGGCGAGCAAGAAACGGTTCCTCTACGAGACGAACGTCGGCGCCGGGCTTCCCGTCATCGATACCTTCCGGAACATGCTGACCTCGGGCGACGCGCTCATCGCGTTCTCCGGGATCATGTCGGGCTCGCTTTCCTACGTGTTTGGGCGCCTTGACGAGGGCGTGAGCTTCTCGCGCGCCGTGCTCGAGGCGAAGGAAAAGGGCTTTACCGAGCCCGATCCCCGCGACGACCTTTCGGGGCTCGACGTCGCGCGGAAGGCGCTCATCATCGCGCGCGAGGCGGGAATCTCGATCGAGCTTTCCGACATCGCGATGGTCTCTCCCTTTCCCGCGGGCTTCGACCAGACGGGGACGGTCCACGAGTTTCTCGCGCGGCTCCCGTCCATCGACGGGTGGTTCGCCGAGCGGATGGCGGCGCTCAAGGCCGCGGGGAAGACCCTTCGGTTCGCCGCGTCGATCGACGGTCAGACGGGCACGGCGCGCGTCGGGGCCATCGAGGTCCCGCTTGAGCATCCCCTCGCGGCCATCCACGGGGGCGAGAACGCCTTCGTGTTCACGACGAAATACTACTCGCCGATCCCGCTCATCATACGCGGGTACGGCGCCGGGGCGGACGTGACCGCCTCGGGAATCTTCGCAGACATCATGAGGACAACAAAATGGTAATCGTACTTGAGAAAAATATACGCGACGACGACAAGCGGCGCATCCGCACCTTCCTCGAGAAGAACTCCCTCCGCGTCAACGAGATCGCCGGAGAGGAAGAGACGATATTCGGCGCCGTCGGCAAGGTGGGCATCGATCCCCGCGAGGTTGAGATCCTCCCGGGGGTCAAGCAGGTCATCCCGATCTCGAAGCCTTATAAGATGGCGAGCCGCGAGTTCAAGCGCGACAACACGATCGTGAACGTTCGCGGGGTCAAGGTCGGCGGGAACCGCGTGACGGTGATCGCCGGTCCCTGCGCCGTCGAGAGCCGCGAGCAGATCATGGAGTCTGCGGCGCGCGTCGCCGAGTCCGGGGCGGTCATGCTCCGGGGCGGCGCCTACAAGCCGCGCACGAGCCCCTACGCGTTCCAGGGCATGGGCGAGGAGGGCGTGAAGATCCTCCGCGAGGCGGGCGACGCCTACGGGCTTCCCGTCGTC